>OFSC01000193.1_pt1 | contig 51873 bp, 50 predicted proteins | sample 1543201 | NCBI WGS metagenome assembly OFSC01 (sample SAMN04209228, study PRJEB22552) | human gut metagenome | biome: gut; material: feces | host: Homo sapiens | place: USA: Oklahoma
AATATTGATCCACATGGAATTATGATGCTTCATCAGATCCATATAACGCTGTTCAAAGCAATACCTCTGTTTAATGTTCATACACAACGACAGCCGCCGGGACAGAAAATCGCAGCACAATGCCATACATTCCTGACCATTTTCCTCGATCCGGGCATAGGCTCCTTCCAAAGCGATCTGGGCATCTGACAAACGCCCCTGGATAAACAGTGCCTCTGCATCCATGACCCGTTCTGCCCCCTGACCATGACCATTGGTAATCTTATAATAATGGGGCATGCACTCATTCATTTCTTCCTGCTCTTTTAAAAGACTGCCTGGTTCCCTGTGGAACATCATAAGTACAGAGGGCGAACCAAAGGTCCAGCCACCGTCATTGCGGATACTGATGGCAGGCCGCGACATCTGCCTGCTGGCGCTGCGGTGGAAATGACTCATTTTTGAAATGTCATTGTACATCAGAAAACTGGTGATCAGGTCGCACTCTCCTAAGAGATTTCCCCGTTCTTCCATTGATATTTCCGTGTGTCTTTCAATGACCCGGATCAGAAAATCTTTTAATTTTAACATCTCCTGGATCTTACGCCAGTTAAACATACAGCGCATCAGCACTAAGATCGATAACGGATGGGCTTCTAAATCCTCTTTTGGGCATTTACTTAAAAAGTTTAATACATCATCCGCCTTTAAAGATGCCAGGAGAATTCCCGCATCTTTCCGGATCACTCTGAGGGCTGCATCAAAATTTCCGCTTTTCCTGTAAGAGTCCAGTGCATGCAGATACTGCTTATGTTCTTCGTACCATTTGCCATAGCGGTCCAGATAAATTGTCTGTTTCTCTTTATCCATTGCCATAAAGGCCCGCTCTGCGCATTCCTTCATCATATGGTGGAAACGGTAGGTCACTCCGTCTGTGAGACGGCTGACAAAGGCATTCTGCCTGGTCATGGCAGACAACAGCTGTTTTGTGTATTCATTTTCCGTAATAAATTTGGCCATTTCTGCAGAAAATTCATCTGCAAGGCCCATTACAACAAGGAATTCCCTTTGTATCTCAGGGAGCGGATCGATCATAGCTGCTGAAAACATTTCATAAATATCGGAATGATTATCCGGCAGCTCTCCCTGTTCCGCAAAGGCGCATAAATTCAGGTAAACAGCAGAAAACCAGCCTTCACTGGAATGAAGAAGTGACTCGATCTGCCGGTCGCTTAACTGTGTACCGCAAAGATGGGCATAGACAGAAAGTTCTGTATGGTTTAACCGCAGATGATCCACTGTGATCTGATGCAGCTTGCCGCCTAAGCCAACCACTGCACCGCCTGATAAAAAACGGTCCCGGCTGGCCACTACCAGATGAACATTTTCCGGGATCCGCCTTGCTAATGTACAGAGGAATTCACTGATCCTTGCATCCGTAAGAAGATGAAAATCGTCAATAAAAATATAATAATCTGTCTCGCCTGCCAGAAGATGGCTGAGGTCATCTGCAAACAGACCGCCGCTGGCCGGATCCGAAGGGCACTCATATTCCTCAAAAAAGTCAAAACCTGCAAACCGAAAGGCATTCTGCACGCTTTTCCAGAAAATCGGAAGGTTATTGGTATAAATGCTGATGCGGATCACAACCCCATGATCCTTTTTCACCCGCTCATTCAGATACCAGTTTACAGCCGTGGTCTTCCCATAGCCCATAGGAGCTATCACCGTTGTCAGGGTACACCGGGAGATCGGCCGCAGCTTCTCCTGCAAACGCTCTGATATGTAAATGGTGTTCAGATCATTTTTCTTTCTTGGCATTTTCATTTCCCTCCCCCGGTCTTTCTATATCCATTTTACCATATAATATAGGTTTGGGAAAGAATATTGTTTATTCACCAGCAGAACAAATGTTCTTTATTATATCTATACTTTTTATAAAATGCATGGTATACTTTTTATAAATTTTAATTTATGAAGAAAAATAGATACACCTGCAACTGTCGAGTAATTCTCGACTGTTCAAAATGATATGAAAAATTTTAAGCAACTAAGGAGCATTTCATGGATCATTTTAAATTAGTATCTGAATATAAACCCACCGGTGATCAGCCTCAGGCCATCGAGCAGCTGGTAAAGGGCTTTAAAGAGGGAAATCAGTTTGAAACTCTTTTAGGTGTTACCGGTTCCGGTAAGACATTTACCATGGCAAATGTGATCGAGCAGCTAAACCGCCCGACGCTCATCATTGCCCACAATAAAACACTGGCAGCCCAGCTTTATTCTGAAATGAAGGAATTTTTCCCGGAAAACGCAGTGGAATACTTTGTTTCCTACTACGATTATTATCAGCCGGAAGCCTATGTTCCTTCTACGGACACTTACATTGAAAAGGACTCTTCGATTAACGATGAGATTGATAAGCTGCGTCACTCTGCCACTGCTGCTCTTTCTGAGCGCCGGGATGTGGTGATCGTGGCTTCTGTTTCCTGTATTTATGGTCTGGGAAGTCCCATTGATTATCAGAACATGGTTATTTCCCTGCGGCCGGGTATGGAAAAAGACCGGGATGATGTGATCAAAAAGCTGATCGAGATCCAGTATGACCGCAATGATATGGATTTTAAGCGTGGTACTTTCCGTGTTAAAGGAGATGTGGTCGACATTTTCCCGGCTTACTCGGACAGTGAAGCCTACAGGATCGAGTTTTTCGGTGATGAAGTAGACCGCATTATGGAAATTGATACAGTAACCGGCGAGATCAAAGCCCAGTTAGGCCATGTGGCTATTTTCCCTGCCTCCCACTACGTTGTTCCCAAGGAGAAGATGTTAGAGGCAACAGAGCACATTTTAGAGGAATTAAAAGAACGGGTGGCCTATTTTAAAAGCGAAGACAAGCTTTTAGAGGCACAGCGTATTTCGGAACGCACCAATTTTGATGTGGAAATGATGCGGGAAACCGGGTTCTGCTCTGGTATTGAAAACTATTCCAGACATTTAACCGGTCTGGCACCAGGAGAACCGCCCTGTACACTGATCGATTATTTCCCGGAAGATTTCCTTATTATTGTAGATGAGTCCCATATTACACTGCCCCAGGTCCGTGGCATGTATGCCGGTGACCGCTCCCGTAAGTCTACTCTGGTAAACTACGGTTTCCGCCTGCCCTCTGCCCTTGACAACCGACCTTTAAATTTTGAGGAATTTGAAAGTAAGATCAACCAGATGATGTTTGTGTCTGCTACTCCTTCTGACTATGAAAGAGACCACGAACTGCTCCGTGCAGAGCAGATCATCCGTCCTACCGGACTTTTAGATCCGGAGATCTCTGTGCGGCCTGTAGAAGGACAGATCGATGACCTGATCTCTGAAGTAAACAAAGAAACGGCCGCCCATCACAAGGTCCTTATCACCACTCTTACCAAACGAATGGCAGAAGACCTTACAGATTATATGCGGGAAGCAGGCATCCGTGTTAAATATCTCCACTCTGATATTGATACTTTAGAGCGGGCACAGATCATCCGGGATATGCGTTTAGATGTATTTGACGTCCTGGTGGGTATTAACCTGCTGCGTGAAGGCTTGGATATCCCGGAGATCACACTGGTTGCCATTCTGGATGCAGATAAGGAAGGCTTCCTTCGTTCAGAAACTTCCCTGATCCAGACCATCGGACGTGCCGCCCGAAACTCGGAAGGTCATGTGATCATGTATGCTGACACCATTACTGACTCTATGAGAAAAGCCATTGATGAAACAGAACGCCGCCGCAGGATCCAGCAGAAATACAATGAAGAACACGGAATTACTCCTACTACCATCAAAAAAGCGGTCCGTGATCTGATCGCTATCTCCAAAGCTGTGGAAAATCCTCATGCTGCCGATACCAAAGATCCTGAGTCCATGGACGAAAAGGAATTAAAGAAGCTGGCAAAGGAACTGGAAAAGAAGATGCGCCAGGCTGCTGCAGAGCTGAACTTTGAGGAAGCTGCAAATCTGCGCGACCGTATGATCGAAGTAAAGAAAATGCTGCTTGATATACTATGAAAGTGTTGTCAAGCGACTATGGGGACTGCGTGCTTGCACGCAAGGAACCATAGACATTTGACAACCAAGCCGGTATGAGTAAGCAGGGCGACAGCCCGGATTACGAATGCTGGCGGCAGTTGTGGGAGTGCCAGCGGCACGTAACAACTGACTTACTTTCATATATAGTAAAATACACAGGAGAATATATATTATGAAAACAAAACTTGTCCTTTTAGGAACCGGAACCCCAAATGCCTGCCCCAATGCCAGCGGACCTGCTTCTGCTGTAGTTGTTGGTGACAGAGCCTACCTTGTAGATTTTGGCCCCGGCGTAGTACGTCAGGCTTCCAAAGCTTATTTTAACGGCATTGATGCCCTTCGCCCGGACCGCCTTACCGTGGCTTTTTCCACTCATCTGCATACAGACCACACTGCCGGATACCCGGACCTTATTTTTACTCCATGGGTATTAGAGCGGACTGTTCCGTTAAAAGTTTTTGGCCCAAAGGGCTTAAAGCACATGACCGAACACATTTTAATGGCCTATGAAACCGATATTGATTTCCGTATCCATGGCTTTGAAAAGGCAAATGAACAGGGCTATCAGGTAGATGTAACAGAAATTGAAGAACCTGGTATTGTTTATAAAGATGACCGTGTCACTGTAGAGGCCTTTCCGGTAAGCCACGGAACCCTTATCAGCTACGGCTATAAATTTGTCACTGCTGACCGCACCATTGTGATCTCCGGAGATACTGCCCCGCTGGACATTGTTGCAGAAAAGGCTGCAGGCTGCGATATCCTTCTCCATGAAGTGGAATACAGCGCCGGTATCGCCTGCAGGGAACCAAAATGGCAGAAATACCACCAGGAAGTACACACCTTAAGCACGGATCTGGCAAAAGTTGCCCAGAAAGCAAAGCCAAAACTTCTTGTCACTTATCACCGCATCTACCACATGAATATCCAGGACAACACCCGGGACCTTCAGGCGCAGATGGATGTGCGGTGCGCAGCGATTTTGGAGGAAATCCGGCAGGCAGGCTATGACGGAAAGGTGGTCAACGGGCAGGATTTGGACGTCTTTCCAGTATAGTGAACAAAGTGACGAAAATAAGGAGATACCACAATAAAATTTTCTGCACAAAATTGTCACAAAATATGTCACAGGATATTGTAATTGCCAAAAGAGGATGCTATACTAAATGAGAAAAAAATAGGAATGTTCCTGTGAGGAGACGCAATCTTCCAAAGAGGAGAAAGTGGGAGAATAGCTTTGTAAAAACAAAAGGAGGAATCCCAACGATGAATGGATTAAAGAAAACACTGTCCATCATGCTGTGTGTGGCAATGATTGCAAGCGGCAGCTTCATGGCATTTGCGGAAGGGGAAAGCAATCCGCAGAATGTTACCGTTGTTGAAGGCGAAAATGCCGGTGAAAACGTTGGCGGCGAAGAAGGCGGCAACGAGGGCAACGAAGGCGAAAACGTCGACGAAAATAAAGAAGAAAACAAAGATGAGGATAAACAGCAGTCCGAGGCGCTTTTGGCAGCAATCGGCGCGCTAAACAGTCTGCCGCTGTTTGACAGCCTGACCGAGGACACCGACGCAGACGCTCTGCTGGCACAGGTGCAGGCAGCCAGAGCAGCCTACGACGCGCTGACCGAAGAGGAAAAACTGCTGGTAGAAGAAGCAAAGCTCAACAACCTGCTGGATTTGGAATTCTTCTTTGAAAACCGTCCGTCCAACACCCCTGCGGATGCTCCGGTAAGCGAAGTGGTAGAGGCACTGGATTTGACCGAAGCGGCAGAAGCGGGAACACAGGAAAAGCCAACCGTTGTAAATAGTAAATAATGCAGACGAACTGAAAGCAGCTGTTGAAGCAGGCGGCTATATCAAACTGAATGCAAACATTACAGCAAGCATTGAAATTACAAACGAAGTTCATCTGGACCTCAATGGAAAGACCCTGACCAATGAAGCAGACAAACCTACCATTACAGTTGCAAATGGCGGTAGCCTGACTGTTGACGGAAGCGGTACAGTAGATAACGTTAGCCATGCAAAACCGGCAGTCCTCAACCAGCAGGGCGGCACAGTGGTTTTAAGTGGAGGAAGCTACACAAGAAGCAAAGAGGATAGCGAGAAAAACTCCTTCTATAATCTCCAGAACCTGGGTACTATGACCATCAATAGCGGAGTAAGCGTAACTGCCGACGGACACTACTCTAGCTTGGTTGCAAACGGCTGGTATAATGGTAGTCAGAACACAGCGAAACAAGAAGCTAACCTGACCATCACCGGCGGTACTTTTACCGCAGGAGAAGGTAATAATGTTGTGATGATTTCTCAATTTGCTACTAATGGCGGCAAAATTGACATCAGCAATGCAACCATGACCGGCAACCTCAATTTGAGCAAAGCCGCTGAGGTAACCATCTCCGATACTACCATCACCGGCAGCATCAGAACAGCTGCGGGAGCAAATGTTGCAATCAAAGATAACTCTACCGTAACTGGCGAAGTGACTGGTGCTGGTAAAGTAACCGTTTCCACCGATAGCACTGTTGGCGACGGTCAGACCGAAACCCATCCATTCGTAACCAATGGTAACAAATACGCTACCCTTGCAGAAGCGATTGCAGCCGTTAAGGAAGGCGGCATCATTACACTGACATCCAATGTTGACAATGCAGAAGGTATTGCTGTAGACGAAGGGAAAAACTTTACAATCGACTTTGGTGGACATACCTATACTGTAAAAACCCCAGGTGCTGGCTCGCCGAATACAGAAACAAATGCTTTCCAGTTGTTGAAAGATTCTACCATTACTATGAAAAATGGAACTATTCGTATTTCTGCGGATAATAAGCAGAACGGCGATAAAAAGCCGATTATGAGAATTATCCAGAATTATGCAAATCTGACTCTGGAAAATATGACATTCTATGCTCAGAATCAAGCGGGTGGAGAAGACTATCCGCTGAGCTTCAACAATGGCAACATTGTTTTCAAGGGCAACACCAGCATCATTACAAGCAGTGATAGTAATATTGCGTTTGATGTTTGTAAATTTAACGATTACCCAAGTGCAACCGTTACATTTGATGAAAGCTATACCGGAACCATCAACGGAAAAATTGTCTATGATGCAACAGATGCTAGCACTCATAAGCTGACCATCAATGGCAACGGTACTTTCGGCAAGATTGAAGCTTCTTCTAAAGGCGAAGAGGCAGCTAAGGATGCTATTGAAGTTTCCGGCGGCAGATTCACTGCACCGGTGAATAAAGACTACCTTGCAGATGGCTACCATTATCAGCTGTACAGCAATGACAGGTACTACAGCTACCACCCGACCCTTGAGGATGCAAAGAATGCAGCAAAACCTGAGGGCGGAACCATTACCGACCTGAATAATCCTACTCAGAAGCCGGTTGTTGTTCCACCAAGCCCGAACGCACCGGAAAAACCAAACAGCAACTCCGGCAACACCGGCAGCAGCTCGACCGTTCAGCAGATGGAAGAGCGCGAAAAACCGGACCCGGCAGACAAGAAGGCTATGGAAGAGTACAACTTCTGGATGCAGGTGAAGTCTAAAATCCGCGCGACCGCAGAGGGCAAGACCCTGCGCATCACCGTTAAGGAAGGCATCGAGTATATGCCGGCAAGCGTGATGCAGACCCTGTACGAGTGCAAGGTTGGCATTACCCTGTACTGGGACGGCGTGACCATCGAGATTCCGGTCGGCAAAGCACAGCCAAAACAGGCTCTGCGCGTCTACTGGACCAAGACCAAACTGATGGATTTGTACAACGCATAAGTAAATAAAAAAAGGGAACCGAGCAATCGGTTCCCTTTTTGGTTTGATTTGCTATTCCACCAGCAGGCGCTTTTCCAGCTCTAGGTCGGGTGTGACATAGGCGGTCTGATAGCTGACATAGATGACCATGCCGGGCTTTGCACCGCGCGGCTTTTTGACATTTTTAATAAGGGTGTAGTCGACCGGCACCTGTGCGGAGTCGGCGGCTTTGGAGTTGGCTGCTGCCAGAATGGCTGCTTGATGCAGGGTGCTGTCGGGAATCTCCCTGCCTTCGCTGAGCACCACCGTATGGGAGCCGGGGATGTTTTTGGTGTGGAACCACATATCCCGACCATGGGCTTCCTTGAGGGTGAGCTGGTCGTTTTGCAGGTTGTTGCGTCCGACCAGAATGGTGAAGCCGTCGTCGGATAGGTAGCGCTTGGGTGCAAGGCGGGCTTCCTTGCCTTTTTTGGTGGAAGGTCCCTTGCGGCGCAGATAACCCTGTTCCACCAGCTCGCTGCGGATGGCAGAAAGCTCGTCGTTGGTCTGGGCGCGGGTGAGCGCATCAAACACCGAGTCGATGTATTCGGTTTCCTGCTGACCTTCCTCAATCAGCTGGCGCAGCTTTTTCTCGGCGGTGTCTGCCTTGCGGTATTCGCCGTAGTATTTCTGCGCATTTTGGGACGGCGTTTTGCGCGGGTCCAGCGGGATGGTGATTTCGGCTTGCTGCTCGTCATAGAAGTTGACCACCGTCGCTGCGCGGTCGCCCTTTTGGATGGAGTAGAGGTTGGCGCTGATGAGGTCGCCGTACATCTTCCAGCGTTCACGGTCGGCGCAGTCCTCCAGCTCCTTGTGCTGCAACGCAAGCTTGCGGGCGATGCGGTCGGAGGTGTTCGCCAGAATTTTGAGCAGGTCGGCGCTGCGGTGGCGCATCCGCTGGATGCTGTCCCGCTGGGTGTAGAAGTCGTCGAGCAGCTGGCTGTAGGTCGGGTAGTTTCGGGTGAACATCATGCCGCCGTACTGGTGGATGTCCATGAAGGAAAAATCCACCGGCTTTTTGCGGGAGTCGATGACGCTGGTGGGGGTGCCGGTGTAATTTTTTGCCATCTCAATCACTCGCGCCAGAAAGAAGCGCAGGCGGTCGAAGTGGTCGGAGGTCATCTCGGAGATGACCCGGTCGTCGCCGGTAAAGACGTAGTTTGCAATCTCGCGGCAGACGATGGGGGACACGCCCTGCACCGCAGCCAGCAGCGCTTTGGAAAGCGGGGTGTCCTTACCCTGGCGCAGCCGCTCTTCGACCTGCTGTGGGGTGCAGTCGATCAAATCCAGCTTGTCCTGCGCAGGCGGCAGGGTGTAGCGGACACCGGGTAAAATCGGGCGCACCGAGGACATGGTGTCGTCGATGCGTTTGATTGAGTCGATGACCCTGCCGTCCTCGCCGATGAGGATGATGTTGGAATGTCTGCCCATGATTTCGACCGCGACGGTCAGTTCAATCAGGTCACCCATCTCGTTGCGGGTTTCAAAAATCAGGTGCAGGATGCGGTCCAGCCCAATCTGCTCTAAGCGCAGCAGCTTGGCGCTGCCCAGATATTTGCGCATCAGCATACAGAACATCGGCGGAGCCTTCGGGTTTTCAAAGGATGCGCCGGTCAGGTGCAGCCGCGGGCTGTCCGCTCCGGCAGAAAGATACAGCTTGACGCTGCGCGCGCCGTCTGCGGTGGGCTGCGGCAGGCGCAGGATGAAGATCATCTCCTCGCGGGAGATTTGGTGTATTTTATCAATGCGCGCGCCGATCAGCACACCTTCCAGCTCGTGGCGGATCTGGCGCAGCAGGGTACCATCCAATGCCATGGAAATCCTCCTTTCAAAAGGGGCGGGTGAAAAAATTTTGTCTTAGCACAAATTTGATAAAGTTTCAGATGAAGTTATCGGTTACGATACAACATTATACCACAAAATGGGCAGGAAGGCGATAAAAGAATGGGGATTTGCAAAGAAATGAAAATTTGTAAAGTATTTCCTGCATTTTAGGCAAAGAAAACAGAAAAAATGCCCCGGCACCGGAAAAATAAGTCGCATTGACAAAGGGAAAACGCAGGTGTATAATAGAAACAAGAAATTTACAGGAAACGGAATCTGCACCTTGTGCGAAAAAAACTTTCATTCCTGCAAAAAGCGGAACCGCTCTTTTTATCTAAGACATCTTCTACAATCAACATAATCCTTCCAAAATATCTTTGCAGAAAGGGAATTTTTCTGCAAAGAACAAAACGCCCTCTGCCAATTTGGCAGAGGGCGTTTTGTTTATTTGGTCAGGGTGCCGTTGGGAGTTTGCACCAGCAGCAACAGCTGTTCCTCGGCGCCGGTGGCGGTGTTGATATAGCACAGCACCCGGTCGCCGGTGGAGGAGGTGCAGAAAAATTCGTACACCGCCGCTTCGTTTTTGCCGGAGGTGGGGATGAGGGCAGGGCGCACGCTGTCCACCGTCAGCAGAGGACTGAGCATTTGCTGCGCCTGCTCGGGCGAAAGCTGTGGGGAAGGCAGCTGCCGCTGGTGGTGGTTGACCAGATAGCCGCGGGCATCCAGACCGAGAATGCTGCCGTCCTGCAAAGAAATCTCCACCTTGATGAGGTCGGTGTAGCAGATGGTCTGGGTGGCAGGGTCGAGGTAGGCAAAGTTGAGGGTCATCACCCCGTCGGTGGTTTCATAGTAGGTGTCCTTCATCGAGGAGTAGCCCTGCGCCTGCAAAAACTGCTGGGCTTTGTCCACCGCCTGCTGGTAGGAAAGGCGGGCGGTCAGCGCCTCGGGCTTGGCTGTGACCAGATAGCACAGAAAGCCGCCCTGACGGGTGATGGCAACCGAGTTGTTTTTGCCGTCGTGCAGCACATAGCAGGGTAGGACAGAATCCTCCCGGCGCAGCTGCGGCAGAGGGCGGTCGGTCACACGGGAGGCGATGGCTTTTGCCTGCTCGGGTGTGATGGCGGGTTTGTCCCGGGTCATCTGCGGCGTTTTTTCCAGCAGGTGGTCGGAGAAGGGTCCGTCGTAGATGAGGGTGGGATAGCCGGTGAAGCTGTCCTCCAGCTGGCGCAGGCGGTCGTCGCCGTCGGCGTGGACGGTAAAGGCGGCAGGGTTTTGCTCGGACGCTTGCAGCTGCTCGATGGTCAGGCTGCCGTTTTGCAGCGAGCAGGCAAGGTCATCCAGCTGGACGCTCAGGCGGTCGGCATATTCACGCAGGGAGGCAAAGCTGCTGCGCTCCTCCTCGGTGAGCGGCGAGCCATTGGCAGTCTTGCGGGAGAGGTACATGGCATAGTCGCCTGCCTGGGATAAAAATTTGTTGGTGGCAGACAGGGTGGATTCCAGCGGCAGGGCGGACAGGGAAGATTTGGCAGCGGCGGACTCCTTCCACAGGCGGGCGCAAATCTGCGAAAGCTGCGGGCTGCTGCCGGTGTACATCCCTTTGACCAGGTCGTCGGAGAGGTTTGCCAGATTGTCGGCGGCAGAATCGGCGGCGCGGCAGTAGGTGTTCTGCAAAGCGGTGCGATAGGCGCGCGCACTCAGGTGGCTGTATGCTGCCCAGACGCCAAGGATGATGGAAAGGGCAAGCATCAGCGTGACGAGAATTTTGTAGTAAAGTGGGCTGACCGGGGTATCTTTTTGATTCATGGGAGCTTTCCTGCCTTTCAAAGTAACGTTTCCTCATCAGTGTGAACAGAAATACAGCGGAATATACAGGAAATCCGCCGAAAAATCGAAAGAAAGTGAAAAGCGGTTGACAAACATTCTCCGGTCATTTATAATAAAATTGTACATTTTATGCGTGCGTTTTTAGTGATATTGAACATAATCCCGTTAAACTGAACAATATTAGACAAAACGGAGGATAAATGTTTATGAACGGAAATTTATATGAAGAACGAGGCGAGGACAGACGCATCCGCAAAAGCAAAAAAGCGTTGCAGGAGGCGCTGATTCGACTGTTGAGCAAAAAGAGCATCGGGGAAATCACCATCAAAGAGCTGACCGACGAGGCGGACGTACACCGCGGCACCTTTTACCACCACTATGCGGACGCGATGGATTTGAAGGTGCAGACCGAGCGGGAGATTGCCGAGCAGCTGACCGAAATCTTGAGCAGCGTGCCGCAAAGCAGACTGGAGCAAGGACCTTACCCGCTGCTGGTGCGGGTGCTGGAATATCTGGAGGACAACCGCGAGATTGCCAAGATGCTGGCAAGCGAGCACGGCGCACCGTGGCTGATGGAAGAGTTGTGTGCAGGCATCAGCGAGCGGTGTTTGGGAGCGCAGCTGTTTGGAGAGCAGCTTAAGTACGGCAGCCGGTTTTGTGCAGCGGGACTGCGGGAGATGCTGGTCAGCTGGATTGAGGACGGAATGCGGATGGCGCCCGGCGAGATGGCACGCATCATGGAGCGGATGATGGGCAGCCAAAGCCCGACCGCGATGAGCCGATAAGATTTCATACAATAGAGTGACAGCAGTGGGGAAGCAGACGAAAAAAAAGGTCTGCGTTTATTTTTACTCTAAAATGTATAATTATTCTTTTTAGAGTGTATTTTATTCATATAGAGATAGCGGAAAAAGAACAATAAAAGACAAAAAAGGAAGAAAATGTATATTAGTAAAACGGGAAATATAAAAACGCACGCAAGAAAATACAAAAAGAGCGACTTGTAACCAAAATGCAATATTTACCTGCAAAAATCCCGAGTGATAGGGGAAAAAGAGCCGTTTTTTTAATCAAAATGTAAAAAATATTGAGAAGTGCGACAAAATTACAGAGAAGTGTTGACTAAACTGTATTGCAGCCTTTACCAATTTGAGATAGAATAATAGCAGACGAAGCGGGTGTGTGGAGCACTCGCGGACGTCGAAAAACACAAGGGTTGAATTTGAATAAATATTCAACCTAATTTTATTTTAGGAGGAAGAAAGACTATGAAAAAAGTACTTTCCGTAGCACTGGCTTCTGCTATGGTACTTGGCATGGGCGCTAACGCTTTTGCTATTTCCTACAGCACTGGCTCTAACGACAAGGCTGATTGGCCGAGCAACTTCAAATTTGACGGTGAACTGTTTGTAACCAACAAAGATGGCGACATCGTTGAGGAAGCTTCCACCGAGCTGAACGACAGCGAATCCGTAAACTTCGAGCCAGGTGACGTTATCTGGATGCCTCTGTACGCTGATGATCAGCTCGTATACGATGCTGACTACAAACCAGGTTCTGATGCTATCGATGCAGTAAGCAACGTTAAACTGGCTGACGTAGTATACAACACCTCCGTTGTTAACAGCGAAGAACAGTACTACTGTGGTCAGGACAAAAAATGGTATACTCACGTTGAAAATGATACCAGCAAAAACGTTCTGATGACCGAAAAAGAAAAGAAAGAACTGGAAGCTGCAGGTTTCCATGCACCAAAGAACCCAACTAACGGTTGGCAGAACTGGGAGAAAGATGTTGTAACCGGTATTGCTTCTGGCGTTCCAGCTGCTGGCGACAAGATTATGTTTGATGAAGTAAAGAGAACTGTTGCTAAAAACAGCACCAGATACTACATCAACGGCAAACAGTACAAGACCGAAGAAGCTTTCGCAGAAGCTCTGGAAAACGGCGAATACACTGAGAAAGATGTATATGTAACCGTTAACCTCGAAAAAATTGCTTCTGTTGACGACGTTGTAGGCAAACCAGTTGTTGAAGAAGAAGGTACCAAACTCGACTACGGTCACTACACCGGCAACATCGACAAGAACTGGTCCATCAACCTGATCGAAGCTTCCACCGGCGTTGCTGAGCTGATCGAGAAAGCTGAACTCTACAGAGCTACCGCTACCGATTACGCTTCCTACAGCAAATACACCGATGAAATCATGCCAAAAGCTGTATACCTCAAGGTTACTCTGAAGAAAGAGTGGAAGACCACTGACAGCGAAACCATGAAGTACTACGTATACGTTGCTAAGAACAACGGCAGCACCAAAGACAAAACCAACGAAGTTTGGGTTTCCGGTAAATACGAAAACACTGCTTTCGAGTATGTAAACTTTGATTGGACCAACAACGCTAACGAGGCTAAACTGTGGAAAGTTCGCAAAGGCGAAAACGGCACTGCTGTATTCGACTTCGCTGACAAAGCTTTCTTCACCGTTAAAATGTACTCTGGCGAGTCCATGTACCTCGACCTGTCCACCGCTTACGACAAAACCGTAGCTGGCGAGATGGATGTTGAAGCTGATAGCTTCTACAAATTCGACAACGACAACGCTAACTTCTCCAGAAGCGGCGAACTCGTAATCGTTTCCGACGATGATTCCCTGGTACCATACTCCATCGAAGATGGCGAACTGGTAAAAGTTGACGCTGAGTACGTAAAAGACTACGCTATCGCTCACACCAACACCAAAGTTAACGGCTTCGTATTCTCTACCAAACAGCTGGGCAACTACGTTCTGGCTACCGAAGAGATTGCTGAAGAAGTAGAAGAGCCTGCTGACGAAGAGAAACCAGCTGAAGAGAACAAACCAGCTGAAGAAGTTAAACCAGACACCAAACCAAACCCAGAAACTGGCGCTGAAGACTTTGTAGGTCTGGCAGTTTCCCTGGCAGTTGTTTCTGTAGCTGCTGCTGGCGCTCTGGCTCTCAAAAAATAATTAAGCGATAATATCTTAGGATAAAGTCGTTTGATTGTTCGAAAGACAGTCTAAGCTCAAACCAGCCCACGCCTTGCGGCGTGGGCTGGTTTTTTTATGGGGAGGGGGACCCATACCCCTCTCTTGCGGGGTTACGCCAAGGCTTTGCCTTGTCGTTGCACCCCGCTCCTGCGGCTACTTTTATGAAACGATAAAAGTAGCCAAAAGCGTTTTCAAGAGGAGGGATCCTCTTGAAAATCTCCTCTGGGGGGAACGTCACCGCTTCGCGGTGTCGACTTCCCCCACAGTGCCCTAAGGGGCACGTTCCCCCTTGCTGACGAAGAAACGACCCTAAATGCAAAAGGGGAGCGTGACCGAAGGTCGCTGCGGGGAAACACGGCTGCGTGTGTCGTAGACACACAAGCCTGACCGTGGGTTCCCCCCTCGGGGTTATGCAAGGGGTATCCCCTTGCATACGCTTTTGCTGACTTTTCTCGTATAAGAAAAGTCAGTGCGGGTGTGGGGCGCATAGCTCCACAAAGAGGAGTGTGGGGAAACTTCCCCACAAAAAAGGTGCGGAGAATTTCTCCGCACATACCGTGGTGGGAGGGGACAGCTCCGAACCGCCGCGAATCCTAAATCATTTTTGCTGCCACTCAACAGCGGCGGCGGTCCTCTGCGGCTCCACCCGCAGGGGACTTTTTTGTTGCCGCTTTTGTGCGGTTCAACCCTTGACTGTATGGGTGGGAACAGGTAAAATAAATGTAATAGATGTTGCAAGGGAGGGTGCCGCATGGCAGAACCGATCCGCTGGCTGGCGCTGGGGTACAGTGTGCCGGTCAATCCGTCCAAAAACCGCGTGTACATCTGGCGCAAGCTCAAGGAGTACGGCGCGGAATATTTTAAACAGGGTGTTGCTATCCTGCCGTACAACCGGCAAAGCTATACCAAGCTCAAACATTTGCAGGCAAAGATTTTGGAGATGGGGGGAGAAGCTTCCATCGTCGAGATGAAGTTTTTGGACCCCAAGGACGAGCGGGAGATGGTGAGCCGCTTTCGCAAACAGGCGCTCGAGGAGCTTTCTCAGCTCAAGGAGGACTGCGCACAGGTGCTCGAGCAGCTGCGCCGCGGCGAACAGGCGTTCACCGAGGACCAGAGCGAGCAGGTCAAGCGGATGATTCGGCGATATTCCAAGGCGCGCAGCCGCAACCACTTTGGTTTGAGCACCGCACAGGATGTGGAAAAGGGACTGTACGCCATCATTTCGGTGGCGCGGCAGGCTTCGGCGGAGCTGTCGGGACAGCTGGTCAAGGCGATGGACAAGGCAATCAAGTAAAGGGATACCAAACGACTGGGAGGCATAGAATGTACGAGAACAAACAGGAAGAGCAGACGGCAGTGCTGGCTGCCATTGATACCGGAGAGTATGATGCACAGCGCTCGATGGAGGAGCTGGAGGAGCTGGCAAAGTCTGCGGGCGCCAAGGTGATGGGCAGGGTCATCCAGAAAAAGGACCGTCCCGACCCGGCGACCCTGATGGGCAGCGGCAGGGTGGAGGAACTGGCGGAATTTGTGCAGAACAGCCAGGTGGAGCTGGTCATCTTTGACCACGAGCTTTCGCCTGCCCAGCAGAAGAATCTGGAAAACGCCCTGGGCGCGGCTGTAATCGACCGCACCACCCTGATTCTGGACATCTTTGCCCAGCGTGCAAAAACCAGCGAGGGCAGGTTACAGGTGGAGCTGGCGCAGCTGAAGTACCGTCTGCCGCGTCTGGCAGGACAGGGCACCAGCCTTTCCCGTCTGGGCGGCGGCATCGGCACCCGCGGTCCCGGCGAAAGCAAGCTGGAAAGTGACCGCCGACACATCCGCCGCAGGATACACGCGCTGGAAGAGGAGCTGGAGGCATTGGAAAAACGCCGCGGCTTGCTGCGCCAGCGCAGGAAGAAGGACGACGTGGTGACGGTTGCCATCGTGGGCTACACCAACGTGGGCAAATCCACCCTGCTCAACACCCTGACCGATGCGGGCGTGCTGGCAAAGGATATGCTGTTTGCGACGCTGGACCCGACCTCCCGCGCGCTCGACCTGCCGGACGGGCGCAGGGTGATGCTGATTGATACAGTCGGTCTGGTCAGCCGTCTGCCGCACCAGCTGGTGCAGGCGTTCCACTCCACTTTGGAGGAGGCAGCCGACGCGGACCTTGTGCTGAACGTCTGCGATGTTTCCTCGCCGGAGTTTGACCAGCAGCTGGAGGTCACCACCGGACTGCTCAAGGAGCTGGGCGCGGAAAATGTTCCGGTGCTGACGGTGCTGAACAAGTGCGACAAGCTGCCGGAGCTGCCGCTGACTTTGGACCGCAAGACAGCAGCCATCTCTGCCAAAACCGGCATGGGACTGGAAAAACTGCTGGAGAAGGTTGCGCTGAATCTGCCGCAGACCCACCAGCATCTGCATCTGTTGATTCCATACGACAAAAGCGGGCTGATTGGGGAGATTCGGCAGACCGGCAAGGTCTACACCGAGGAGTACCGCGAGGACGGGACCTATCTGGATGCCAACGTGGAGCTAAAGCTTTGCCATCGGGTGCAGGAGTATATCCTGCTGAATGAATAGCTGATTGAGAGGATAAGGAGGAGCGCAGCATGGACCGGGAACAAAAAAGAAAGCAAAGGGTGCAGCTGCGCTGCTTAAAAAAGCTGGATAAAAAGGAAGAAAAGCTGCTGGAGGAGAGAAACCCTTCTTTGATTGCGCAGAAGGCGGGCGAGCTGACTGCACCGGTCCGCGAAAAGCTGCGGGAAAAGGTGCCGGAAAAGTTTTCGGACGGCGCGCAGGCTGCGGCGGAGAAATCGACCGAGCTGCTGGAAAAAGCCTTTGAGAAGAGCTTTGAGGTGGTGCTGGAGAAGGGCAGTCGCTGGATTGGCAAGCTGTGCAGCGAAGAAAAGCTGCGGGAAGATTATCTGCAATTTGCGCAGAAGCCGCTGTCCGGCTGGGAGCTGTATAAACTGGGATGCAAGGCGGCGGGTCGCGCAGGAGCCAACATGGCGTTTTCTTCGGTGCAGGGGGGATTAATGGGTGCGTTGGGCATCGGATTGCCGGATGTCCCCATTTTTTTGGGAGCGGTGTTCAAGACGTTGTTTGAAATTTCACTGCGCTTTGGGTATCCATACGACACCCAACCGGAACAAATTTACCAGATGCTGTTGATCTGTGCAGCGGTGGGTGACGAGGCGCAGCGCAGACAGGCGAGTGCGGATGCAGACCGGATTGCACAGGAGATGCGGCAGAAGGCAAGGACGGGGGAAGAACTGTCCATCTCACGCGAACAGGCGAAGAAGCGGGCATCGCACGCCTTGTGCAGTGCAGCGCTGGCGGGCAAGTTGGTGCAGGGAACACCGGTCATCGGAGTGTATGGTGGATTTCGCAATGGAGTGCTGCTGCGGCAGGTCGGTTCGATGGCTGCGGTGAAGTATCAGCAGCGCCGTCTGCGGGAGATGCGATAATACAAATAGTAGAACCTATCCTATATTTTGTGTGAAATAAGAAAAGAAGAGGAACAGCTGTCCGATGGGCGGCTGTTTTTTTGCGCCTTTGGAGAGATTGGATAAAAAAAGAACATATCTTTGTATGCTTTATATATTGCAATAAAGAATAGTATGCAGTATTATATATACAACAAAACAAGACAGGGAAGAGAGAAAGGAGGCAGCAGATGAACACCCAATTTAAAAAAGGAGCATTGGAACTGTGTGTACTGTCCCAGTTGCGGAAAGCGGACAAGTATGGATATGAATTGACCGAAACAATTTCCCGGGAAATGGAGCTGGCAACCGGCACCCTGTACCTGATTCTCAAACGGCTCAATGACGACGAATATGTGGAAACCTACTCGGTGGAGAGCGACGGGCGTCCGGCAAGGAAGTATTATCATCTGACAGAAAAAGGGCTGGAATATCAGCAGGCGCTGCGCAGCGAATGGAAAGAATTTACGGCAGCGGTCGACCGATTGATTTGGTAAGGAGGAAAAGTGATGACAAAACGAGAATATATGCAGCAGCTGAGCAGAGCGCTGGAAGGATATGAGCAGGGATTCGTGCAAGAGATTTTGGAAAGCTATGAGGAACATTTTGAGGCAGGGCTGAAAAGCGGAAGAAGCGAGGAGGAAATTTGCCGCGAATTGGGCGACATCGAGGAGCTGCTGCGGGAGATGGGCGATGAGGTGGAGTTTAAGAAGGAAGAAAGACCTCTGCCAAAGCCGGTGACCGCCATTGAGCCGGTGCAGTACAGCGGAATCAGCAAGGTGCAGCTGAACCTGTTTTCGATGGATGCGGAGATTTCCCGCTCCTGTGATGGAGAACTGCATGTTTACCTGCAAAGCGGGGAGGAACTTTCACAGTATCTGGAGGAACAGGTGGAAGGGGACACCTACATGGTAAACGAGAAAAAACCGATGAAGAAGCAACCGAGTTTGGATTTGGTATCTCTGCTGCGGATGATGCGCAATCCGACACCGAAGCTGATGGTGGAGCTGCCGGAAAGAATCGAATTTTTGCATGGAAAGACGACCAGCGGAGATTTGAAGCTGGATAAGCTCAACAGCCGGGCGGTCGAGCTGGAAACCACGAGCGGGGACATCCAAATCACACAGATGGTGGCGGAAGAGTCGGTCATCAAAGCAAGCAGCGGAGATATTCAACTGGAGCAGGTCAATGTGAGCGAGATGGTTTTGCAGAACAGCAGCGGCGATATAAGCTGGCAGGATGGTCAGGTGCAGCAGGCACAGCTGCGTACCGTCAGCGGAGATATAGAATTGACACATCTCAATGGACAGAAGGTCGAGCTTACAAGCGTCAGCGGGGACATCGAGCTGGACGGCGTGCGGGGAGAAAAATGGAAGGCAGAAACCTCCAGCGGTGATGTGGAGCTGTCGGGAAGCGAAGTGGAGCAGCTGGAGGCTGGAGGTTCTCAGCAGCAGCGGCGGTGTGGAGGGCGATTATTACGCACAGAACAGCCGCATCAAAACCAGCAGCGGGGACATTGACGTCCGTTTGAACCGCAAGGACAAGGAGTTGCAGGCGAAGGTCAGAACCGTTTCGGGGAGCAGTCGGATCTATGGGCAGGTCAACCTGAATGATTCCGGTGTGGAATGGGAGAAGGATCCAGAGCGGTATATCAGAGGGGAATTCATCAGCAGCTCGGGCGACATCCGTGTTCTGTAAGAGAAAGGATTCCTTTGATCTTGGACTGTAAGATAAAAAGAACAGCGACAGCAGGAGATTTTAGTGCTGTCGCTGTTCTTTTGTGTTTAGGCGATTGGATAGATAAATAGGAAAAGAAGAGCAAAGAGATGCAACGCGCAGTGGTTTTTGGTTTGAAAGAGTAAGTAAGCAATAGAATAAATGTTAAAAAATGTAAGGTAAAAAGCACAAAACTGAGCGGATAAAAAAGAAAATTTTTATATAATTTATAAATCTGCGCGCAGGGGAGAAATTTGAGACAATTTAGATAAAAAATTATTAAAAACAGGGGAGATAAATTTAAAATTGCACAAATTTTTACGGAAAGTTTTTAAAATAGTGAAACTTCCGACAAGATTTTTACAAAGGGGATTTTCTTGACAGCGAAAGTGAAGATGAATATAATGACATCGACCCTGCTAAAATACAAAGGAGCAGGAAAATTTTGCAGATTGCAATTTTTAGAACAAAGGAGAACTTTATGCAAAACTTCAGAACAAAAGCACACAGCATCGACCGTTGGGGGAAGATGGCTGTTGCCGCTATGCTTTCTGTTGCGATGGCAGCGGTAATCTTTTGGGGATTGACCCGAACAGGTAATACAGATAAAACAGTGGCAGAGATGAGCATTGCACAGACAATCCGTGCATCGGGCGATACTTTGTCCGCCTCGCTGGACACCGATAAATTTACCGGAACCAGCATCAGACAGACCCGCATACTGCTGGAGGAAGAAAAAGGCAGAGCGGATGTTTTGTCGGAGGAAGAGGAACAGGAACAGCAGACACAGGACGATGAGGACGAGGATGAGCCGAAGCGTTTTCTGGGTGCCGCAGGAAGAGACGGCGCTGTGACGGTCAAGACGGTGGTGGAGGACCAGGTCATCGAGCATGAGGTAATCAACCGCGAGACCTCTCTGCTGGCTCCCGGCAAGACCAAGCTGGTGCAGAGCGGAAGCGATGGCAAAAAGACGGTGACCTATGAACAGAGAATGGTGGGTCGGGAAATTCGGAAGAAGAAGGTAATCGACGAGCAAATCCACCAGCAGCCGGTGACGGAAATTACTTTGACTGGTGTGGAAGGAAAGGCGGTATCTCCACTGGATTTTGGCATTGAGCTGGATGAAAATGGAGTTCCGACCGAGTACAGCAAGCTGCTGACCAACCAGGTGGCAGCCGGATATAATGTGGAAGGCGGTGCACGCGGCGCTTCCGGTCAGGGATTATCGGCAGGATATGTTGCGGTGCATCCGGGAGAAATCCCGTATGGAACCAAAATGTATATTACCAGCGCAGATAACAGCTTTGTATACGGTTTTGCTGTGGCAGCCGATACCGGAGTGGGTCTGATGAACGATGTCATTGATGTGGACCTGTACTATGATACTTTTTTAGAAAGCTGTTTAAACGGCAAGCGAAATGTAAATATTTATATCCTGGACTAATAGTAAGGGCAGCTTCCCGAAGAGGGGGCTGCCCTTTTTTGCGAAAAGGGCAGGTAAAACAGAAAATGGGAAGAAAAAGAAGAATATAGGAAACCAGAACAGAGGGACTGTCCGCATAGGCGGGCAGTTTTTTTATAAAAATTTTTAAAAAAGAGGGGTGGTTGCATATATAAATGCAATTTTTGAGGGGAAAAGGGGGATGGGTGAAAAGGGACTTTGGATGATTGGGGAAAGGAGGAAGCAATCTGGAGGAACAGAAAAAGGAGTTTGCTTACTGGTACTTTGTGCTGCGTGACCCAAACCTTGCTGCCCAAAAAGCGGGAGTGGAAAAAGGGGTGCTACTGATGAACGACCGGGAGGTGCAGCGGGAGGTGCGCAGACTGCGCAGGAATCTGGGGAAGGAGAGCGCAGGGGAAATTGCAAAGCTGGGGCTGACAAGGCTGCTGTTTGGGCAGGCGGCGTGCGATGAAGAAGGGAAACCGGTGTTCGATGGGTTTTTGACCAGTAAAGTGGGGAGCGCAAAAGCGGCAGAATATCAGTTCTGGGACAAGCTGAAGGCGTGCGAGCTGCTGCTCAAGCTGAACGAACAGGAGAAGCAGGGGCAGGGCAGGAGCTTTGGCGGTGTGCTGGAGGCGCTGCAGCAGGGCGCGCAGAAGCTTTCGGAGGAGGAGCAGGGTGAAGAGCTTTAGCAGAAAACAGATGGAGCTGTTGAGCTGGTGGCTGCCGGAGAGGAGAACGAGCCGGTATGACGGAATCATCTGCGATGGCGCGGTGCGCAGCGGCAAGACCTTGTGTATGGCGATTTCCTTTTTTGCGTGGAGCATGAGCTGCTTTAACGGGCAGAGCTTTGCGTTGTGCGGAAAGACCATCTCCGGCGTGCGCAGGAACCTTTTGTCAGTAGTGCGGGGAACACTGGAGGAGATGGGGTTTGCATACAGCGAGAAGGTGAGCAAAAATTATGTGGAGCTGCGCTGCGGGCGGGTGTGCAACCGGTATTATCTGTTTTCGGGCAAGGATGCCGCAAGCGCCTCTTTGATTCAGGGAATGACCCTTGCCGGCGTGTTGTTTGACGAGGTTGCCTTGCAGAATCGGGAGTTTGTGGAGCAGGCAGTGGCGCGATGCTCGGTGGAGGGGAGCCGATTCTGGTTTAACTGCAACCCGGAGGGACCGGGGCATTGGTTTTACCGGGAATGGCTCCAAAGGAGGAAACAGAAGAAACTGTATTATCTGCACTTTGTGATGGAGGACAACCCGGCTCTTTCCAAGCGGGTGAGGAAGCGGTATGAGCTGCTGTACAGCGGGAGCTTTTACCGCAGATTTATCCAAGGGGAGTGGGTGGATGTACAGGGGCTGGTGTATCCGATGTTTTCTTTAGAGCGTCATATTGTACAGCAGGCGCCGGATTGCGAGCGGTTTTGTGTATCCTGCGACTATGGAACGGTGAATCCCTGCTCAATGGGACTGTGGGGAGAGCAGAGGGGAAGGTGGTACCGCCTGGCAGAATACTACTACGATGCGCGCAGAGAGGGAGCGTGCAGGACCGATGAGGAGCATTATGAACAGCTGGAAAGGCTGTGCGGAAATCGGAAGATCGAGCGGGTCATTGTGGACCCGAGTGCAGCCAGCTTTATTGCGTGCATCCGGCGGCACGGGCGATATTGGGTGGAGCCGGCAAAGAACGGGGTGCTGGAGGGCATCCAGCTGACAGCGGCGATGCTCAATGAGGGAAGGATCCGGTTTTGCAGTGGGTGTGCCGACAGCATCCGGGAATTTGGGGTCTATCGCTGGAGCGAGGAGCAGGGAAGGGAGCTCCCTGTGAAGGAAAACGACCATGCGATGGATGATATCCGATATTTTGTGATGGGACAGTTTGGGGCAAGAAAGGAGGGCTTTTTTGCGTTGTCACAGCAAAGAAATGAGAGCAAGAGGAGGTAGAGAGGATGTCCTGGGGATTGGGTAGGAGAGAGAAAAAGAAGAAGGATTGCCCGCCGGTGCAGTTTTGTGCGCAGAGCGTGCAATCGGGGTTATTGGAAAGCCGGATGACGCAGGGACTGGGCAGCGAGGCACAGCGCAGGCTGTTTGAGCAGATCCGGCAGGCGGTGCCGCTGGTGGATGCAGCCATCGGGAAAATCATTCGTCTGGTGGGGGATTTTGAACTGGAATGCTCCAACCGGCAGGCGCAGGAGGAGCTGAGGCGATGGTGCAGTCAGGTGCCGGTGGGCGCAGGAGGAAGCGGACTGCGGCAGTTTCTGCACAGCTATCTGGACGACCTGCTGACCTACGGCAATGCGGTGGGGGAGATGGTGCCTTTCTGCGAAGGGGAGGGAATCGCAGCGCTGTACAATGTGCCGCTGGAAAACATCCTGATTCGGCAGGGGGAGAATCCGCTGGATGTGAAGCTGTTTGCCAACAGCCGGATGGGGGAGGCGGTGGAGCTTGCCCATCCCGAGCGGGTGCTGTACACAGCGCTGAACCCAAAAGCGGGGAGCGTACAGGGCAGGTCGCTGCTGGAGGGGCTGCCGTTTGTTTCCTCGGTGCTGCTGAACATCTATCAGGCAATCGGGCAGAACTTTGAGCGGATGGGAAACCTTCGCTTTGCGGTGACCTACAAGCCGCAAGGCGAGGTAGACGGAGCGTATGCCAGAGAGATTGCGCAGCAGATGGCAAGTCAGTGGGCGGACACCATGCGGGAGAGCGGTCAGGTCAAGGATTTTGTGGCGGTGGGCGATGTGGACATCAAGGTTATCGGCGCAGACAATCAGGCGTTGGACACGCAGGTTCCGGTGCGGCAGATGCTCGAGCAGATCGTTGCAAAGCTAGGACTACCGCCGTTTATTCTGGGACTGAGCTGGTCTACCACCGAGCGGATGAGCCAGCAGCAGTCGGAAATTTTGGCAAGCGAGCTGGAAAGCTACCGCGCACTGCTGACACCGGTGATCCTGCGCATTTGCAGGTATCATCTGGAGCAGACGGGACTGGGCGGAAAGGTGCAGGTGAAGTGGAAGCATATCAGCATTGCCGACGAGGTGGAGCAGGCAAGAGCCAAACTGCTGGATATGCAGGCAAAAGAGATCGAGGCAAAAATCAACCAAAGGGACAGACAGCAGGAGGGGGAGCAAGATGAAGTGTGAAAAGAAAGGGAACCTGCTCAATCGTCAGGTGACGGTCGGGCAGGAGGATCTGGAGCAGATCAACCGGCTGACCAGAAGGGAATTTAGCCAGGAGGAGCTGTACTGCTTTCGGGTGGTGTTGTGCGACAATGATGTGGACCGACAGATGGAGCGGTTTGATGAGGAGACGCTGGAGCAGCTGGCGAGGATGTTTGTGGGGAAAACGGGAATCTGCGACCATCAGCCAAAGACAGCCAACCAGCTGGCAAGAATCTATCAGGCGCAGGTGGAGTATTTCCCGGGAAAAACCAATCTGCTGGGAGAACCGTACTGCGCAGTGGTGGCAAAAGCGTACATGGTGCGTACCGAGTCCAACCGCGATCTGATTCTGGAAATTGAGGCGGGCATCAAGAAGGAGGTCAGCGTGGGGTGCAGCATCAGGGAAAGCAGATGCTCCATCTGCCAGAGCGAGCGGACGTTGCAGGATTGCGGACATCGAAAGGGGGAATGGTATGAAGGAAGGCTGTGCCACACCGTTCTGCACGGGGCAGAGGATGCCTACGAATGGTCGTTTGTTGCGGTGCCTGCGCAGCGTCAGGCGGGTGTAGTGAAGGAAAGCCGTCTGGAGAGCCAGCAGAGGACGGTGCAGAAACTGTGGCAGGCAGGCGAAGAGGGCAGTGGGCTGTGGATGGATCGAGAGGAAGCCTGCCAGATGAAGCGGATGATGAAAAATCTGATGGAGGACTGCGAGGATGCCAGAAGGATGGCACGAAAGGAGCTGCTGCAAAAGGCAGCAGGGGAGCAGATGGACGAGCGTGCCAGCGAGGAACTATGGGAGGTGCTGGAGCTGCTTTCCATCCGCCAGATGAAGGCGCTGGGAAAGCTGATCGACAACCGACAGACAATGGAGCAGCCGCAGCTGGCGGGCAGAAGAGCGCAGAGCGGCAGGACAGAGGACGGATTTGTCATTTAGAGAGGATGGTAGAAGGATGAAGGGTGTAAGCTTACAGGGATATAACAGCAAATATGTGACCATGCTGGTCAAGGGGGAGCTGAAAGCAGGGGACCTGGTGGCAATGGGCGGCAACAACACAGTAGAGAAGGCGGTTAACAAACGATTTGTGGGTGTTGCGCACGCAATCCGAGATGGGTATGCGCTGGTGCAGACAGGCGGATTTGCGGTGCTGGGCTACTCGGGGAATGCGCCTGCGGTGGGATTTGCCAAGATGCAGGCGGATGCCAACGCAGATGCGGTGCTGAACGAAAGCGGCGGCGAGGTGCTGGTGACCGAGGTGGATACGGTCAACAAAAGCGTCGGTATCCTGTTTTAGAGGCAGAAAAATCAGAGTTTGCAAAAGGAGTTTTTAAGATGAAGTATAACTATCAGAATATCGCGATTTCCAAGGATTTTTACAAAAGCGGAGAGGGTTTTTCCAAATGTCTGGAGCGTCTGGATCCTTCCGAGCAGTACAGGGGCACCGAGCTTGCCGGTTACGATGCGTTCCAGCGACAGCTCAAGCGATTTGACATCAAGGTGTCCGGTCAGGACAGCGACCGTTTGCAGAAATTTTTTGCGACCTCGGACAGCGCAGCCCTCTTTCCTGAGTATGTAGCAAGAGCGGTCAAGCAGGGTGTGGACGGCAATCACATCCTGGAGGAAATCTGTGCGGCGCAGACCCAGATCGAAGGGATGGACTACCGCGCCATTGCCTCCGACCCGGATTGGGAGAGCCAGAAGCCGTCGGTGGTGGAGGAGGGCGGATTTATCCCGGAAACCTCTATCCGACTCAAGGAAAGCCTGATCCGACTGAAAAAGCGCGGCAGAATGATGGTGGCTTCCTATGAAGCAATCAAGTTTCAGCGACTGGACCTGTTTACGGTGGCACTCAAGCAGATTGGTTCCTGCATCGGCAGGGCGCAGCTGGAGGATGCGGTGGATGTGCTGATCAACGGCGACGGCAACAGCAATCCGGCGGAAAAGGTGCAGCTGGCACAGAGTGACAAGCTGACCTATCAGGACCTGCTGAACCTGTGGGGAAGCTTTGGGGAATATCAGATGAATGTGATGCTGGCATCCCACGACATGATGCTCAAGCTGTTGCAGGTGCCGGAGTTACAGGACCCGAAGACGGGACTGAACTTCCAGGCGACCGGCTGCCTTTCCACCCCGCTGGGTGCAAAGCTGTTTGTTTCTTCGGCGGTGCCAAAGGGAACCATCATCGGTCTGGACAGACGATATGCGCTGGAGATGGTGCAGGCAGGCGGCATCAACGTGGAGTATGACAAGCTGATCGACTGCCAGATGGAGCGAGCAGCGGTGACCTCCATTGCGGGATTTTCCAAAATCTTCCCGGATGCGGTCAAGGTGCTGGCGTAACGGAGAGAAGCGATGGATGAAAAGCAGTTGATGAAGGATTTTTGTCTGGTCAGCGGACTGGATGAACAGCAAGCAGAGAGCTGGAAGCCACTGGTGCTGGGCTGCTGGGAAGAGCTGTGCAGGCGGCTGCGCCCGGCTGTGCAGCCGCAGGAACACAGGGAGCGGCTCAGCCTTGCCTGTGCAGCGCTGGCACACTACCGTTTGCAGAGGATGCAGGGAGAGGTGTACAGCGGCATCAAGGTGGGGGACATCTCGCTGACAGCGGGCAGCGGACAGCAGTCGGAGGCGATGGTGCTGGAGATGGTGGGCGACCTGCTGGACAGCGCCGGCGTTTGTGTGCAGGGGGTGGACGTATGCAGCCGGAACAGATGATCGCTTCTGCCATCGAGCGCTGCGGATGCAGGCTGGAATTTTTGCAGGCAGAAGGAAGTGTAGTTTTAAAAGCATACCTAAATCCCCTGCGGGAGAGGGCGGCAAGGACCGAAGGAGGCGCTTCGGGAATGGTGCGGCAGGGACGATGGCTGCTGCTGGCGCCCTGTGAGGAGCAGCTGGTGAGAGAAGGAGCGCAGTTTGTGCGCAGGTGTGTAGGTAAAGCCGAAGAGAAGTTTATTTTGGAGCGGGTGGAGAAGGTTTGCTGGAACGGAAAGCCGGTCTACCTGTGGGGACTGGCGGTGCCGGTTCAGGAGGGAAGAGAATGAACGAGTTTTCGCAGATGATCGAGCTGGTCAAGCAGGAACTGCTGCGCGGCGATGCGCAAATGGAGGTGCTGGGGGCATACCCGCAGCAGCTTCGAGCCAGACCGCAAAGACAGAAGCTGGCGGTGGTGGCAATCCAGAAGGTACTGATGCAGCCGCTGGGGATGCAGAGCTTTTACGGAGAAGAGGATCAGCCGCTGGGCAGGCAGGCGCAGGTCTGGATGAAAATTAGCTTCTGCTGTCCGAGCGGGGAGGAGTGCTGGCGGTTGTGGGAAAGGTGTGCGCAGCGACTGTTGTTCTCCGATAAGTTGGGAGCCGAGCAGATCGAGTGCGGCGAAGCGGTGTGGCAGAAGGACTGGGGCGGCGTGGTGCTGCCGGTGAAGCTGTGCTGTAAATTCTTAATCAGCGGCAGCACAGGGGAAGCGTCCCAGCCGATGCCGGAGCAGGTGCGCGTGGTCAGAAAAGGGGTGTAGGAATGAGCAGGAGTTATCGTCCGGGGGTGTACTCGGAGTATGATGTCATCAGCCGCAGGAGGGTGATGCAGGACCGGTATGCTTTTTACTGTGGAGCAGCCAAGGTTCGAGAAGGGAAAAATCTGCCTGCAGGCGGCGTGGTGCAGCTGAAAAGTTTGGGGCAGCTGGAGGAGTTTTTTGAACCGCAGGGTGCTGGAAAGGAATTTTGCAGGGTGTGCAGGATGCTGCTGAATGTCGGTGTGAGCGGAGTCTATGCGGTGCCGCTGACGGTGGACGGCAGTCAGGCAGGAGAGGAGCTGTATGAGGGCGCGCTGCGCAAGCTGTGCGAAATCAAACGAGGTGGGGTCATCCTGTGCGACAGCACAAATCCGGAGGTTTTGCACAAGCTAAAGGAGCAGGTGGAGCTGGCTTCGCAGAATGAGCGGGAGCGGCTGGCGGTCGGCTGTGTTGCAAAGGAGCAGGCGGCGCAGACAGCAAAATCACTCAACTGTGAACGGATGGTGCTCTGCTGCCAGAAAGCAGGGATGAAGGAGGAATCCCTGACTGTCTGTGCAGCGGCGGTGGCAGCGATGCTGGCGGTGGGGGAAGCGATGGACAGTTACCACTCCCGACCGCTGGAGGGCATCGAACAGCTGGAACCATTGAGCGAGCAGGAGATCGAAACGCTGCTGGGAGACGGTGTGACGGTGCTGGAGATGGCAGACGGGCAGGCAGAATGTATCCGCTGTGTGACCACCCGTACCCGCACCGGAAACGAGGAGGACAGGACCTTTAGCTCGGTGAACGTGGTGATGATGATTGATGAAATCATCCGCGCGGTGCGGGAACGACTGTCCGAGATGCTCAAGGGCAAGCGGGTGGGATTTTCGCAGGACAGCGTGGTTTCACAGGCGGCGGTGGTGCTGGACGAAAAGAAGCAGCAGGGGCTGATCACCTCCTTTGAGCCGCCGGTCGCCTATGTGCAGAAGGAGGACCCTTCGGTGTGCGTGGTGGAGCTGGAGTTTGATCTGGCAGCGGTGTTCAGCCGTATTTATCTGACGGCGCATATCTCGATTTAAGGAGGGAAGAGGATGGCGTTAGTTTCAATTCCGACCAGTGCGGATATTTACATCGAGGTCAACGGCACCAAGGTTGCAGCGGCGCAGAGTTACCGGGTGAAATCCTCCCGCCAGAGCCGGTATGTGGAGGCGTTTGGAAGCAGTGAGCCGGTCGGCACGGTGGGCGGTCGGGTGCAGCACTGGATCGAGCTGTCCCGAGTCTGCCTGTGCCGGGCGCAAGGGGTGGACTTTTATGAGCTGAGCGGATTTAACCTGGTAATCGTGCAGCCGGACTGCAAAATCATCTATTCGGGGTGCGAGTGGTCGGACATCACCCAGTCGGCGTCGGTAGGAGAGGTCGTTTTGGAGAAGGTGAGTCTGGTTGCCAGCAGACGGATCAAGATATAGGAGGACAGGGATGAAGGTGTGCAGATTGAGCGCGGCACAGGAGGTGCAGCTAAGGCAGGAGGCAGGTCGGGCGTTTGCGTTTTTGTGCGGGCTTGCCGATGAAGGGATGGACCAGGCGCGCAGAGAACAGCTGTGGGCAGTGGCAAACAATGCCGCCCTGCTGCGTTTTTCGCTGAAGGAGGGGGAATATCCGGTGTTTGACAGCGCGGTGGAGCTGCTGCACCGGATGGAGCTGGGACAGATTGCCCGACTGGCACAGCAGTATCAGCAGCGATTTGAGGAGAGAGCATGATGCCGGAAGAAAAGATGCAGGAAAATCTGAATGTGTTTTTGCGCAGCAGCTTTTTTGTGCCGCTTTTAAAGAGGATGACAGGACAGAAAGATGAGCTGCCGGACGAAGGAGCAGGAAAGTATCAGGAAATTTCCCGGGAAATGCAGCGGGAAGAGGAGAAAAAACAGGAGCAGGACCCCAAAGCGCAGCCGCAGGAGGAAGCGCAGCCACAGGTGAGCTACCGCGAGGAGCGGCAGGTTGTGGAGCAGGTGTGGGAGCAACCGGGGTTGCAGGAGATTTCGGACGAGCTGGAACGGCTTTCCGGGCGCTACCAGACAAGGATGGAGGAATGGCTGGATGACCAATCTGCGATTTAAGGAATATGTTTTTCGCCATAATCCTGCCAGATTGAAGGTCAGCCGCTGCCAGAAGGTCAGTCGAAGCTGCTGCTACGGTGTGGGAGAGCATTTGCAGCTGCTGGGAAACGGACTGACGGTGGTGGAGGGAGAGGGCGAACTATTTGGAGTCGATGCGCTGGAGCAGTTTTGCGCTTTGCAGAAGCTGGCTGGACAGGGCGCAGGTCTGCTCAGCGGCGCAGGTCTTGAGCCGATGCAGGCGGTGCTGGAAGAGGTGGAGATGGTTGGAGTCGGCGGGCAGGAGCTGGTGGAGTATCGGGTCCGGTTTGTGGAAGAAAGGAAAGCAAAGGGATGGAGCTAAACGTTTTTGTGGAGCTGCTTGACGGCAGCCGCAAGCAAATCGGAGGAATGACCCTGTTCTCGTGGGTTTGTTCGGCAGATACGCCCGCAGACAGCCTGAAGGTGCGATGCTTGCAGCAAATGGAAGCGGAAGTTGTCCGCATCGAGGTGCAGAGCGGCGGCAGAAGGCTGTTTCGAGGCTTTTGCGACCGCCAGAAAACCTTTGTTGACGGGACCGGATGCCACACCGAGCTTTGGGGACGGTCGGATGCAGCGGTGCTGATGGACAACGAAGCCATCCCGCAGGAGTACAGCCGGGTAACCTTGCAGGAGCTGTTTGAAAAACACATCAAGCCCTATGGATTTCAAAACGACCTGCCGCAAGCAGCGACGTTGAACTACTTTCGGGTCGGCAAGGGAGTCAGCGAGTGGGAGGCTTTTTCAGACGGCTGTATCCAGGCGCTGGGACAGCAGCCGTTTGTGCATCTGTCCAGAGTGAGTGCAAGGCTGCCGGGGAAGCAAAGCCATCTGGTCGGTGTGCAGGATGCGGTGCTGCGCCTGAGCCGGGTGGTGCGCAGAGAAAAGGTGATCTCACAGGTGTTGCTGCGGGACGAATGGGGCAGGTACAGCACCAGAATCGAAAACCCGCAGGCACAGGGACTTGCCATCCAAAGAAGGCGCTGCCTGATTCCTTCGGCACAGTGGGAGCGTCCGACAGCGGATGCCCAGCGGCGGATGAACCGGTCGATGGAGGGCAGAATCCGCTGGGAGCTGGAGCTGGGAAAGCTGGTGGACTGGGAACTGGGAGATCGAATCCGCGTGCAGCTTCCAGAGGGAGGGTGTGCAGGAAGTTTAATCAGCAAGGAGCTTCAGTATGAGGACGGCAGGGAGCGCAGCCTGCTGATTCTGGAATGAGGAGGGGTATGGATGTGGATTGCAAAGAAGGGCACAGGCAGAAATGTGCAGCAAAAGGAGAGCGGATGGGTCCGGGCGGAGAGCGCAAAGCATGGGGAGCAGTATGTGGTCGGCAGCTGTGAATACCGCCGATTGCAGCGGTGCGCACCGTATGGGATTTACACAAAGCCGCCGAAGGGGACACCGGTGCTGGTGCTGGGTTCTCAGGGCGGAGAGGTCTGTCTGGGTGCGGTCAGCGACCCTTCCGCAGAGGAAGAGCTGTTGCAGGAAGGGGAAATTTTGATTCGTTCGGCGGGCGGAGCCAGCATCCGACTGTGCAAGGACGGACGGCTGCTGCTCAACGGCAGGGAATGGAAACAGGAGGGATAGGGATGGAGCTTCTGTTGCAGCACGGGGATCACAGCCGCAACGGGCAGGGCTTTTTGCAGGAGGTGGACGGCGCACAGCAGTTGGTACAGCGGGCGATGGTACGTCTGACGGTGCCAAAGGGGAAGTTTGTGCTGAATCCGCAGCTGGGGAGCTTGCTGCACACTTTGGGAAGGACTGCGCCGGCGCAGCGGGAGCAGCTGGCATTGGAATATGCGCAGGAGGCGCTGCTGGAAATGCCGGAGGTGCGGGTCGTTGCAGCCAGGTGCAAGCAAGGCACGCAGGCGGACGAGCTGTTGGTAAAGTTTGAGCTGGAATGTACCCTTGCGGACGGTCAGCTGGCGCGGTCGGTCGTGGAGTGGAGGATGAATTTTTAAAAGGAGCAAAGATGACACAGGATTTTTTACAGAAGATGCAGCAGCGTTATGAAGAGCTGACTGGAATACCGGCAGATGAAGCGTCGGACATTGGGATTCGCCTTCGCATCTTGGCAGAGCAGCTGGAGCTGCTGTATCAGCAGTTGGAAGAGGAGAAAAAGCAGGCGTTTGCACAGACGGCGACCGGTTTGGCGCTCGAACAGCACGCACAGCAGAAGGGATTGCAGCGAAGAAAGGCGGTTGCGGCACAGGGGGAGGTGACCTTCTCCAGGACGGCTGCGGCGGATGAGCCGATTGTGATTCCGCAGGGCATTTTTTTGACGGTGCCGTCGGGCAGCATCCGGTATGTGACTGTGCAGCCGGTGACTTTGCAGGCAGGGCAGACGCAGGTCAAAAGCATCGTCCGTTGCCAAACCGCAGGCAAAAGCGGCAATGTGGCAGCAGGTAGCTTGACGGTCATAGTGACGCCGGTGCAGGGGATTGCTGCGGTTTACAATGAGCAGGCGATTTTATCCGGCGAGGATGCCGAAGGGGACGAGGCGCTGCGCCAGCGGTTGTTGGACAGCTTTCGGCAGGTCAGCAACGGGACCAATCAGGCGTTTTATTACGACCGGGCGATGAGCTATCCGGGTGTGCGCTGCGCCAAGGTCATCCCCAGGGTGAATGGAGTGAACACGGTGGGAATCCTGCTGCACGGCGCCGGGGTCAACGAGGCGCTGATCGCGCAGATGCAGGAGGAAATCGGTCAGCTCAAGGAAATCAACGTGGACCTGTCGATTGAAAAGGCAAAGGAAAAGCCACAGCAGATCGAGGTCGAGATAGCGGTAGAGGACGGATACAGCTTTGAGGACATCAGTACGCTGTGTCAGCAGGCGGTCGGCAGGATGATGGAGCGCCAGAAGATAGGGCAGGGACTATTTCCGGCGCTGGTCTGTCGGGAGATTTTTACCTGCGAGGGTGTGGAAAATTGTAGGGTAAAGCTCCCGGCACAGGATCTTTACCCGCTGTCGGGGGAAATCTTTACTCTGTCTGACTGTAAGATCAGCCGCATGGCAAAACAGTAGAAGAGGTGGATTGGGTGGATTGCAGAAAAAGAATCTATGAGCGGATGCGTTCGCTCCGGCTTTACCGGTTGGAAGCAGGGTCGATGGTTCGAGCGGAACTGGAAAGCTATCTGTCGGTGCTGGAGCCTTTCTGGCAGCAGGTCGGCAGAGTTTGTGCGGATGCGCTGATTTCCTCTTGCAGCCGGCAGCGGCTGGAGCAGTTTGAGCGGATGCTGGGAATCCCCATCAATCCGAATATCCCGCTGGAAAGACGCAGAGAGATCGCAGCCAGCAGGATGAGCATAGCTCCCAGTGATTTTAACCGGTCAGGATTGGAAAAGGCGCTGGATGCGGCAGGAATCCGGGCAATCGTCCAGGACAGACCGGGAACAGGGACACTGGTGGTCCAGGCAAATGAGATAGCTGACAGCAACCTGAGTCTGGATGAGGCAAAGCAGGCATTTTATTCGCTGATGCCTGCCCATTTGGAGGCGGAATTTGTGACAGGCGGCTTGGATTTTTCTCAGTTCGAGCAGCTGGGGAAAAGTTGGGCACAGCTGGATGCAATGGACAAAAGTTGGTCACAGCTGGAGATGATGGGATTGCAGCAATGGAAAGAAAAAGAAGAGGAGGGACAGGATGTCCAGCAGTAACAAGACCAATTATCTGGGACTCAATCAGTTTGTCGGGAGCGATAAGCCGAAGATGGAGGATTTTAATGCGGACAATCGGCTGCTTGATGAGAAGATACAGCAGCACATCCAGTCGCAGCTGCATCTGACCGAACAGCAGAGGGAACGGTTGGAAAATCCGGGGTATCTCATCGGGAGCTACACCGGCGACGGGACAACAAAGCGTACCATTTCGGTGGCACAACCGATTGGTTTCGGGTTTGTGTTTATGGTCGGGGAAGGGCTGCATTATGCAGTCACTACTCTGGGAGAAAACCACATCTTTTCGGCGGTGATGACCCCGCAGGGATGCAGCAAAGGGGTCAGCATCACAAGCGGAGGCTTTACCGTACTGCAAAGCGGCAGCAGTACACCGGATGGCAAAAAGAATATGCTCAATCAGAGTGGGAAAAAGTATATTTATCTGATTCTTCCTGCGCTGTAAGCAGACAAAAAGGCAAAATAAAAAGAGGCAGACAAAAGTCTGCCTCTTTTTGCAGCTTATTTTTGTGGTTCGGCGTCGGTCAGAAATTCGCTTCGCAGCACTTCTTTGGGCGGTTCGATCTGATAAGCCAGCGTATGCTCGGTCAGCTCGGACAGGGCGCGCAGCTTTTGATTGATCAAATCGCGCATACAGTTGGGAACGTGCTCCTGATGGGCGCGGTGGATGGCAACACACTCCTTGCAGTTGCCGTGGTAACGACAGGCTTTTTTACAGGGACAGTGGTCCTTGTCCTTGTACTCCTCGCGGAATTGGGAGGCAAATTCCTCCTGAATGCGCAGTCCTTCCTGCCGGTTGCCTTTGTGGAACTGCTCCATTGCAGCTTTTTCAATAGGATTGCCGTCGATAATCATAGAAAACACTCCTTGTTGAATGATTGGGGATATAGGTGCGCTTACATATTGGCATATACCAGCAGTGCGATACACTGGTCGAACGCCTTGTCGGAATTTTTTGTGGTGAAGGCGCCGTTGTTTTTGTCGGAGGAAGAGAAGGTGCGGCTGTTTTCCATCAGCAGGAGCGATTGGGTGAACAGGCTCTTTTCTCCGGTTTCCAGTGCAATCAGGGCGGTCAAGCCATAGAGGGCAGGCATCTCATAGTTGTATTTTGCGACGACCTTGCCATCGGTGGTGTAGCGTGCGCGGATCCCGTCGCCTTCCACCGCATTTTTGAGCCACTGGAGGGTCGATTTCTTGACTTTGCCGCTCTGTGCCAGATGGTAAACGGTCATCAGCGACTGGGTCATATCGACCGTTTGACCGGAATAGCTGTTTTTGTCGGCGTTGTACTCATTGTAGTACAGCGGAAAATCACTGCCGATAAAGCCTTTTTCAATGACAGAAAGCGCCTGCTCTGCCAGCTTCGGGGAGTGGGTGGCAGACAGCGCCGAGGGGTCTAAGTCGCTCAAAGAAACTTTGCCGCTGAACTGATTTCCCGGGAAATAGCGGGCAATCAGCTGCTGCTCCAGCTCCATTGCATCCACCTCATAGCCCTTTTGGGCGGAGAGGGCTTTCAAAAACCGCAGGTCATCGCCGAGATCGCCGGTGGTTTGGTTGGCAGCAAGCCAGTTGCGCTGGGTGTTGAGCAGCTCGCGGTCAAAGGCGGTGGAGGCGTACTCTGCCAAAAGGCTTTGGGCAGCAGAGCTGGTGCGCTTGGAAGCTTCCGCTGTTTTTACTGTGCCGTCGGAAAGCATCAGATTTTTCTTTACATAGTCAGCTGTGGCGTTGGCAGCGGCGTTGACAGCATAATCGAGCAGTGCGCGCACCTCGGAGGCGGATTTTAAGATGCGGGGAATCATCAGCTCCACCTCTCCCTGTGGATTGAGCAGGATGGTGGTGGGGATAAAGTTGATGCCCAGTGTATAGCGGAATTTTAACTGGGTATCGTACAGCGACGGCAGACCCATGCCGTATTTCTTGGCGTAGCTGCTGGCGCTGGCAAGTGTTTCGTCTGCACCGTCGGTGCGGTTGACCAGATACCATTGCACATTGCCGTATTCCTTGAGGACCGGCAGCATCTGCGGCAGGTGTTCAAACTCCTGCTGGCAGTCGGGACACCAGCTTGCCCAATAGGTAATCAGGGTGTACTGACCATCCTTGATTTCAATTTGGGCAGGGTTGCCTTTTTCGTCGGAAAGCTGGTTGTAGGGCAGCTTTTCTCCGATGAGGGTGTTGGTGGGGTAGTGATAGCTCTGGATGCGCTTTTTGGAAGCAGCGGCAGCCGGGGTGCTCAACAGAGCGGGCAGCAGGACCAGGCAGACGCACAGCAGGCTGAGCGCACGGCAAAAAGGTCGATTAGAGGTCATAAGGGTCATCCTTCCTTTTGTTTTATGTTACCTTAACTATACACTCCTGTAGCCCTCTGCGTCAACTAAAAAAAGAGCTGCCCAATGAAAGGGCAGCTCTTTTAAAAGCGTTAATATCCCATCTGCTCCATCGAAGCGTCCTGGTTGACCCAGCTTTCATAGACGTCGATCAAACGGTAGGTGGTGGCAGTGTCCCGCACAACCACCTTTTCGATGCCGGCATTGATGATCAGTCGTTTGCACATCGCACAGGGGTTGGCGTTGGCGACATAACTGCCGTCCTTGTACTCCAGACCCACCAGGTACAGGGTGCTGCCAATCATCTCCGAGCGGGGTGCGCTGATGATGGCGTTGGCTTCTGCGTGTACCGAGCGGCACAGCTCATACCGCTCCCCTCTGGGAACGTTGAGCTTTTCGCGGGTGCAGTAGCCCAGGTCACAGCAGTTCTGTCTGCCTCTGGGTGCGCCGACATAGCCGGTGGAGATGATCTCGTCGTTCTTGACGATGATGGCTCCAAAGTTGCGCCGCAGGCAGGTGCCTCTGGCGGCTACGGTCTGTGCAATATCCAGATAATAGTTGATTTTATCGACTCGTTTCATATTTCTCTTCCTCCCTTAGGGTTGACAACGAGGATTACTCCTCTCCTTCATTGAGCAAAAATCCGATGCCCAGCATCTTCGGACCGCTGTTGATAGCGACTGCGCAGCCGACATCCGAAACAAAGTCCGGGGTTTTGCCGATGCTCTTGGCAATCAGCTGTTCCATCTCCTCACGGGCGCCAGGTTGGGTACCTTCCAACATCAAAAACGGAGAATCCGCTGCAATGCGCTGCTGGGCAATCTGTGCCATCTTCTGTACGACGGCGTTGTTGCCGCGCACCTTTGCGATAATTTTCATCTCTCCCTTGCGGATGCGGATGATCGGTCGGATGCCCAGCGCTTCGCCGACAATGCTGGAAGCACAGCTGATGCGTCCCGACTTTTTGATGAACTCAAAGGAGAAGGCGGTGATGTACAGGTCGATGCGGTCCAGCCAGCCGGTCAGATAGGCAAGAATCTGCTCAACCGTTTTTCCTTCGCGGACCAGCCGCGCAGCCTGCATCATCGGGTAGCCGTAGCCCAGCGAAAAGGTCTTGGAATCCAGAATGTGGATGTTAAATTTCCCCTTTGCCTGCGGGCAGTTTTCAAAGAACATCTCTACAGCATCCTGCGCGCGCAGAAAGGTTGCCGAAGCGCTCGATGAAATCCCCACCAGGATGACATCGGTGTAGCCCTTTTCAAAGGCGCTGTAATAATGCTCGCAGTAGGTGACGGTCAGAATCTGCGAGGTCGTTGGGATTTCCTTGGCGTTTTGCATGATGTCATAAAACTGCCGCGGGGTAAAATCCACCCCTTCCATGTAGCCTTTTCCATCGACCGCGATGGGGAACGGAATGATTTCGATTCCAAGCTGCTGTGCAAGCTCATTTGGCAGGTCCGACGCAGAGTCGGTCATCAATTTGATACGTTGCATACAATCTTCCTCCTTTTCCGGCAACAAAAAGCCGGACATCTTCTCTCTCAAAATTTGGTTTGGCTTTTAATTCTATATAAAAGAGATGGATACAAGCAAAATAGTTTGAATTATAGATAATAGTTTACCGAATCCTGACGGCTGCTTCAACCTTTTTAGAAAATTTTATAATTTGTTCATTCCTCATATCGGGCAGAGCGGCTTTTCTTTTGCGGCACTTTGGCGTATAATAGGGATACAGTACATTACAGAAAGGGTGTTTTTATGTCTGTTCCTACTCCTCACAATAATGCAAACCAAGGGGACATTGCCAAAACGGTACTGATGCCGGGCGACCCGCTGCGGGCAAAGCTGCTGGCAGAAACCTATTTGCAGGATGCTGTCTGCTACAATCAGGTGCGTGGGATGCTCGGTTACACCGGCAGCTACCGGGGCAAGCGCGTTTCGGTGCAGGGCAGCGGCATGGGAATGCCGTCGATGGGCATTTACTCCCACGAGCTGTTCTGTCTTTACGGGGTGGACACCATCATCCGCATCGGCTCGGCAGGAGCCATCGACCCTTCGCTGAAAATCGGTGACATCGTCATTGCGGCAGCCAGCTGCACCACCTCCAACTATGCTGCACAGTATCATCTGCCGGGACACTTTGCACCGACAGCAGATTTTTCCCTTGCCTGTCAGGCGGCGCAGCTTTGCGAGCAAAAGGGATTTTCCTACAAGGCGGGAACGGTGCTGACCTCCGACTGGTTCTATGACGAGTCGCAGGGTTTGCCGCAGTGGCAGAAGATGGGTGTGCTGGCGGTCGAGATGGAGTCGGCTGCACTGTACATGGAAGCTGCCCGCGCAGGCAAAAAGGCGCTGTGCCTGCTGACCATCTCGGACAACCCGTTTACCGGGGAAGCAGTTTCGGCACAGGTGCGCCAGAATGCCTTTACCCAGATGATGGAGGTCGCGCTGGGTCTGGTGTAGCCAACGCAGAACAAGGGAGGCAGAAAGATGAAACGAGTATTTATCATCGTGCTGGACAGCTTTGGGATCGGAGCGCTTCCCGATGCAGCCAATTACGGCGACCAGGGCAGCGATACGCTGGCAGCGTGCTTTGCCAGCGGCAAGCTTTTCGTGCCGCAGATGCAGCAGCTGGGACTGTTTAACATCCAGGGCGTACAGGTCGGACAGCCCTGCCAAAGCCCTGCCGGAGCTTTTGGAAGGATGGCAGAGCGTTCGGCAGGCAAGGACACCACCACCGGACACTGGGAGCTGATGGGGCTGGTTTCCGAAAAGCCGATGCCGACCTATCCCGACGGCTTTCCGCAGCGAATCATCGAGCAGCTGACACAGCGCACCGGCAGAGGAGTTTTGTGCAACCGTCCGTACTCTGGCACACAGGTCATCCACGACTACGGGGAACAGCATCTGCAAACCGGCGATCTGATTGTCTACACCTCGGCGGACAGCGTCCTTCAGATTGCAGCCCACGAGCAGAAGATTCCGCTCGAGCAGCTGTATGAATACTGCCGGATTGCCCGCTCGATCATGCAGGGTGAGGACGCAGTGGGAAGGATCATCGCCCGTCCCTTTGTAGGTGAGGATGCCGAGCATTTTACCCGAACGGCAAACCGTAGGGATTTTTCTCTGCTGCCGCCGCAGGACACCCTGCTCGACTGCCTGCAAAAGACAGGTCTGCAAACCATCGGAGTGGGAAAAATCTCGGATATATTTGCCGGCAAAGGCATCAGCCAAAAGATTGTCACCCACTCCAACGATGAAGGGATGCAGCGGACGCTGGAGCTGTGCAACAGCGATTTTGAGGGCTTGTGCTTTGTCAACCTGGTGGAATTTGATATGCTGTACGGTCACCGCAACGACCCGGTCGGTTACGCACAGGCGCTCAGCCGCTTTGATAGCCAGCTTGGGCAGCTGTTGGGATTGCTGCGCGAGGAGGACCTGCTGTTCATCACCGCCGACCACGGCTGCGACCCGTCCACCCCATCCACCGACCACAGCCGGGAGTATGTCCCGCTGCTGTGCTGCGGAAAATCGGTTCGGGCAGGGGTGGATTTAGCCACCCGAAGCTGCTTTGCAGACCTTGCTGCCACCGTCGGGGAATATTTTGACCCGGCATTTCCCGGGAAATTGCAGGCGGGCAGCTCCTTTTTACAGCAGCTGCTGAAATAATAGTTTCATCCGAAGGAGGTGTGGACGATGTATGAAAAGCGATTGATCGAGCTTGCTCTCAAGGCAAGGGAAAATGCCTACTGTCCGTATTCCGGCTTTGCGGTGGGTGCAGCGCTGCTGTGTCAGGACGGCACCATCTACACCGGCTGCAACATCGAATCTTCCGCCTATACGCCGACGGTCTGTGCCGAGCGAACCGCCTTTTTTAAAGCGGTTTCCGAGGGAAAACGGGAGTTTGTCTGCATTGCGGTGGCAGGTGGAAGAAAGGACGCCGACCTGCTGCCGATTACCACCCCCTGCGGCGTCTGCCGTCAGGTGATGATGGAATTTTGCGACCCGCGCAGCTTTTTGGTTTTCTGCGCCTCGTCGCCCGAGCAGTATCAGGCGTACACCTTAGCACAACTGCTTCCAAAGGGCTTCGGTCCGTCCAATTTAGGTGTTTGATATTGTAATATAAATCAAAGTAAAAATTCAGAGGAGGAAATTTTCATGCAGAAGTACGAGTATAAATTTGTAGAGGTACCCAGCACACCGGAAAACAAGGAGAACCCGGAGGGATTTTCCCCATTTAAAATCATTGCACAGGTGGTCAGCGCAGAATCGCACAACGGCTGGCGGTTAAAACAGATTATCGAGCCAAAGCTGACGGTGATGGGTGCGCACAATTTTCTGGTGGTGCTGGAAAAGGAAGCCGGCAGCGCACCGTCTGCAAGATAACAGGGTCGGATGAGCGACCGATTTTTAAAAGCTGAAAGGAGCATTTCATGGAAAACCTGTCCAACATCTCGGTGATACGGGATGTGCTTACCCGCCACGGATTTTCCTTTTCCAAGGGTCTGGGGCAAAACTTTCTAATCAATCCCACCGTCTGTCCGCGCATGGCAGAATCGGGAAATGCGCAGCCGGGCTGGGGAATGATTGAAATTGGAGCCGGCGTCGGCGTGTTGACCGCAGAGCTTGCCCGCCGGGCGGACAAGGTGGTCTGCATCGAGATCGACAGCCGCCTGCTGCCCATCCTGGATGAAACGCTCGCGGAATTTGACAACATCAAAATCGTCAATGAGGATGTCCTCAAGGTGGATTTGCACAAGCTGATCAGGGAGGAGTTTGCCGGGATGCCGGTAGCAATCTGCGCAAATCTGCCCTACTACATCACCTCGCCCATCATCATGAGCCTGCTGGAAGCTCGTCTGCCAATCGTTTCACTGACGGTGATGGTGCAGAAGGAAGCAGCCCAGCGCCTTTGTGCGGCTCCCGGCAGCCGCGAGGTGGGTGCTGTGTCCATCGCGGTGCAGTATTACAGCCAGCCGCAGGTGCTGTTTCAGGTATCGCGCGGCTCCTTTATGCCGTCGCCGGACGTCGATTCGACGGTCATCCGCCTGGATGTCCGCCAGCAGCCGCCGGTGCAGCTCAAAAAGGAGGAGGACTTTTTCCGGGTGGTCAAGGCAGCCTTTTCTCAGCGCAGAAAAACCCTGCCCAACACCCTCAGTGCGGGACTTGCCATCCCCAAGCAGCAGGCGCTCGACCTGCTCGAGCGGGCTGGAGTCGCCTCCAATCTGCGCGCCGAACAGCTGTCGATGCAGCAGTTTGCCGATATTGCTAACGCCTTATAATAAAAACCCACAGAGCAGAAAACGCTCTGTGGGTTTTTATTTGCATTACAGGAAAAAGGCAGGGGATTTGTCCGGTTTCTGGAAGTTTTCCAGACACCAGGCGACCGTTTTTTGAAAGCCCGGGTCGGTAAAAGCTTTGGAGCCAAGCGGGCACAGCCGCACACAGGACAGACAACGCAGACAGAGCGAAGCATCCACCTTGGTTGGGTCGTTGCGGTCGATGGCGCCGACCGGGCAGTTGTTGACGCACATTCCGCAGCGGATGCAGCCGTTGGTGGTCTGCGGAGCCATCGGAGCAGAAGGCTTGCGCTCGCGGTACGGGCGGGAGCCGGGCAGGGTCTGTGCAAGGGTCGGCACAGCTGGGCTGGCAGAAAGCTTTTGTGCAACCTGCCTGCCGAACTCCTCTGCCAGAGCAAGGTCCTGGGCGTTGGGTCTGCCGGAAGCAATCGCAGTTGAATAGGAATGTTCCCCGATGCAGGCTGCGGCTGCGGTCACCACAAAGCCGTTTTCCTCCATCAAATCCTGCATCTCCACCAGGCAGTCGTCAAAGTTGCGGTTGCCGTAAACGGCGGCAAGGATACAGGCAGTCTTTTCACCGGTGACATACTGCGCAAGATATTCCCGCACCAGCAGCGGCATGACCCCTCCGTAGACCGGCGAACCGACCACGACCAGCTGGTCCGAAGCAAAGTGCAGCTTGCGACTGCGGGCGTTGGGCAGGGTGAAGTCGTACTCCTGCACAGGGATGTCAAACGCCTTTGCCAGCGCTCTGCCGATGGCACGCACCGTCCTCTGAGTAGTTTTGGTGCTGCTGAAATAAACCAGAGATACCTCTTTGAACATAAAAAATTCCCCTTTTGCCACTATTATAGCATTGGGGGAAAGCAGCCGCAAGTGCGGGTGCAGGCAGCTGTTTGCAGGAGAAAATCAGCGCATTGCCAGTGCATCGCGGAAGATGACCTTGCCGCCGTATGGATAAAATTCGATGCCGGAAACGCCTGAGCCCATCACAAAATAGCTGGTTTCTGCCAGCAGGGGAAAGGCGACTGCGTCGTTCATCAGCATTCTTTCGGCGTCGGCATACTGGTTTAACAGCTGCTGTCGGTCGTGGGAGCCATTGAGCGAGGAAAGCAGGGTGTCATACGCTTCATTTTGGTAGTGGGAGATGTTGGATGTCGAGGAGGAGGTAAAACGTTCCAGCAGGTCGGCAGGGGTATTGGCGGATGCCTTGAGCGGAACGAGTGCGACCTGATAGTCCCCCAGGCTCAGCCGGGAGGAAAGCTCGTCGCGGCTGACCTCAACGATGTTGACCGAAACAGCCAGCGCCTGCTGCCAGCCCTGTTGGAGCAGACCGCACATCTCCGGGATCTGGCTGTCGGAGGGGACCAGCAGCTGAATCTTGCGCAGGGTATCCGCCTCCAGCTCATCCATGCCGGCGCGGTAAGCGGCGTAGGCCTCCTGCGGGTCATAGAGGTTGTTGGTGGTGACCGAGGTCTGGTCGATGTACGGCTGGGTGAACAGCGAGATGGTTGGCGGAATCAGGCGGTCATAGACACGCAGGTTTTCCTGCCGGCTGTTCTGCAAAAAGCTTTCCAGCGCGCTGCGGTCGATGGCGCGCAGGAAGCCCTGGCGGACCTGTTGATTGGAAAAGGCGGAGTGGTTTTGATTAAAGACCAGCGCCCAGACGGTGCTCTCGGCGGTCTGGCAGCTCATCCCTGCCTGCATGGCAAGCTGGTACTGCTCATAGTTTGCCTGGCAGCCGTCCGCTTTACCGTCCATCAGCAGCTCGAAGGTGGAGGGCGGCTGTTCGCCCCGCTCCTTCTGTGCGGCGGTCTGGACGTCGCGGTCGACATAGAGGTAAACGCCCGGGGTGAGCACCTGCTCGGCAGCATAATACTTGTCGTTTTTCTTGAGATAGATGCGGCTGGAGTTGTCCCACTGCATCAAAAAAAACGGACCGTTGGAGTAGGACTGCTGGATGGTGGAGCCGTATTTTCCGTTGGCGCTTTCAAACAGTTTCTGGTTGCAGGGCATGGCGGAGGAATGGGCAAGAGCTTCCAGAAAAGCCGGGTCGGCATAGTTCAGCGTAAAGCGGACGGTGTGGTCGTCGAGCGCCTGCACACCCAGCGAAGAAGCATCCAGCTGACCGCTGAGTACCTGCTGACTGTTTTTGATGGAAGAAAACATCGAAGCAAAGGGAGAGGGGTAGATGCTGTTAAAGATGCGCTGAAAAGCAAAGACAAAGTCGTGTGCGGTGACCGGCGTGTTCTCCTTGTCGTCCCACACCATCCCATCCACCAGGAAAAAGGTGTAGACCTTCTGGTCGTCGGAAACCTCATAGCGCTCGATGGCGCCATTGGTCAGCTCGCCGGAGGGCTTTTGGCGCATCAGCCCTTCCATCATATTGTAGATGACCAGCTGTTCGTTTTCTTCGCTGGCAAACTGCGGGTCCAGACTCTCGACTCCGTTGGAGATGTCGTAGCGGACCAGTGAGGAGCTTTCCCGACAGCCGCTCAACAGCAGGCACAGTGTCAGCAGCAGGCACAGGACACCCAGACCTTTCTTTTGAATACCCAAGGCAGAACTCTCTCCTTTTTATCGTTTGGTGATAGAACCTGTTTTACAAAATATTGCCGCCCGACGTGCAAAATGTGTCGAACGGTCTATTTCAGTTTATCATGTGAGGAAAACAAATGCAATTCCAATATTATGAAACTTTCCTTACTTTAGCAAAGAAAAGCGGATGCAATTTGTGCAGCAGGCTGTTTTTCTTTACGAATGATTGCAATTCACAGGCAAAGATGCTAACATGTGAATTACAGAAAAACAGCTGTGTGTACAGGACGGAATTCTTTGGAAGAATCCGCGCTGTTTTTCACCCGCCGGCAGGACGGGTCTGCCGAAAGCAAAAGGCAGGCATGACCTTTTGCGGCGGAATGTGTGTAATCCAAAAAAGAGAGGACGGTACAAGATGAACGTAGAAAAAATCTTTGGTACCCGCGTGTTTGATGACAGCGCAATGAAAAAACGACTGCCGCAGAAGGTCTATCAAAGCCTGCTGCGCACCCGCAGGCTGGGACAACCGCTGGACCCGCAGATTGCAGATGTGGTGGCGTGTGCGATGAAGGAGTGGGCACTGGAACAGGGTGCAACCCACTATTCTCACTGGTTCCAGCCGATGAACAATTTTACTGCCGGAAAGCACGATGCCTTTTTGACCACCAACGGTGGACAGGGGGAGATTGCGATGGAGTTTTCCAGCAAGGCGCTGATTCAGGGCGAGGCGGATTCCTCCTCCTTCCCCTCCGGCGGCTTGCGGGCAACCTTTGAAGCGCGCGGCTACACCACCTGGGACCCGACCTCTCCGGCGTTTGTTCGGGACGGCACCCTCTTTATCCCAACCGCCTTCTGCTCTTACAACGGAGAAGCACTGGATGCCAAGACCCCGCTGCTGCGCTCGATGAAGCAGCTTTCCAGGCAGGGAGTGCGTCTGCTGCACGCGCTGGGAAAAACCGATGTCAGCCGCATCACCCCGATGGTGGGTGCAGAGCAGGAATATTTTCTGGTGGATTACAAGCTGTACGATCAGCGGCTGGATTTAAAAATCTGCGGAAGGACTTTGTTTGGTGCAAAACCCTCGAAAGGTCAGGAGCTGGACGACCACTACTGCGGACGTCTGCGCATTCGCGTCGGGGAATTCATGCAGGATTTGGACAAAAATCTGTGGGAGATGGGCGTCGGCAGCAAAACCAAGCACAACGAAGCGGCGCCTGCCCAGCATGAGCTGGCACCGGAGTATTCCACTGCCAACATTGCCTGTGACCACAACCAGCTGATTATGGAAACGATGCGCACCTTGAGCAAAAAGCACGGGCTTGCCTGTCTGCTGCATGAAAAACCGTTTGCAGGCATCAACGGTTCGGGCAAGCACAACAACTACTCGCTTTGTACCGACACAGGGGAAAATCTGCTGCGACCGGGCAAAAATCCCGAGAGCAATCTGCTGTTTTTGCTGATGCTGTGCGCCTTTATCCGCGGAGTGGACCTGTATGCGGATCTGCTGCGGATGTCGGCTGCCTGTGCAGGAAACGACCACCGTCTGGGTGGAGGCGAAGCACCGCCGCCGATCATCTCCATTTTCCTGGGAAATCATCTGACGGCTATCCTCAACCACATTGCACAGGGGAGCGACCCGGCAAAGGTCAACCCCGAGGAGATGGACATTGGAGTGGACGAGATCCCCAATGTCACCCGCGATGAAACCGACCGCAACCGCACCTCGCCGTTTGCCTTTACCGGAAACAAGTTTGAGTTCAGAATGGTCGGCTCCTCCCAGTCGTTGGCATATTCGGAGGTGGTGCTCAATACCATTTTGGCGGATTCCTTCGAACAATTTGCCAATCAGCTGGAGCCGCTGGAGGGGGAAGCGGTCTGGCAGCAGGTACAGTGTATCATCCGCGATACGATGCGCAGCCACAGCAGAGTCATCTACAACGGGAACAACTATTCCGAGCAGTGGGTCATGGAGGCACAGCGCCGGGGACTGCCGATTTTGCGCACCTCGGTGGAGGCGTTTGCAACTTTGACCGAGCAGAAGAACATCGAACTGTTTGACCATCACCACATTTTTTCTCCGAAGGAAACCGCTGCCCGCTATGAGATTCAGCTGGAAAATTACATCCATGTTTTGCAGATTGAAGCGTCCACCATGCTGGAGATTGCCAAACGGCAGATCATTCCGAGTGTGATTGGATATTCCGGCAAGCTGGCAGAAAGTCTGCACCGTCTGGAGCAGTGCGGACTGCATCCACAGCGGTTGGAGAATCACCTGCGGATGGTGAGCGATTCGACCGAGAGTGTGATGGCATTGACCGAGGAACTGGAAACAGCGCTGGAACAGGCACAGGCACAGCCGCAGCTGTATCAGTGTGCGCAGCAGATGTCCCGACAGGTTCGTCAGGCAATGGAAAAGTTGCGGGAAAAATGCGACGCACTGGAGATGGTGGTGGACCGCCGCGACTGGCCGATGCCCACCTACACCGATCTGCTGCACCGCATTTAATGGAAAACCATGTAACAGAGCAAGAAAAAAGGGAGCCATTTGGCTCCCTTTTTTGGTCCTGATAGGAAGAGAAAGCTTTTCCCAACAAGCGGGTGGTTAATCCTCGTCGGTGGTAAAATCTTCCATCTCTTTAATTTTATTGTTATAGGTGATGCGGGTCAGCAGCAGGCTGACGAAGAAGGAGAAAACTTCGGCAATCGGAAATGCCAGCCAAACCTGATTGAGGGTGCCGATGCGGGAAATGATCCATGCGCAGGGCAGCAGGATGACCAACTGACGAAGCACCGAGATGAGCAGCGAGTTTTTGCCTTCGCCGATGGCTTGGAAAAAGTTGGAAAAGGCGATGCCCAGACCGGCAGCAGGGAAGCACAGACTGATGGTGCGCAGAGCGGAGATGCCGATGTCCATCATATCTGCGCTGGCGTTGAACATCATCAGCAGGTATCTTGCACCGAACTGGAAAATCAGCAGACCAACCAGCATGATGCCAAAGGCAATGGCGCAGGTGAGCTGAAGGGTGTGCATCAGACGCTTTTTGTTGCGTGCGCCGTAGTTAAAGCCCATGATGGGCAGTGCGCCCGCACCCAGACCGAAGACCGGCATAAAGACAAACGACTGGAGCTTAAAATAGACACCCAGAACGGCGACCGCTGCCTGCGAAAAGACGATGAGGATGTTGTTGAGCGCCATAATCATGACAGAGCCAATCGACTGCATGATGATGGAAGGAAAGCCGACCTGGAAGATGTCGCGCACGATGGCGCCGGAAAAGTGAAAGCCTTTGAAGGTGATGTGTACCGCGTGCTCCTTGCGCACCATGACATAGACGGCGTACAGCATTGCCAGAATCTGACCGGCAACGGTGGCAATCGCTGCACCGGTGACACCCATGGCAGGCAGACCGAACCAACCAAAGATAAAGATGGGGTCAAGGATGATGTTGGTGATGGCGCCAATCAGCTGGAAGACCATCGGGTAGAACATATTTCCGGTTGCCTGAAGGGTTTTCTCCAGATTGATTTGGATAAAGCTGCCGAAGGAGAAGATGGTGACGATGGAGGTGTAATCGACGCCCATCTGGATGACGGTGGAGTCACTGGTGAAGGCAGAGAAGAACATCCGGCAGAAGAACAGTCCGAACAGTAAGAAGAGCAGCGATTCTGCCAGAGAGATCAGTACGCCGTGGGTAGCGGCAGCACTGGCTTCCTGTTCGCGGCGTTCACCCAGACGGCGGGCAATCAGAGAGTTTAAGCCGACGCCGGTGCCGACGCTGACAGCAATCATCAGGTTCTGTACCGGAAAGGCAAGGGAAACAGCGGTCAGCGCGTGTTCACCGATCTGTGCGACATAGATGCTGTCCACAATGTTGTACAGCGCCTGAATCAGCATGGAGAACATGGCAGGCAGGGACATCGAAAGCAGCAGCTTGCCAATCGGTTCGGTGCCCATCTTGTTGTGGTGGTGTTTTGGGGTAGAATTGTCTGGCATAAAAACGTCCTTTCTATTTTTTCGTATGTCGGACAGAAAGAAAACAAGCAGACTTTCTGTCAAAAAAAGTTTAACCATTAAACAGTTATTTATTATTATAGCATAGGGAAAACGAAAGACAAAGAGGGACCAAAACGGAAGAAAAAAGTTCTGTCAAAATCAGTAAAAAAATTCTTGTGGGTGCAAACAGACTTGTGTATAATGAAAGTAAATCAACAACAGGAACGGTCTGCTTTTGGGACCGAAAAGAAAGGTAGAAGCAATTATGGCAAAAGTATATTGGAAGGGCTCCACCCTGCTGGCTCCGGTGTCTCCGACGATGGTTACCTGCGGCAGCTGGGAAAAACCCAACATCATCACCATCGCATGGACCGGGATTGTCAATTCCCAGCCGCCGATGACCTACATCTCGGTGCGTCCCAGCCGGTACTCCTATGAGCTGCTCAAGGAAACCGGAGAGTTTGTCATCAATCTGACACCGGCACAGCTGGTCCGTCAGGCGGACTGGTGCGGTGTGCGCTCCGGCAGAGATGAGGACAAATTTGCTGCCTGCAATCTGACACCGGTGCGCGCCAATCACCTGGATGTGCCGCTGATTGCAGAATGTCCGGTCAATCTGGAGTGCAGGGTCAAAAGCGTGACCCCGCTGGGCAGCCACGATATGTTCCTAGCGGAGATTGTCGGGGTGGACATCGACGAGGAATATCTGGATGCGGACGGCAAGCTGCACATGGACCGCTGCGGACTTGCCTGCTATATGCATGGGGAATATTTTGAAGCGGGCAAAAAGCTGGGCAGCTTTGGATACAGCGTGCGCAAAAAGCCGAAGGCTCCCCAGAAAAAGCGCAGCGGACCGGCAGCAAAAGCGCCTGATAACCGCCCGAAAAAAAGAAAAATAAAAAAATAAATTTTTTTCAAAAAAGTGTTGACAGATGCAAATCTCGGTGCTATAATAATAAACGTTCCAGTGATTTGCGGATATGGCGGAATTGGCAGACGCGCTAGATTCAGGTTCTAGTGAGGTTAAACTCATACAGGTTCAAGTCCTGCTATCCGCACCACGAACAAAAACGCTTCGGTCGAATGACCGGAGCGTTTTTTCGTTTTATACAAAAATATAGCTACGAACAGAAAATATCCGGCAAGCGTTTGCCGGATAGAATGATTTTATTTGGATGAATGGAATTTTGTGCTTTATCGCACAGCAAATCAGAAGAAAAGTAAGGAATGATTGACCGAAAGGTGGGACAAAAATGGGATTGAATCCATTAACCAACCGAATCTATTTTTTAGAACATGATTCTGAAGTGGACAGACCCATGTTAGCTTATCTCAAAGGAGATAAATTCTCCCTGGCAGTCGATGCCGGATATTCAGCTTCCCATGTTCGGGATTTTTACAGGGCAATCGAGGAAGAACAGTTTAATGAGCCGGATTTTACGGTTATCACACACTGGCATTATGACCACACCTTTGGGATGCACGCTATCAACGGAATCAGTATTGCCCACGATAAAACAAACGGGTTTCTCAAAGACCAGCAGGAGCAGGCAGTGGACCCGGGCTATATCGAAATCCTGAAAAAAGAAGATGTTCACTTTAGGAAAGAATATTGCGGACAGGATAAACTGAATATTGTGCTGTCTGACGTATCTTTTTCCAATCAGTTAACCCTGGACTTGGGCGGCATCACTGCTCGGATTTTTCATACAGTTTCGCCGCATTCAGAAGATACCGTTTGTGTTTATGTACCGGAAGAAAAAGTTTTGTTTTTAGGGGATTCCACCAGTGAGGATTTCTTTAACGGCGGATATATGGACAAGGACAAGTTAAAATCTTTGATGTGTATGATTCAGACGACAGATTGTAAGTATTGTATCCTTAGTCACTGTGAACCGCTTGCGAAAGAAGATTTGCTCTGCTATTTGGAAAGCATATTATAGAGAGAAAAGTCTCCTGCCCAACAGGGTGATTTTTTAGGTCCATAAAGTCCTGTCATCAAACAAGCCCGTGCAAAAAACATTTTTGCACGGGCTTGTTTTTAAAATATTGTTTTTGTAGTGAACCATCAGCCAAGGTGGGTCATGCCTTCCAGGCGGTCCAAAGGGAACGGCGGCTGTGCGACCGGTTTCATGGCGATAGACATCAATTTTAAAGGATTATCATCTGCGGCAACTCAATTGGAAGAAAGCTTGCCACACTGACGACAGCGGTGGATGATTGCCCACTCGCCGTTTTTTCTCACCCAGACGGCAATCGGCTCCATGATTCCACCGCAGCAGGACGCTCGGTCACCTGGCTCCTCATCGACGTGCAGGCTGTGCAGGCAGTTGGGACAATGGTTGCGATGGTCGCTGCCGGCTCCGTTGGGTCCTACCATCCAGCCGCAGACCTTGCAGGTAAAGCTGTCGTGGCAGGCATGGGTTCGATAATATCCTTTTTTGTACTGTTTTCGTTTGTTTTCTCGGTTCATAATGGGGATTCCTCCTAAAAGTGAATGGTAAATTCCTTTGGGAGGTCTGCCATTGATTGTGTAGATGCAAACCTCCCGGTTAGCAAACAATCTCCGAAGCAAACAGATTCAACATAAGGCATCTCCTTCGTTATTTTGAATATCGGCGCACAAATTGTACGCTGAAAAAAAATTGTAGCACAAGCCCTATGAATCGTCAAGCGGGATGTTCACCTTCTTTTTCTTGACACCACCGGTGAATTTTGCTATAATAGCAAAAATTTACCCACAGATACACAAGTGACAAGGGAGGCAGAAGGAAATGGCAGAAACAGGGTACCCGATTTTGGAGTTTGACCGCGACCCAAATGCCAAAATCAACCCGGAGATGATGGCAGAGGGGCAGTTTTCCACCGACAAGCTGGTCATCACCTTTTTCCCGGAGGTGATGGAGCAGCTGAAAGCGGAGGGAAAAATCCGGCTGGAGCAGACCATTTCCGGGGAAAATCCGATTTTGGTCTATCGTTTTACCGATGCGGATGTCCTGATTATCCTGGGCGCCATCGGCTGTCCCGCCTGCGCCGGCACCCTTGACCAGCTGCACGCCATGGGTATTCAAAAGGTGATGTTTTGCGGCGGCGGTGGTGTGCTGGACCCTAATATCGGGGTGGGACAGCTGCTGCTGGTGGAAGGAGCTATCCGCGACGAGGGCTTTTCTTACCATTATATCGAACCGTCCCGCATCATCTACACCGAGGAGCCGGTCACCCAAAGGATTGCCGATTATCTGAAGGAACATTCGGTGCCCTATCTGCGCGGGCTGACCTGGACGACCGATGCCATCTTTCGGGAAACACAGACACGCATCGAAAACAGACGGGCAGAGGGCGCCAAAATCGTAGAGATGGAGCAGGCGGGCTGCATTGCCGTTGCGCAGTTTCGGGGATTTTCCTATGGAGCGCTGATCTACGGCGGGGATGATGTTTCGCAAAAAGAATGGGACAATCGGGGATGGCGCAGCCGCCAGAGCATCCGTTACGATTTGATTGAGCTTTGCAAACAGCTGACAAAGGTGCTGTAAAAGATTTTTTATACAAAGCAAGAAGGAGGAAACGAGCATGAAGGAATTAAAACTGATTCTGCCAACATCGGCAGATGAACAGGAAGTTTGGGGATACCGCAAAGAATTTTTGGAGCAAGGCAGCAGCCTGGATGGAAGCGGTGGATTGGCAGAAGCAGAGAGCTTTGCACAGTGGTACAGCAAAACGCTGGCAAACCGCTCGGAGCAGACCGTTTGTCCCGGGCTGGTTCCGGCAACCACCTTTCTGGCGGTCGATGCGGATGGCAAGCTGATTGGAATGATCGACATCCGCCACCGGCTCAACGAAGGACTCCTGCGCTTTGGCGGCAACATCGGGTACAGTGTGCGCCCTTGCTGCCGCAGACAGGGTTATGCTACACAGATGCTCGCACTGGCTTTGGAGGAGTGCCGCAAAATGCAGATGCAGAAGGTGCTGGTCACCTGCAACAAGGAGAACATCGGCTCGGCAAAGACCATCCAGAAAAACGGCGGTGTTTTAGAAAACGAGGTGGCAGGAAAAGAGAACGGCGAGGACCGCATCACCCAGCGCTATTGGATTACCCTGTAATCAGAAGAGAAAAAACCGGACTGCGCCCATTTGG
>OFSC01000249.1_pt1 | contig 46871 bp, 42 predicted proteins | sample 1543201 | NCBI WGS metagenome assembly OFSC01 (sample SAMN04209228, study PRJEB22552) | human gut metagenome | biome: gut; material: feces | host: Homo sapiens | place: USA: Oklahoma
TCATAGCTTATAATAGGTGATATATCTTTGATAAATAGGAACGTAAAATGAATAACGTAATGCATCAAGTTGATGTAAATGAAAAAGTGTGAGCTGATGTTTTTTGGTTTCTTTTAAAAATGAAACAATATCATTTGTTTCAATAACAATATAATCATAGCCTAAATTCATGAAAACATAATTGATGTAAACTCACCCATTAACATAATTTCATCTTGACTATAGTAACGTATTTCAATATTTTTTCCTTTTATTGAAATAATTTGTTGATTCATTTTACATTCAAAAATCGTTGATTCTAATGTAATAATCAACTGATAATATTTAATTAAAATTCTATTTTTTTGTATACAAAGCATTCTATCACCTATTATAAGCTATGATATTTCCTTTTCATTATGTATAGAATTTTATGATTCGATCTTTTTATAACATCAAAAAAGTCAACTTGTAATGTTGACTTTACTTATTTTGATCTTTTCTTCTTAATAATTCATTTCGATAAACAACGAGATCTTTATAAATATCACTTAATGTTGAAAAAACCCATTCTACTCTTTCATCAGGAATACGATTTCTATAAATAGAATCTAATTCATGATGAAATTGTTCATGAACTTTCAAAGCTTCTTTCCCTTGATCTGTTAATCTTAAGTAATAAATACGTTGATCTTGAGTAGATTTTTCTTTAATAAGAAAACCTTTTTCTACAATTTTTTTAACAGCTGTCGTAAGAGTTCCAAGTGTTACATTCAAATGATTCGCAACAGCTGACATTGAGGGACTTGATTCTTTATCAACAGCTTCTAAAACATGCATTTCAGACATCGAAAGTTGTTTAAAAGGTCCTTGTTTTAAATATAATTCCTGTATATCCATCGCAATATTAAAAACATCAACAACTGTTTCTATCGTATCTACTCTTTGTGTCATCTTTTTCTCCTTATTACTCTTCGTATTTTCTAATATATTGATAACCAATACCACCAATACCCATATGAGCTCCAACTACAGCTGGTAATTCTCTTACAAGTATTTCACATTCTCCAATTTGTTCAATCAATTTTTGTTTCATTTCTAATGCTAGTTCTTCATTTAAAACATGTTCGATTGCAAAAACATAATTCTTATTGTTAACCTTACATTCATTGACCATGTGATCAATAATTTTTAAATTTGCTTTTTTAGTCGTTCTTACTTTACCAAAACTATCAATTTTACCACCTAAACTATAGTTTAATTTCATAATTGGTACAATTTTTAAAAGTCCAGCTAACGCTGCAACAGCAGGAGTAATACGTCCTCCCTTTTTTAAATGCTCTAAATTAGGAACCATAATAATCGTTGCTGAATCTTCTACAAGTTTTTCTAGAATATCTTTTATTTCTTCTGGTGATTTTCCCTCACGAGCAAGTTTTGCTGCAACTTCTACAAGATATTTTTGATTACTCGCTGTTCCTTTTGTATCCACTAATGTTACTGGCATTTCTAACATATCACACGCAAGCTTCATTCCATTCATGGTTGAAGAAAGTCCTGTAGCGATAGGTAAACCAATAACATGACTATATCCTTGATCTTTGATTTTTTGAACTGCTTCTTGCAGTGAACCTGTTGATGGTTGAGAAGTCATCACCATAATATCGTCTTTTTCCATACGTTTAAAAACATCTATACTATGAATTTCAATATCATCTAAATAACTTTTACCTTCCATAGTGATTGTTAGTGGTGCAATAAATATTCCTTCATTTTCTCTTGAATCTACAGGAATTTGACATCCACTATCCGCTAATATAGCAATTTTTTCCATACTCTCCACCTCTTCCTCATATAATATAACAAATTATGGATTATTTTTAAAGTTTTATGTTATCATAAAAGTCGGAAGGTGAAAAAATGAAATCTATTGAAAAAATAACTGAACACACATTAGTCATTAAAAAATCAGAGTTTATTTGTACGCTCATTCCTTTAAATGATGAAGAAAAAATCAATGAAACTATTGATTATTATAAAGAAAAATATAAAGATGCTACACATAATTGTGTTGCCTATCTTGTAGGTACAAAAGAAAGAGCCAATGATGATGGAGAACCATCAGGTACTGCAGGTCTTCCAATGCTCAATGTTTTAAAAAAACAAGAACTCAGTAATATCATTGCAATTGTTACAAGATATTTTGGAGGCATTAAATTAGGAGCTGGAGGTTTAACACGCGCCTATAGTCAAGCTGTGGCTGATGCTTTAAAAGAAGCTAATATTGTTGAAAAACATTTAATCGATGTCTATGATGTTTCTCTTGATTATAGTTTTACTAAAAAATTTGAGCATCTATTAAAAGTAAATGACATTGATTGTATAAATAAAGAATACGATGAACAAGTCACTTATCGTCTTTATATTGATGATTTGTCTTTCTTTGATACAATTCAAGATTTAACAAGTAATCGTTACAGTAAAGAATTTATAAAAAAAGAATATGTTCCTGTAAAATAAATATGTATTTAGCCTGTTGACAAAACAATTTTGTTGACAGGCCTTTATTGTATAAGAAACAATTATTCAATGGACTATCCGTCCATTGAAAGAAAAAGGGACATTGTCGTAAAAACAGATGTTGATGGTGTCTATGGTGTCTGTTGTATCTTCAGTATCGAACACCAAAGTACGATCGATAAGAATATGGTGATTCGATATGGCAACTATGAAATGACGGAGTATTTAAAACAATTAAAAAACAAAAAACTTAAAAGATTAGTTCCTCAAGTTATGATTGTTTTTTATACAGGAGATAAGAAATGGAATACCCCTTTAGAATTAAATGATTACTTTGATATACCAGAAGAATTAAAAGAATATGTTGATGATTGGAAAATCAAAGCTGTCGATGTCAAAGAAATAGATACCAGTAAGATCAAAGATGAACAAACAAGAAGCCATCCAAGAGATGTATAAAGGAAACTATGAGGGATTACATCGAAGAATAAAGATGAATAGAGATAACTTTATTTATGCAGCCATCGTTACAGGAAGTTTAGATTTAATTAGAGACTTACCAGAAGGAGATGAAATCGATATGTGTGAAGAACGGAAAGAAGGCGAAAAACGAGAAAAGAAAACTGTATTATCATTATTGAAAGTAAAATTAGGAAATGTATCAAATCAACTCGAACAAGCAATACCAAATAGTTCAATTGAAAAACTTAATACATTAACACTTTCAATTTTTGCTATCATAAACGAAGATGACGTTTTAAAAATCATTAATTAATAAGTTAATATATAAACAAGAAAAAGCAAGTCATTTTATTTGGCTTGCTTTTTTTATAAAAAAGAAAAGTACGGTTTTGTCGTACTTTTCTTTCGTTTATTTTTTTGATAACGTTTCAATAAACTCATTTAAACGATTAAGCCATTGATCATGTTTTTTGATTTTAATTGTTATTTTATTATCTAAAGATTTAAAGGCTGGCTTTGTAAAAAGTTGATTAGCAAGCAAGAATAATTTATCACCTGAAATTGTTTCAAAAGCATTTGGTGAAAAGATAATTTCTAGTTGTTTACCAGAATCTTTAATATCTTCAATAATAGAATAATGTGAAAGAATTTCAAGTTTTCTCTTTTCAATCAATGTTAAAATAGCTTCCGGTAAATTTCCATAATAATCATCAAATTCCGCTTTTAAACTATTAAGTTCACTCATTGTTTTTGCTTTATCTAATCTTTGATACAATTCAAGTTTTTCATAATCACTTTCTACATAGTCATCAGGAATATAACCATCTACACTCACATTTAAGTTTTTAACTTCTTCTTCAGGCTTTTCATCTTTATGCATTCTTACATTGATGGCATCTTGTAAGATCTTCATATACATTTCAAAACCAATATCATCAATAAACCCAGCTTGTTTACCCCCAAGAATATCTCCTGAACCACGAATTGATAAATCACGCATGGCAATTTTATAACCACTACCAAGTTCAGTAAATTCTTTAATCGCTTTTAAACGTTTTAATGCATCATCTTGAATAGACTTATCTTTTTTATAAAGAAGATAAGCATAAGCGCCTCTTTCACTACGACCTACACGTCCTCTAATTTGATAAAGTTGGGCTAAACCAAATTTATCAGCATCTTCAACAATCATCGTATTGGCATTAGGAATATCAATTCCTGTTTCAATAATTGTTGTACAAATAAGAACATTAAATTCTTTATTCATAAAACGAAGCATAACATCTTCTAGTTCATTTTTATCCATTTGGCCATGTCCTATAGCTACTTTTGCATTAGGAACAGTAGAAGAAATTTTATAAGCTACATTAGCGATTTGATCTGTTCGATTATAAAGATAGAAAACTTGTCCATCCCTAGCGAGTTCTCTTTCAATAACTTGTTTAATTAACGTATTATTTTTTTCAACAACATAAGTTTGTACAGGTAATCTATTTTTAGGTGGTGTATCGATTTTCGATAATCCTCTAATTCCCATTAAAGACATTTGTAATGTACGAGGAATTGGTGTAGCTGAAAGAGAAAGAACATCAATGGTTTCACGGTATTCTTTGATTTTTTCTTTTTGTTTAACACCAAAACGTTGTTCTTCATCGATAACAAGTAACCCTAAATCATTAAACGCGACATCTTTTGATAAAATACGATGTGTTCCTATTAATAAATCAATTTTACCCTCTTTAACTTCTTTTAAAATACGTTTCTTTTCTTTAGATGAAGTAAAACGATTGAGTAAAGCAATTTCTACAGGGAAATTTTTAAAACGTTCGGTGGCTGTTTTAAAATGTTGCATTGATAAAATAGTTGTTGGACAAAGAAAAGCTACTTGTTTATGATCTAAAATTGCTTTAAAAGCACCACGTAAGGCCACTTCAGTTTTACCAAAACCAACATCTCCACATAAAAGACGATCCATTGGTTGAGGTTTTTCCATATCCAATTTAATCTCATCAACACTTCTTTGTTGATCAGTAGTTAAAGCATAACCAAATTGATTTTCAAAATCGATTTGTAATTCATTATCCTTAGAAAAAGCAAACCCTGGTGAAGACATTCTTTTAGCATATAATTCTATTAATCGATCAGCAATATCATCAATTTTATTTTTAGCCTTTTGTTTAGCTTTTGTCCATTTGCTACTTCCAAGAGCATGGATCATTGGTACTTTACCATCAGCACTTGCATACTTACGAATCATTTTAAATTGTTCAACTGGAATATAAAGCGTATCATCTCCAGCATAAGCCACATATAAATAATCTTTATGATATCCTTTAACATCAAGTGTTTTAATTCCTAAATATTGCCCTATTCCATAGCTATCATGAACAACATAATCACCAACATTTAATTCTTGGAAGTTACGTAATGTTTTAGCATCTTTAAATCTAAAATATTTTGTTTTAGAAACATTGACTTCTCCAAATAATTCATAGGCTGTTAAAATAACTACTTTTTCTTCAATAAGTTCTAATCCTGATGCAAGTTTTCCTACATAAAGATTAATACCTGGATAAATTACTTCATCAATTCCTACAAGTGTATATTTCATTTCATGACGATCAAAAAGTTCCACCATCAATTGAAGTTGATGTTTATTTTCTAGAGAAATTAAAATTTGACTATTCTTTAAATAATCATTGATTTGTTGGATGACACGTTTTTCATCATCTCGATTAAACATCACATCGTGACTTAAAAAGACAACATCATCTTTATTTGTTGTAAAAGTATTAATAGCTTGATAGTTATCTTTAATAATGCTATCAAAGTCTTGATAAAGTTGATTATCTTTTAAAAAGCGTCCACTTTGGCTTAATTCTTGATAATAATAGAAGTTTTCTGAAATATAGTTTTTGATTTGAAAATGAATATCTTCTTCTTGACATAAAATAGTAATTGGATCATCTAAATAATCTTTAATACTCGTCACATTTTTAAAGAGATGATAATACGCATATTGACTACTATCTGTAGCATGTGCTTTTAAGTTTTCAATATCGATCATGATTTTTTCTTCAAAATCATCTTTAAATAAATCATCCATCTTTTGATATTGTTCTTCAAAAGAATCTTTGATTTGTGTAACAACTGAACCTACTTCTTGATCTAAATAAAGAAGATCGGTAGCTGGAATAATTTCAATTTCATCCACTTTTTCAATCGTTCTTTGTGTTTTTTCATCAAAAAATTTAATATAATCAATTTCATCATCAAAGAAATCGATACGAATAGGATGGTCATATTGCATTGAAAAAATATCAACGACTCCCCCACGTTTAGAAAAATAGAAAGGTTGATCAACACGTGTTGTATGCATATAACCTGCTTGCACTAAAAATCTTTGTAAATCATAAACATCAATATGATCTCCTACTTTTAAAGTCATACAGTTTTTCTTAAAAACATCAACAGTTGGAACATATCGCATCACACTATGACCATGACTGATCAAAAGATGTGGACCAGGTCGTGTAAGTTGATACATCGTTCCTAATCTTTGTCCTAATAATTCTCCTGAAGCAGCTAAACTTTCAATACGATAAGATTCATCTACAGGAAAATAAAGAGCTTCATCAATCATTTGTGAAACTTGTTTATAAAGAAGATTAGCTTCATATTGATTTGATTTAACAATCAGCATATCTTTTTTTAAAGTCAAAAATGCGCTAGCAATCAGTGGCGCTTCGCTGTTAGAAGAATTGACAACGATATTTTGTTTATTCAATAAAGCATTAAATGCTTTATTATCTTTTAATAAATGTAGTATCTTTTTCATATGTGCCTCTAATTAAAACGATTCATTGCATGGTTAAATCCATGATCCAAATAATCAACGACTGCATCACTGGCATTTTCAATTCCTTGATTGATAGCATCTTGTTCATCTTTTGTAAAACGTGATAAAACATAATCAACAACTTTTATATATTTACTACGATCAATACCTACACGAATACGATTAAAATTTTGACTTCCAGTATGCAAGATAATATTTTTAATACCATTATGACCACCAGCACTACCACTTTGTCTTAAACGAAGCTTCCCTACTGGCATATCTAAATCATCATAAATAACTAAGATATCTTCTTGATTGATTTTAAAGAAATCCATGACTTGTCTAACAGATTCTCCAGATAAATTCATATAAGTTTGTGGTTTTAATAAAATCACATCTTCACCTTTATATTTACTTTTTCCATAAAGTCCTTTAAATTTGTTTTGTGTCATTTCAATATTTAATTTTTCACTTAAACGATCTAATACCATAAATCCTGTATTATGTCTTGTATTTTCATATTCTTTCCCAGGATTACCTAAACCAATAATTAATTTCATTTTTTACCTCTTTAATCCAAATATTTTCATCGAAATAGGAGCTAAATATGTGCGTGATTCATGATCATTATAAATCACTTCATATTCATCCATATCATTTATTTCAAAATCATAATACGAAGGATTAAAATATGCAACAATCTCTTGATATTTTCCTTTATTTTGTTTCACACAATATCTTAAAATACGATAATCAAAATGATTTGTACCTACATATTCATTTACTTCTTGAATTGTTTCATACTTAAATCCACCATTTTCTTTTCTAAGTTGAATCATTTGTTTAAGAGTTTCAATATCCTCTTGATTTTCATCAACTAAAGACCAATTGACTGCATTAATATGATCTAATGTATTATACGTATTTCCAAGTCCATCTTTACTACGATAGAACTCTTGACCACAATGAATAAAAGGAATTCCTTGTGATAAAATAAGCGCAACATTCAACATCAATTGTCTTTTCTTACGGGTTTCAAGTGGTTCATCTCCATTACTAATTGCAAATTTATCAAATGTTGTCGCATTATCATGGCATTCAACATAATTAATACTTTGATCAACATAGCTGTAGCGATTTGTATTTTTCATACATTCACCACCAATTTCACAATTATACATATTCCCCGCAAAATAACCTTTATCCTTTAAAGCAGAATCTCCACTACCACCCTTTAAAGTTTCACGATAATAATCATTAAAGAAGCCAATATTTAACATCTTACGATGATTATCTTGCATTCCTTTTTCATGATCATCCATAGCTGTAGGCATATTCCATCCTTCGCCATACATAATAAAACTATCATCTATTTTTGAAGCTTGATCATAAACTTGATTTAAGGTTTCAATATCAATAATACCCATTAAATCAAATCTAAAACCATCTACTCCATAAAGTTTTTGCCAACGCAAACACATATCTTTAATATATCGTCTTACCATTTGATGTCTTGATTCTAAATCATTCCCACACCAAGAACCATTAGACATTTCTCCATATTGATTCTTTCTAAAATAATACCCCGGTACTGTTCTTTCAAATGCACTTGTATAATAATCATACATATGATTATAAACAACATCCATCACCACTCTTAAACCTTTTTGATGAAGTGTTGAAACCATATGACGACATTCTTTAACTCGCGAATAACCATCTTGAGGATCTAAAGCATAACTTCCTTCAGGAACATTGTATTGAATTGGATCATAACCCCAGTTATACATCACTGTAGGATGAAGTTCATCTACTGTCGCAAAATCATACATTGGCATGATTTGAACATGAGTGACACCTAAATCTACAAGATAATCAAACCCTGCTTTATTACCTTGTGGTGTAACTAAACCACTTTCTACTAAAGACATAAAAGTTCCTGGATGTGTTGCGTTAATTGTTTTAGACATAGTAAAATCACGAACACTTAATTCATAAATGATCGCTTCTGTTTTTCTTTTCATATGTGGTAAGTTTTCTAAATAAAGTGGTTCATTGATTTTATCAACATCAATGACAATATTACTATTACTATTAGCATTAGAAGCATAAGCATAAAGATCTAATGTTTCATGAAAACTTTTATGATGACGAATCAAATAATTATATTCTTGATTATCCAAATCTCCTTGGATCGTTACTTCAAAAACCCCTTTTTCTTTTCTTTCCATTTGATAAGCTTCATTTCCTACTTTAACCATGACTTCTAAAGCCGTAGGCGCCCATACTTTGAAAGTTGTCTTTTCTTTTTGATAAAGAGGGCCTAATTTTCCATCATAATAAAATAATTCATCAAAATCATCCAATTCAGAAAGTCTTACATATTGTAAAATAGCACTTAAACCATAATTATCTACCATCTCATAATGATGCGTTAAATCAATATGAACATTTTTAAAATAATATTTAACACAAATATCATCTTCACATGTTTCAGCAACAGGAATTTCTACAAGTGTTTCTTTATTTAAATCTCTCAAATAAAATTTTGGAGAAATTCCCCCATAATATTTTTTTGAAAGTTTTACTTCTATTTTATTTAGCTCTATTAAATTGGCGAGCATACGTATTTTGCCTTTTTCCATTTTTAATCACCTAATCGTATTATACGCAAAATATATATTTTATTCAAACATCTTCCTTTTTGCTTTGATGTTCAAATTTTATGATATAATACCCTCGGTGATATAAATGAAAGTTGGTTTAGTATTAGAAGGTGGCGCTATGCGTGGTTTATACACAGCGGGTGTCATCGATACATTTTTAAAAGAAAAGATTGATGTTGATACAATTATTGGTGTTTCAGCGGGAGCTTTATTTGGAATGAATTATAAATCAAAACAAATAGGACGTGTTTTGAGATATAATAAAGCTTACGTTGGAAATAAAGATTATATGGGTGTTTATTCTTTTTTAAAAACAGGAAATGTCATGAATGAAGAATTTTGTTTCGAAAAATTGATTGATGATTTAGATCCAATTGATTATCAAAGTTATCAAGAATCTCCTGTTGATTTTTATGCTGTTGTGACAAATTTGCAAACAGGAAAAGCAGAATATAAGTTGTTGGATACTTTAGATAATTATGATCAAGTTGAATATTTAAGAGCATCAGGTTCAATGCCTTTTGTATCTCATATCATTCAAGTCAATGGTCATGAATATTTAGATGGTGGCTGTAGTGATAGTATTCCTATTAAAAAAATGTTAGAAATGGATGTTGATAAAATCATTGTCGTTTTAACAAGACCCTTAGATTATCGTAAAAAGCCATCCAATAAACATCTTAATAAACTCTTTTATCATCAATATCCTCATTTTGTAGAAACTTTAAATAATCGTTATTTAAATTATAATGCGTCTTTAGATTTGATTACAAAATTAGAAAAAGAAAAGAAGATTTTTGTTTTAAGACCTAGTCAACTCATCCCTATTGGACGACTTGAAAAAGACAAAGAAGTCATTCAACAAATGTATGACTTAGGTGTATGTGATTGTAATAACCAATTAGAAAACTTAAAAAAATACTTAAGAGGCTAAATTAGCCTCTTATTAATTGATATTTAATTAAAAGTTCTTTAATTTCATCTGGTGAAACACATCCATTTTCACCTAGATGAATTGCTGGTTTCGTTTTACCATGAAAATCACTTCCACAAGTAAATAATAAATCTAGCTCTTTAGCTTTTTGATAAAAATAATCATTGGTTTCAAGGTTATGATAGCTTGAAAAGCATTCAACTCCTTGAAGTCCTTTTTCTACCATTTCATCGAAAATGTCAAACTTTCCTTTTAAATTATTTCCCGGATGTGCTAATACAGCCACTCCCCCATGATCATTAATTAATTGAATTATTTTTTCTAATGAAGGAAAAATAACTTCTGTATAACAAGGTTTTCCTTGAACATAATAATCCCAATAGAAATTAACATAGGGATTATCACTACGACTTCCGCCACTTCGATAAGGTTTTAAAAGTTCATGATCTACATATCTTTCATCCTTTAACAAAGCTTCACCAAACATTTCTCCAGTATAAACCCCATTACTACTTAAGGCATCTAATTGTTCTTTTTTTAAATCAAAACCTAATTGATTGGTAAGTTCTAATTTTTTTAAACTACAGTTGAGTTCTTGTTTTAAAATATCTTCTCCCAATTGATTAAACGCTGGGTTTGTATAATCGATCCCATAGCCTAAAACATGTAAATTGATTTCTTTATAAGTACAATCAATTTCAATAGCAGGAATATATTTTATCTTTAATTCTTCTGCTTTCTTTTTAGCTTCATCAATGGCTTTGACCCAATTATGATCAGCAATTGCCATAATTTTCACCCCTGCTTCATGACACATTTCTACAAGTTGACCAGGTGTAAATTCTCCATCATCGCTGTATAAACTATGCATATGTAAATCAATATAACTTTTATTCATTATTCATCTCTCCTATCATTTGATTCTTTCCTATTTGAAAAAGTCCTTCTTTAATTAATGTATATAGTTGATTAATTTTAATTATTTGAGGTTGATGTTTTAAAGGAATCGTTGGTAAAGATATTTGTATGTCTTTTAAAACATCGCTACAAATACCAATAGCTTCTGGATTTAAGACACAACATAAAGTAACAATCTGTTTTTCTAATAATTCTTGGGGATCATCTTTTAATAAACGCTCTTGTTGTAAATGATCATAAAAAGGTAAACATCGAAGTTCTCCCGCAAAATGACTAAAACCATTGTAGAGTTTCCCTTGAATGATCATACCACAGCCTACATAATCAATCGCAGGTTGATAAATAAACGCACTATTTTGATAGTGTGGATATTGATGATAAAAACCAATGCTGGCACAATTGACATCATTTTCAATGATTATTTTTTGTTTAATTTCTTTTTTTAAAATTTCTAATATATTTTTATTTTGAAAATCTTCAAAATCACACAAATCAATCATTCCCTGATCACAAACCCCTGGCAGTGATAAACAAATGACAGCGATTTCTTGATCTTTCTTTAATACCTCTTTTAACATCTTTAAAAACTCTTCAACTGTTCCTTTTAAAGAAGAATAATTTTTTTGATAAACAATTTGATCATATAAATCTATGATTTCAAAAATAAATTCATAACTCTTCTTATTCTTCTTTAAAACTATCTTTAACAGATGCTTATAATCCTTATATAACTGATATTCTTTAGACTTTCTACCACCCGTTGACTTAGAATCACTTACATATTCAATTTCATGATTTTTCAACATTTCTTGTAAAATATTAGTAGTTGTCGCCAATGAAAGACTTGTTTTATACGCTAAGTCATTTTTTGTCCAAATTTGTCCATCATAAAGGCATTCTCTTATTTTTATTTCGTTTTCTTGTTTTAAATCATTTACTTTTGACACTCTATCACCTGACTTTCATCAACTTTTGTCGAAAGTTATTATAACATATCATTTTATTAAAAGGAATAATTTATAAAGAGTCTATCATTATAAATTATTCCTTAATATTAGAATATTTCTCTCCTATTTTAAATAAGGAACAATAGCATCTATAAATTTCTTACTCCATTTTGCATGAAATTTAGCTATTTGTAACCAATCATTTTCATTATAAATACTTACATTTTCCAATCTATACGAAATTATTGATCTTTTTACGTCATCTCCTCTATCCCACTCTAAATTAACACCCAAATTTGATTCTATTTCTAATTTATGTAACATAACATTATCAAATGCAATTTTATTTTCATTAGCATTAGTCTTTCCAAAATATACATCTACTCTTGCAAAGTCATAATTAGCAATACAACATATAGCAAAACCACCTATACCAAAAGTACCATTTATCCAATTTTCCTTTGAAGTATTTACATTATCAAAAGATTTATTATCAAAATTTTCTTCTTTTATAAATTTTAAAGCGTACCCCCAATATCTTCGACGTATTTCAAATCTCGTTCCTTTTTCATCTTCTTTATCATTAGAATCTCGCAAATAAAAAACTAAATCAGTTGGATCCATACCATATAACTTATACAATCTATTTAGAACAGATAATTTACTTTGTGTATTTGTATTAGTTTGCACATAAACATTATCCCCTATTTCATCACATTTTTTAAAAATCCTTTTATTAGTTGAAAAATGAATAGATAAATCATCATCTGTTGATAATGCAATCTTGGTAATAATCGTTTTATCCTCTAAATATAAAGCTCTTAAAACTTTCGTATACATTTCAACCCAACTTACAACCGGTTGTTCAATTCCTTTATATACAAATTTAGCAATCTGTCTACCACTTAAAAAAGATGCTTCATCATCTAATGTATAAGAATCCAATTGTTTTTCTTGCGGTTTATAATTTGTTGATGGAAATGCCCAAATATCTAGCGCTCTTTTCAACAAATAATCATTCCTATCTCGTAATTCAGCTAATGTCCATTTATCCTTTTTAGAAACATATGTATTTAGACGAATCCCACTATCTTCAAATCCATTCTTCATTGTCTTTTTTTCTACAAACGTACTATTGCTGTACTTTGAATTATATGCTGTTAACGTTAAATTAGCTATTCTATGAAGCCAAGTATCATGAATTTCCTCATAGCTATCACCTAATTCTTTAATCCAAGCAGGTGTAAGATGTTGTGGCATAATATGTTCAATAGAATATTCTCCTTCATCATAATGTCTATATATGTCTTTATCTTCTAATGTTCCAAAATTTTCTAATCTTTCTAAAATATAAATTTTATTTTTACTATTCATTTGATAAATCGGTTTTTCTGTGAACATTAAAGAAAAGTCATCATCATTTGGAAATCTAGCTCTATCTTTTTTTGATAATAAAGCAAATTTTAGTTTTTCTATGTAATTACTATCCGTACCATCATATCTCATAATTTCTCTATTAAGTAAAAGAAATATTTTATTTAATGCGTTTGTAGGCAAATCGCATATTGTTCTTCTAAATAAATAACTTTCTGTTATAGAAAATGCTTCTGCGACTTCATTCAAATTTATTTGGTTTTCATCATAAAGCCTTAATACTTCTAGAAAAAACGGTCTCGTTACAGTAGTTTCCAAACGATTTAGTCTATTAATACAAGAATTTAGTTCTTTACTACTTGTTTTCCCACATAACAAAATATTATATCTTTTTGCATAACTAAGTAAATCTTCTAATATTTCAATAATTTTTAAAGAAGAATCCTCAACATATTTTTTGAAATTTATATAAACTTTTTTTTGTGAGGGTATAACAAGTTGTTTAACACTAAGATAATCTCTAATGAAAGAACTAACATCATATTTAGTACATTTTTCTATACAATTCCAATATTTTTCATAATACTCATCTTGCTTTTGTTTTGGAAGACCCATTAATATATAATTTCTAATTTTATCTCCTTCACTTAAGTCAAGCCCTGTGGAGTTTAAACTTTCAAATATCAACTGTGGATTATCTTCATTATTTAATGTAATATTAATAATTTCTAAGCGACAAATTGCATCAAAAAGTTCATCAATCGTAATCTCTTGTTTTTGAATTCTTTCGTAAAAGTAACTATAATTTATCGTTAAATTTGAATCTTTAATATAATCATCTTTACTATTAAAAAGCTTACTAAATGCTTTTTGATCATTTTTAATAGGCTTTAGTTTCATTCTTTTTTCTTGAGGTTGGTATTTATCTACCAGAAAATCTTCATATATCTGATCTTTTAAAGACTCATCCTCAGAAATTATTATTTTTTCTTCAAGAAGGTTATACAAAGCCAAAAAAAGCAGTGACATTGTTGTTAAACGCTGCTGCCCATCGATAATAAGAAATTCTGTATTTCTTCCCGATGGTTCATATACTGAAACTATACTTCCAAAAAAATGTGTTTTACTATTATTTTTTATTACTTGAATAAGATCATCATAGAGCTGCTTGCAATTTTCAATTTTCCAATCGTAATTACGTTGATATACTGGAATAATAAATCTTTTTTTAGATCCTTCCATGTATTCTATTAATCTTAATTCTGATCCTTTCATAAATAACACCTTCCTCATTAATTACAAAACATTTATTATATATGTATATATTTTATCATTTAAATTTAATTTTTGAAATAACTCATGTAATGTAACTCTTTATAACTTATAACAAAAGAATGAACTAAATAAGTTATTAGTTTAACCTATTTGGTTCATTTAATTAATTTTTAATTATTTTCTACCATAATAAATATCTCGATCAACTGCTTTATTCATTGAAGCAACAACTGTTGTACATACTGCATCTCCAGTAATATTAACAGCTGTTCTTGTCATATCTAAGATACGGTCAATTCCCATAATTAAAGCAATTCCTTCTACTGGTAAGCCAACGGAATTAAAGACCATGGTAAGTGTAATTAATCCAACACTTGGTACCCCTGCTGTTCCTATTGAAGCAAGCGTTGCTGTTCCAATAACTGTTGCATAATCCATCATAGATAGATGAATTCCAAAAGCTTGAGCTGTAAAGACAACCGCAACACCTTGCATAATGGATGTTCCATCCATATTGATTGTTGCTCCTAATGGAATTGTAAAGGATGAGATCTTTTTAGAGACACCCATTTTTTCAGCTAAAGTATCAATATTCATTGGAATTGTTGCATTGGATGTTGATGTTGAAAAAGCAAAAGCCATTACTGGGAAAAAGTTTTTAATAAAGATAATAGGATTTAATCCTGAAAAAATCTTTAACATTGACATATAAACCCCAAAACATTGAACTCCTAATGCAAGCAATACACAGAACATATATTTTAATAATGGGATGAAAACATCAAAGCCTATTTCTGCAAATGTTTTAGAAATCAAACAGAAAACACCTATTGGTGCTAACTTCATAACAACCATTGTCATTTCCATCATAATATCATTAAATTGACTAAAGAAGTTTTTAACAATATCTACACGATCTGACATATTTGCAAGAATAACACCTAAAATAAGCGCAAACAAGATAATTTGTAACATTGTTCCATTTGCAAGTGATTCAAAAATATTTGTTGGAATAATATTTAACAATGTTTCTGTCACACTTGTTGCTTGTGTTGACTCTGTTACTTTTGAGGTGATTTTAATTGCTGACATATCTAAACCAATACCTGGATTAATAACATTAGCGATACATAAAGCAACAACAACGGCAAGTGCTGTCGTACATAGATAAAAAAGCATTGTTTTAAGTCCTACAGCTCCTAATTTTTTAGTATCTCCTACTGCCATACTTCCACAAACAATTGAACAAAAGACAAGTGGTACAACTAACATACGCATTAAACGTATAAATCCTTGTCCTACAACATAAAATAAACCACTAACAATAAAATCATCAACGATTTTATTACTAGGAATACAATAATTAATAATAATTCCTGTAATCGCACCTGCAATAAGTGCTATAAAAATCAAAGTTGTTAAACCTAACTTCTTTTTATTTTTCATTATATAGACCCCTTTCTTTAAAATATTCTTTTAAAGATTCTTTCCATGAAGGAAAAGTATAAACTGGAGTCATTGACATAATAAAATTATCTAAAACACAATAAGCTGGTCTAACTTTAGAAAAATCAGATAAATGAGTAGGTACTGCCTTCATTTGAGCTTCTTTTCCTGTAAGTTTTAAAATCTCATGAGCGAATTCATATCGACTACATACCCCTTTATTTGTCGCATGATATGTTCCATATTCATTTGTATCAATCAAATGTAAAATAAAACGTGCAAGTTCTTTAGCACTTGTAGGTGATCCAAATTGATCAGAGGCAATTGCTAGAGATTCACCTTTATTTACTTTTTCTAATAAATCATTAATAAAATTATTTCCCAAACCATAGACCCATGTACTTCTAATAATAAAATGCTTATAAGTAAATTCTTTAACATATTGTTCTCCAGCTAATTTAGATTTACCATAAGCTGTTTGTGGTCTTGTTTGATCAAACTCATTATAAGGTTGATCACTTTTCCCATCAAAAACATCATCTGTAGAAATATGAACCAATTTAGCTTCTAATTTTCTAGCAATAATAGATAAATTTCTAGCACCTAAAGCATTAACTTTATAAGCTTTAGAAATATCATTTTCACATTCCTCTATATTTGTAAGTCCTGCACAGTTAATAATAATATCTGGTCTATTCATTTCCCCAAAACGTAAGACCTCATCTGTGTCTGTAATATCCAAATCGTCTATGTCAGTATCAAGAACTTTGAATTCAAGTTTATCAATAATTTCATTGATTGCTTGTCCAATTTGTCCTTTAGCACCGCATATCCAAATTTTTCGCATAATTTCATCCTCCTTTAAATCTTGAATATTATATCTAGAGGATTATTTGATGTCAAATTCAAACCTAGTTCATATTTCGTGATATAATAGTATTGAGGTGATTTTTATGAATGATTTATCTAAAATGTATCAAGTTTACGTAAATAAAGAATTACAAGTAAACAAAAATGAAATTTTAAATGTCGCTCGACTTAAGCAAAAAACATTATCTTTCTTACATGATTTAGGAGAAGTTTGTCAGGATTCAAGATGTTTTATCTTTTGGGAAAAAGAAGAAGCTATTCATCACGATGAACTATTAGAACATTATTTAGATGGTTTAAAAATGTTAATGTCTATTGGTTATGAATTAAGAATTGATACTATTAAAAATCATACTGAAATTCCTAATCGTTTATCTTTAGAAGACTTATTTTTAAAAATTTATCAATCAATGATGAATGTTTCATCAACTTATTCTAGTCAAGATTACCAAAATACAATTGATGACTATTTCTCTTTAGGATTTCAATTAGGTATTGATTTAGATGAAATTATTGATCATATTTAATTTGTGAGATGGAAACATCTCACTTTTTTATTTTTGACAGATACCACAAGGAGTATATCCTTGTTGTTGTAATTTTTTTGAAGTTGAAGTAACTACTTCTTTATTTTGTTCGCTCATTTTTGAAACACTTGAACAATTTGGATCATGATATTTTTTATTTTTTATATTAATAACATACTTTTTACTTTTATTACTTGACTTATTATGATAACCAAATGGATCTTTTGCTTCTTTGATGCCATAAGTTGGTTCTCCTTCTTTGGCTTTTCTTGAAGTTCCATTTTGATAATCAATAGTAACACCCGGTTGTACATTATAAATGTAAACACAAAAACGAATCGTTTCATCTTCGACAGAAGCTGCTTGTAAGATCAAACCTCTTGCTACTAATTCATCTTTTTTATATACAGGAATAGCTTCATATAAAACATGATGATTCGTATTTTTAATATAATCTCTAACCTCTTCTTCAAAAGGCAACATACCTGTAACATTAAAATAACGTGTTCCCGTCATTAAATTTCTTTCTTCAGCATTTAAACCACTTAAAGCAAAACCAATTTGATGACAACGATTATATAAATATTTTGTAGAAATCAAATCATCATATCTTTGTATTTTCCATCCGGACGGTTTAACCATTCCAATAGATTCCCTTTTATTTGTTGGAAGTGTTTCAGGACCTAAACAAGCTTGATCTTTTTGAGTACGTCCATATTCATCTAAATCATTTAATTGAATATATGTTTTTGTAGTATATTCATTTTCTTTAAAAGTAGGAGTATTGTGATTGATTTCAATATATGGTTGTCCACTATATTCTTCTATTTTATTTAAAATATCTTGAACATTATTTTCATCAAAAGAAACCTGATCTGTTTCTATTTGTAATTGGTTTTCTATATTTGTAATTTGATAATGTAAGGTTTCTTTAGAGTCTACATAAAACGATTTTTGAGTTTCTTCACCATCTTGTACAACTTTTAACTCATGATTTCCTTTAGTTAACTTTAACTCATAAGTTCCTGCACCTTGACTTTTTAAAGTATCAATTTGATCTTGATCAACATAAACATCTACATCCTGACTACTTGTTTGTTCTAAAGAAAGTGTTACACTTTGCTTAGAAGATGCTTTTTCTACTTGTTGATTACATCCTGTTAAAGTAAATGTCATCAATAATGAAAGTAATAATAAATAGAGTTTTTTCATCATAGTTCCTCCTTGGAGTACAAGTATATCATAAATTTATATTTTTTCTTTTCTATTTTTTTTAAATAGAAACCTATTTCAAGGTTTTATTGGATAAAATATAAAAAATAGAAAACATGATCAAATACAAAAAGTATCATGGCAATCTACTTTTAATCATTGCTAAATAAAGATTAACGTATTAAAATAGTAATAAAAATATTATCTTACTTAATCAGATAATTAGGATAAAAGAAATGATAGATACTAAAAAAATTAGAAATAAACATGGTTTTACGCTTGTTGAAATAATAGTTGTTCTTGTCATTCTTGCAATTTTAGCTGCTGTGGCTATTCCATCCGTTTTAGGATATGTAGATGAAGCAAAAAAAGCAGGTATTATACAAGAAGCACATGGGATTTATGAAGCAGCGCAAATTGCTGCTACAAAATGCTATGCAACAGATGAAGATGAATTTAAAAAACAATCAATTTTTAAATATAACTACACATTACCTGCAGATTTTCCTTATAAAAAGACAACAACAAATTCAGTTGGAAGAGTGTCTGATTCTTTAATGAGTCATGGACAAAAAGAGCCTGACAAGTATCTTAGTGATAGCTATTCTGGCGCATCATATATTGATAAAGAAATTGTAAAAAATGTATTACATTTTTTACAAAGTGAAAATAAAAACTCAGCTATTTATAAATACAAAGTACTAACTGACTGCCTCAACGGTCAATCCCTTAACGATTATAATCCTAGTAAAACCAATGGATTTGCTATTAATATATTCTATAACCAACAAGGTAAGATAGAAGCTATAAATTTTGCGAGAGATAATTATATGGTTACTATTCATAATGGAAAATTAAATTGTGTTAAAGGTGGTAAATCAATAAAATCAATAGAAAAGAAATAGTATAAAAAATAATTTTTTTGTTATAATTTCTAACTAAAAATAGGATATTGATATCTTACCAATGATATTTATTTCCTACTAATTAATTTCTCAACGATAACGTTTGAGGAATTATTGTAATTAGAAACAATTGCTTCTTATAGTAGAATAATTTTATTATATAGATATTTAAAATTCCTATTTTTATTTTACAAAAGAAAAGACTGTATGAAATTAATTATTTAATTTCGTAACAGCTCCTTTTTAAAATGAATTATTCTTAAATTATAATCATTTAACACTAACAAATAATAATGTTATAAAGACATTTGAACATTGGAAAGAAGAGATACCCAACTTTTTTACATGGATAAATGAAGGACGTATATCCAATGGACCATGTAAAGGTAAAAATAATTATTAAAAAATATCTTATCCAATGCCAATGGCATGTCCTATTTTCAACGTGCAAGAAAAAGAATCTTATATTCTCAAAATAAATTGGATTGTCAACATTTATACTTAATGAGTCATCAAAGCATCCTAATCTTACGCTCAAAGCCTCTTCAACTTACTCCATCTCATATTCGTCTAACCGACCTAAACATCTAATTAATCTTGATTTATCAATCGTTCTTATTTACTTGCACATTATTATAGAATCATGTTCAAGATCCTCTCGGCTGTTAATAAAGACATGTGTTGGTAAATTTTCTTTTTTGGCTACGTGAGATGGCAGTGATGCAACTATAGTAGTGCTACTAAAATAATTTCCTGCATCATTTTGTAAAATAACTACAGGTCTTATCCCACCTTGTTCAGAACCTTGATACGGATTTAAGTCGGCTACATATATTTCACCTCTACTGATTTTTTTATCATTGCATACTCCTTTCATATAATTACAATACTATTTAGTGTTCAACTCGCATGAATATGTTAAAAAAATCTCCTTAAATATAAGGAGATTCAATAAAGCATTTTTAAGTTATGATCTTTGAATTAATCATTAATGTTATAACTATTTTTAATAACAATTATAAACAAATAAAAAAGATCATTTAAGGGGAATGATCTTCTTTATTTTTATAGGGAATTCGTGTAATAAAAAAATTAATATCTTGGGAAACTATTACTTAAAATGTAAATATATGAGATATAAATATATATGGGTTATCTCATCCTTTTACATGTTAATTTTTATTACAATTATTATTATAATGAAATATAACGAATTGAGTAGAGACAAGCATCCTAAATAAATCATTAGTATTTGTGCAATGTGCACAAATGATGTGAAGTGTTAAAAGCTTGTTTTTATTAATAAAATAATTTAAAAAAGACTGTCAACTTCATATTTGTCAACAGTCTTAAATCTCCTTAAAATAATGAGATTTATAAAACATTTTTAAGTTACGATATTTAAATTAATCATTAATGTCATAACCATTTTTAATTAGAACTTCTTTAATTTTTTTAAGTGCTATTTTAATAGAATAGTAAACCGCAGGTATACTACAGTTTTCTTCAATAGCAATTGATTCTAGAGTCTTACATTGAACATATTTTTTTAAAATACATTCTTTTTCTTTGACTGGTAAATCTTTAATTGTTAACTCAATAAAACTTATTAATTCTTGATGTATCAATTCTTTCAACAATATGTTTTCGTTAACATCAAAGCCTTCTTTTTCTAATTCTAAAAATGGACTTCGATCTAACGAAAAATATCCCTTATGATAATCTACTTTTCTTTTATATACTGCATCAATATGATCATATTTATTCATTGTCTCATAAACATCCTAATCAACTTCAACAAAGCAATCTTGATTATAATATTTAGGATACATTTCTCTCAGGTTTACCCTAACTTTAGTTGATATATTATCCCTCCCTTCTTCATAAACCAAGAGAAACAACTGTCGAACTTTAAGTTTTATAAAAAAAGCTCTAATGATTTTGGGGTCTCATTAGAGCATACTTAAGTTATTCAATTTTTAAAAGATTGATGTGTGAGTTAATCTTCTTTTTTTAATTTGTTTGTACTGAATTTTCTTCTTCTAATTTTTGTTTTTCTAATAATTTAAAGAATGGATAGTATAAAACCATGTCTAAAATAATTAAACAAATAACCATGATTGCTGCTTTGAAATCCATACATCCAAGTGCGGCTCCAAGTGGCGCTGGTGTTGTCCATGGTGTTTCAATAATTCCTTTTCCTACAATATGGAAGGCCATTAAGCCATAAGCAATAATTGAATTGATTACTGGTACAAAGATAAATGGAATCATCATTAATGGATTTAAAACCATTGGTAAACCAAAGATAATCGGTTCATTGATATTAAAGATTGCAGGTCCAATTGATAATTTTCCTAATGTCTTTAATTCTGCTGATTTAGATCTCAACAACAAGATACAAAGTCCCATTGTAGCTCCACCACCACCAAGTGTAATAACATATGACCAGAATGGTTGAGTAAAGAAATGTACGATTGGTTGTCCAGCAGAGAATGCTGAAATATTAGCAATTAAATACATTTGCATAAATGGTAAACGGATTGGTTGAGTAATACTTGCTCCATGTAATCCAAAGAACCAGAATACTTGAGCAATCATGGTAATTAAACAAATACCAACTAATGAATCAAGTCCTGAAATTGCAGGTGCTAAAACTGTCATGATCATATTTGGTAAAAGTTGTCCGCTAAAGTTTTGTACAACTAAAGAAAGACCATAAAAAATGATTACACAAATAAATAATGGTAAGATTGCATCAAAAGATGAACTGATTGCTGGTGGAACACCTTCAGGCATTTTGATACGAATGTCTTTTTTAAACATAAAATGCATAATTTCCACACAACCTATAGCAACCAAGATTGCTGTAAAGATACCTTTGGCATCCAAATAGGTCGTTGGTATGTAATTACCAGCTAAAGCTAATAAATCTGTTGCACTTTTTCCATCAACAATAAGATTTGATGCTACTGCTGAAGTTGTTGGTGCAGATACAATTAAAAATACTGCTGTTGATACGATTGCTGAATTTAATTTTGGCATTTCGTATTCATCTGCTAAATGATAAGCAATTGCAAATGCAATAAATAATCCCATTAATGCCATTGTCATATTATAAGGCAATTGCAACATTGCTTTGTTGGCTTGCGCCCAGTTATACCAACCATTTAACATGTCAGTAATAAATCCCCAATTTGGAAGTGTTTCTGGTTTAAAAGGTGGTGTTGAAATAATTAAACATACCCCTCCTAAAATAGATAACGGAATTGCTACTACCATTCCATCACGAATAGCAGCCAAATGTCTTTGATTCCCTAATTTGTTAGCAATTGGTACAAGTGTACGGTTTGCAAGTTCATTAAATTTTTCCATGAAATTCATGAAAGTTCCCTCCCTTCTTGCTATAGTGAAATTATATAGCTGTAGCACATTCAAATTCTTTTGATTTCCACAATAAAAAACATCTTTCCAATTACTTGAAATTTTTTCCAAATCATGGAAATAAATTGTTTTATTTTTTTTATCTGCATTTATTTTTTTATGTTGACACTCCCTTTTTATTTTTTATAATGAAATTGTGTGTGAGTTATATCTTCTTATAAAACAGGAGGATATATTATGAAGTTAATCATTGAAGAAAATGAACAAAAAATGAGCGAAAGTGCAATGCACATTTTACTTGGAGCAATGATGCAAGATAAAAGAGTCAACATCTCTTTAACTGCTGGACGCTCTCCTATCAATCTTTATAAGATGATGGTTCCTTATGTTAAAGACCAAGAAAAATTCAAAAACATTCAATACTATCTTTTTGATGAAGCACCTTATCAAGATAAACCACATGGCCCAAACTGGGAAGAAATGCAAGAACTATTCTTTAAAGATGCAAATATTCCTGATGAAAGAATCCATACAACAACAATGGAAAATTGGGAAACTTATGATCAAGAAATCAGAGATGCTGGTGGTATTGATGTTATGTTGATTGGACTAGGTTGGGATGGACATTTCTGCAGCAACTGTCCAAGATGTACACCTATGGATAGTTATACTTATCCAATGGATCGTAAAACAAAAAATGCAGCTAATCCAACATATCCAGCAAGAGATCATCTACCAATCACTTTATCAATGGGTCCAAAAAGTCTAATGAGAGTGAAACATCTTGTAATGATTGTTACTGGTAAAGAAAAAGCTCAAATTTTAAAACAAGTGTTAGATTCACCAATTTCAGATGAACTACCAGCAACTGTTTTAAAATTACATCCTAACTTCACTGTTATCTGTGATAAAGATGCTGCATCTTTATTAAATATGGATGATTATAAAAGATTATAAAATCTTTATAGAAAGCTTCGGCTTTCTTTTTTTATTTCCAATATTTGGAAATAATTTCTACCTTTTGGAAAAGCAAAAGTAAATAAAGCATTCATTTGTTATAATTTTTCTATCCTGGAGGACTACTTATGAGAAAAAATAAAACAAAAAATAACAAAAGCAATAAAAACAGAAATAATATGGATATTATCGAAACACGTGTTAGAAGATTTGTAGCTATGATCATCGATTGGTATCTTACTAACATGCTGGCTGTTATCCCTATTACCTTCTATTTAAGAGGAAATGACTACTTAAAGCCTTATATGTTTGATTTAACACACTATGATTTTTCTATAGGTCTTGCTTTAGGTCTTTATGGTGTTTTGATTGGTATTATTTACTATGTATTTATTCCAACATATCTTTTTAAAGGACAAACACTTGGTAAAAAAATATGTAAGATCAAAATCATTAAAGAAAATAATGAATCAATCAATTTAAAAGATATGATGTTAAGAGAACTTCTTGGAGCATCCTTACTTGAAGGTGGAATGATTATCATCCCAACCTATATAAGAAAGCTACTTCCATTATTTAAACTTACAATGATTGTTGATCCTTTAAAATATATTGCCTATGCTTTAACTATCGGTTCAATTATCTATGCTTATTTCCAAGCAAATACACAATCTTTTCATGATAAAGTAGCTAAAACTATTGTTGTTAAACAATAATTAACTATGGTATAATTATCTAAAATATACATAAAGGAGATTCTCCATGTTTAACCTAATAATTATACTTTTATCAACACTTAATGATGAACCAAAAGGTTCAAATAACTATAAAATAGCTAAATATATGATAGAAAATATGCGCGATTTAGAAGAATATTCTCTCACAGATCTAGCTCAGGCTTGCTATGTGTCAAATTCTAGTATTTCGCGCTTTTGTCGTGATATTGGACTTAAAGATTTCAATGCATTGAAAAAATCAAATTGCAAAATTTTCAGTTGAAGCTGCTCGCTTAAAAAGAAAGTTTGACTATGAAAAATATGAATCCTCATCAATGTTTCAATCATATGTAAAAAATGTTATTTCCAATTTAAATTACTTCTTAGAAAATGATATTGAAAAACAAATCAATACACTTGTTCAAGAAATCAGTTCTTATCAGAAAATAGCCGCTTTTGGCTATATGCAATCTGAAAGTGTTGCCTGCAATTTACAGTTCGATCTGCAAACAAGTGGTAAACTTATCTTTTCTTGTTTTAATATCAAAGATCAGGCAGACTATATTACTGACGCTGATGAAAATAACCTTATTATTATTTTTTCAGAATCAGGAACCTATTTTGATCGTATTTTTCCAAGAGCCAAGCCATTCAAAAGTAACAAAAAGAAACCAAAGATATGTATGATTACTTCTGATCAGTCAATTGAATATCCATTTATCGATTTCTACATCCGTTATAACAGTAAAGGTGGCTATGCAAGTCATCCCTATCCATTACAGCTTATTTCTGATCTAATCTGTATCAAATATTCTGAAACTTTATAAATAATAAACAGGTTTACCATCGCAAACCTGTTTATTTTTATAGAATAGGGTCTAAAATTTGTTCGAGTTTGAAATTTCCATTTGAATAATCAACAATCATTGCTGAAGCATTATTAGGAAATTTAAAAGATTGTTGAGGTAATAATGATTTGATAAATCCATATAACGAACAGCCGTGCCCTACAATTAAAACGGTATCCTTTTCATTACAATCCTCTATTATTTCTTGAAGTGCTTTATGATGTTTTGAAATAACATCATGAATATCTTCCCCTTCATAAGGTCTGTAATCCATATCCAAATCTTCTAACCAGTAAGGTGATTCAATATTGAGTTTTCTTACAAGTTCTGTGGATATTCCTTCAAGTATTCCAAAATTAACTTCTTTAAAACGTTCTTCATAAATCGGTTCGACTTCTTTTTTACTTAGAATAATATTTGCCGTTTGTACTGCCCTACCCAATGGAGATGTGTAAGCTTTATCTATTTGGTATTGTTCTAGCTGCTTTGAAATATTTTCAACTTGTCTGATTCCCACTTTTGACAAAGGAGAATCACACCAACCCTGTGTCAGATTGATTTCATTAAAATGTGTCTTTCCGTGTCTTACAAATATAAATCTCATTATAACTTACCTTTAAAACTAAAACGTAAATGATGTTTTTCTTTATCTAATAAGAATTCATCATGTGTCTTAGCACCCCATGTATCATCACCAGCAATACCCATTTGTTTTTCATTGATACATAAAACCGTTTGATAAACATTTGGAAGTTCATCTTTGTGACGCGCGTTTTCTAATTCATAAGGTGTATAGTGTAATGCTGAAAATTCAAAATCTTCACCTTTGATTCTTAATTTTGTATTTTCACCCGCAACTGATAATTCTCTTACATGCGTTCTGTTACCACATTCTTGTGGATATAAATAAGGTGTTAAATTGTCTGTTACTTGATAAGTATATTTTCCAAGAAGTGCCCCTTTGTTTCGATCAATATAGTTTTCTTCTGGACCAAATCCATAATAATTTACTTCTTCCATATCTTTATATAATTGGAAGATAAGTCCAAATACAGGCATTTCAATTTCAGAAACAACCGGTTGATAAGACATATCGACAATGATTTTACCATCACCATAGACTTCATAAACTAAATGAACTTTTTCATCTTGTAAATTTGGCAAATCATAAGCATATTCAATCTTGCAAGAACAGTCTCCTTTTGAAATACCAACAAACTCACATTTTGCATATAGACTGGCAGTTAACCATTTACCATAGCGATAACCATATTTGTTTTCAACATCATTATTTGTAGCTGCTCTAAAGAAATTTGGTCTGACAGGTACTCTAATATATTCTTGTTGATGATATCTATAAGAAACCAAACCTTTTTGTTTTGAGAAAATCACATTGAAATCTTTTCCTACAACGCCTACATTCAAGTAGTCTTCAACGATATCTACGTGTTTTGTTGTATGAATGTTATGTGTTTTATTTTTTACTTCATAGATATATTGTTGTTGAGCGTATATTTCATGATTCTTTTTCAAATAGACTGTTACTGCACATTCTTGGTCTTGATCATTTATTTTAAATGGATTTTCAACAACAACTGATGATAATGGTTTACAATCTACTATCATTGTTTTGGTTTGAACAACATTACCATTGCATAACATATCCATTTGTAATTGATATTCATTTAAATCAGTAAATAAATAATTATTGCTGATATGAATAACATCTTCATCTATTCTAAAATCTACATATTGATAACAGTATTTGACTTCTTGCATCTTTGGAGTATTTGTACGGTCTGCAAAAACAATACCGTTTCCACAGAAATCATAATCACTTGGCCTTTCACCAAAGTCCCCACCATAACATAATTTTCCATCATGGTATAATGCTTGATCGATGTAATCCCAGATGAATCCACCTTGATACAAGGAATATTTCTTTTCTAAATCAATATATTTGAATAATGCTCCATTACTGTTTCCCATAGAATGGGCGTATTCACATAAAATAAATGGTTTATCTTGATGTTCCTTTAAGTATTTTTCAACATCAACTGCAAAAGTATACATTTGACTTTCAATGTCACTTGTTTCATTGTAGCGACGATCATGTGAAAGTCCTTCATAATGAATCAAACGAGAAGTATCTTTTTGTTTCATAAACTTAGACATTTCATAAAGATTTTTACCACCATAAGATTCATTTCCTAATGACCAGATAATAATCGAAGGATGGTTTTTATCTCTTTCATACATGGAATTAGCACGGTCTAAGATAATATCTAACCATTCAGGTTTATCATCTGGTAAGATATGTGCTTTATCAAAAAGTTCACTCCAAGTTCCATGTGTTTCAAGGTTAACTTCATCAATGACATAAAGACCATATTCATCGCATAAATCATAAACAAATGTTTGATTTGGATAATGACATGTACGTAAGGCATTGATATTATTGGCTTTCATATTCAAGATATCTTTTTTAGTATCTTCATAAGAAACCGTTCTTCCTGTCTTGGCTGAAAATTCATGACGGTTAACACCATGGAAAACAATTCTCTTTCCATTGATACACATGATACCATCAATAAGTTTAAATTCTCTGACACCCACATTGTATTGACTACATTCAACTAAACCCTTTTCATCCATGATTTCTACATATAATTGATAAAGGTTTGGTTTTTCTGCTGACCATAAATGAGGATCATCGAATTCAAAATTGATTGGACTGCAACAATCTTTGCTTTCTTTTTGTCCAATAACTTCATCTTTATACTTTAAAGTATAGACTGCCTTAAATTTAGTCTCTTTTTTTACAATCATTGGCGTTACTTCAACAGTTGCATGATCATAATTTTCATTTAAATGTGTCAAAATCTTGATATCTTTTAAATGAACGTGTGGTACCATTTGAAGTTCAACATCTCTAAAAATACCTGAAAAACGCCAGAAATCTTGATCTTCTAACCAACTTCCACTGCTGAAGCGATAAACGTTAACAGCAATTTTGTTTTCTCCATTAACAATCAAATCTGTAATATTAAAACTTGAAGGTGTAAATGTGTCTTCACTGTAACCTACAAATGTTCCATTGACCCATAGAGCCATGGCTGATTCAACACCATGGAAAGTAATATAAGTATCGACATTATCTTTGATTACTGAACTGTCAAAATAAGTGACATAACTTCCAATTGGATTTTTATCAGGAATTTCTCCAGGAATGATTTGTTGTGTTCCTGACCAAGGATAGATTTGATTAACATACATTGGTTTTCCATATCCTTGTAATTGAATATGACCAGGTACTTTGATTTCATCCCAGTGATCTACACAATAATCTTTATTAGAAAACTCCGGTATTAATTGATTAAATCCTGTTGCATAATGAAACTTCCAGCTCCCATTTAATGAATAATTGAAACTGCTTTGTTTTTCTTTTAATTCTTTAATACTTGCATATCTATGAATCGATGCTGTTGCTCTTAAACGATTGACATTAAAAATTTTAGGATCTTTGACCCATTCATTTTTCATTTCCATTTTTCTTTCCTCCTGACTATATTATAAATTAACCCTTAAAAATAGAAATGGAACAAAGTACAATATAGGGTAAAAAAGTATAGATGATTTTTTATAATACTTCACATATAAAAATAAACAAATTATAATGTTACTAATAATACATTATTAATTATCAAAAACTATCTCAAGGAGGAAAGATATGGATTTAAATAATACATTACATACAAAAGAAAACACTGTATTATATAGATTGAAACTATTTATTAAAAACAAAGATAAAATACATACTTATTTAAGCATTGTAGCTACCTCACTAACATTAGCAGTGCCCCTAGGGACTTTTTTTAAATCACTTTTACTTAAAAAATTTGAAAAATCATACTCACATGTTTTAAATTTCAACACAGTTGTTTTGAAACTAGATTTTACTTCAATTATACCTACAATAATTATAATTTTCATGTTTGGAATGTTCTTTTTCTTTGAAATTCGGAATGCTCCAAAAAAAAAGACAAAATATAATTGTAAATTGTACTTTATGAAACTATTCAGTTTTTCAAATATTTTTTTAACGTGTTTCATAACTTATCTTATTTGTAATGCTACATACTTAAAAAAATTATTTTTCATGGAGTATCCTCTCTACTCTTTCGGCTTTATGGGTATAATTTTGATAAACATACTATTTTTGGCCTACATAAAATACACTGATATAAATAACAAAGCCAAACTTAAAAAAAATTATTTATATGTTTTTTTTATAGGATTGGAATTATCAACTATATTTTTGTTTATAAAATGTATTTTTAATGATATAAATTTTTTAATTATTATCATTTTAATTTCTTTCTTATTAAATTTTGCTTCATATAATTTATTTTTCTTTAAAACAACTACTATCACTAAAAAGGCAAATTATAATGATAATAAAACAAAATTTGATTTCTTAAATTATATAGGTTTTTTAATATTATTTTTCTTTTGTATGAACATATTATTTGACACATCTAATATGGACTCAGTTGGTGAAACCATTGTCGAATCTCAAAAAATATTTATTAATATTGATTCTAATATAGATTATAAATCAAATAATAATGCCGATGGCTATCTATTATTTGAAACTGAAGATAGTAAATTTGTTGCGAAAGGTTACAAATTTACAGATAACCATAAAAAAATAAAGCTTCTTTCCGGATACAAATACATTGACTATAAAAACCTTGAATTATCTGAAAAAAGATATTCAATTAAGCTAAAAAATACTAATTAGATTATAAAAAGGAACAATTTTGTTCCTTTTATAATTTTGGTTTTGTATACTTTTCATCATAAATCTTATTAGCAAGTTTGACATCACCAAGTATTTCGCAAAGCCCACCAGCTTGCCATAAAAATGGTTCACTATCCTTGTGGGCTTGATAAGCAGCATTTGAAACTATCTGTATAGATTTATCATTATTTTTAGCCGCTGATAGAACTAATTGAGCCTTATACAATAATGATCCCCTTTCTATATGGTAATCACTTGTTACAATAGCAATTTTATCAATATCTTGGTATTTTTTTCTAAGAATGTTATATGTAAATTTAGCATTTTCAACAGTGGATGATGATTTATTTTCAATAATCAATCTATCTTTGTTCAATCCATTATCAATAAGCCATTGTGCCATTTGATCTGCTTCAGTTACATTAGAATTGTCTTTTGCAGTTCCTCCACCAGTACAAGCAACATATGCATTAGGATATTTGTTTGCGCTATCTAATGCAACTTTCAAACGTCCAATAAGTTCATCTTGCATAGTACCATCATCATTAAGTTGATATCCTAAAACAACAATGCATAATTTATCGCTCTTATCTAATCCGTCAGGCAATACATCATTATTAATTTCCAGTTTTTCATGATTTGTTTGCCAATACTTCATAATTTCATCCCATTGCTTTGCTTTTGAAGAGTCAACATCTTCTAATTCTTCCAATAAATCATTTACTTTATCTTTTGATTTTGACTCATAAGTCCCATAATATAAAATCATATCTTCAATAATTTCTTTTGCATTTCTTTTTGAAGTAGCCTGAGAGCAACCTGTAATCATAGTTAAAACTAAAACACAAATCAATAATTTATATATTTTTTTCATCATCTATCCTTCTTTCTTAAGCATCTATTAATAAGAAACAAAAAAACCAACAATTAATATGGAATAAGATCCATTTAATTATCGGTTTTGCCTACTAAAAATCACAATCCTTTTATACTATAAATTATAGCATTAAATAAGTGTAAAGTATATTAATGTTATATTTTATTCTAATATTATTTAATTATTATTGTATTCGTCTTCTAGTCCAGAAAAATGTAATAATTTCAATATAATCAAAGAAAGATTATAGCATAACCATCTTATATCTAATCGATTCCCTGCAAAATTAGTATTTCCTTTATATTCTGAAAATCTAAAATGCTCAGGATTATCTCCTTCAATGTATTTACAATATAGTTCACAAAACAAATCCATCCATTCCATATATTGCTCCTGAATTTTATATACACTATCGAACTCATCATACAACTTTTTTAAACCATGGCTTTTTACAACACTTCCTTTCTTTACCATGATTAAATATTTTAAGCCTAATTCAATTGCATGTCTTCCTATGTATACCGTAACTACAGAATCAGGCATTACTTTCGTTGATTTATCAAATGCTTCTATATAGTCAAACCAATATTTTTTCCACAAATAGATTCGATCTGCAATTTTATAATTCTTTTCTGTCCCATTAAACTTTCTTATGCTGTCTAAAACATCATCTATTTTATCTTTAAAAGTAATACTATTTTTTCTAGAGCTTTTTGCTATATCATTTGCATCCTCTCCATGAAATTTAGGGGAACATCCGTAATTAATGTGCGAAACAGAAAAAGCTCCATCCAATTCTAAACCATCCGTATATTTTATATCAAAACTATCAAACATATCTATACCTCGTATAAATTATTATTTATTTCGTCATTTTTACATCATAACTTATTTTAACACTTATTCTAAATAAAAAAATATGGCATAGTACCATATTTTTTTAAAGTATTTTAATCTTACATAATAAACACATTAGGTTATTAAGAGGGTTGGGTTTAAAGAAATGATATAAAACACTTATATATTCATAAATAGCATTTTTTAATCATGACATTTTAGACTTTAGGAAACTCTTTTATTAAATAAAATGCTACATATAAATTAAATTTGAGTAAAATCATCAATTACCTTTATAACACCAGGTAATTTTTCATATTCGTCTTTCTTGTTCGCTGAATCAATAACAATAATCATATTGCAACCAGAGTTATAAGCGTTTTGAATACCACTTAATGAATCTTCAATAATCAAGCAATCTTTAATATCAGTCTTAATGACATCTGCTGCTTTTTTAAACATTGCTATCTTATTTTCGTAAGTACCATCATCATAAACAATATCAGATGGTGCAATCCATTTATCTAAGTTAAATGATTCTACAAAGAAATCAATGTTTTCTTTAATTGATGCACTTGCAATTGTAAATGGTACTTTTTTTTCTGTTAGCAAATCAAAGTATTCTTCTGATCCTTTAACCAAATGAAAATTTTCAGTATCTTCTTTACAAAATTTTCTATAGTATTCTTCTTTTAATGAAGAATATTTAACAATATCATCCTCTGTGCATTTATCACCTAACATATACTGAATGATTTGTTTATTAGGTACTCCATTAAAGTGTTCATGGAGTTCTTCATCTGTTATACCTTTATTTCTTAATAATTGTGAAATAGCACCCCACGCTTTAACATGTTTATCATTATCAAAAAATAATGTACCATTAAAATCAAAGATGACTCCTCTATAATCCATAATTATACCTCTCTTGTTTCAATTACTTTTTTATACCAATATGCTGATTTTTTAGGATATCTTTCTTGTGTATCGTAATCAACATAGAATAATCCATATCTCTTATTATAACCATTTGACCATGAGAATACATCCATTAATGACCAAACAAAATATCCTTTTACATTTGCACCATCTTCAATTGATTTTAATAACCATTGTAAATGTTGTTTAATGTAATCAATTCTTGGAGAATCATCGATATTACCATTATCAAAATGATCTTTATATCCCATACCATTTTCAGTAATATAGATTGCTTTATAGTTCGGATATTGATTTTTAATTCTCATAATCATATCATACATACCTTCAGGATAAATTAACCAATCCCAGTCAGTTGTAGGGATACCTTCTTTAAACACTCTTTCTCCTACACCTTTTAATTTGAATTTTTTAGTACCTTTTTCTCCAGTACCATTGTGATGAATTTCATTTTCACCTTCATAAGCTTTAATAAAGTGACTTTGATAATGATTCATTCCTAAATAATCATTATCTTTTGCTGCTTTTTTCATGATTTCAATATCTGCTGGATCATATTCAAATGTTCCATTGTTAATATGAACTAATTCATTGATAATTTTAATTGTTTCATCTGTATAGTATCCTAAGAAAGTTGCATCCAATAAGAATTGATTAGCTAACACGTCTTCTTTTTTTGCTGCATATACATCTTTTGGATCATTTTCATTTAAAGGATATTTAGTTTCTAATGAATGATTCCAATTTTGCCTTTGTAACCTTTTTCTTTATAAGCACAAACTGCTTTAGCATGTGCTACCATCATACCATGCATTGATTTAACCGCTTTTGTAATATCATAAGTAATACATGGTGGGAATGTTCCTTCAATATATTGATTTGTGGCAATTGGCCATACTTCATTGAATGTAAACCAATAAGTTACTTCATCTTTATATTCTTCAAAGCAGAATTTTGCATACTCTTCAAAAGCATCAATTGTTTCTCTTGATAAGAAGTCCCCTTGACTATGTAAAGCATCAGGAGTATCAAAGTGATGTAAAGTTACATAAGGTTCTACACCATTTTTATGACATTCTTGGAATACTCTATGATAGAAGTCTACACCTTCTTGATTGATTCTTCCTTTTCCGTCAGGAAAAATTCTTGACCATGCAATAGAAATTCTTATACCTTCAATTCCAAAATCATTGCATAATTTTAAATCCACAGGATATTTATGGTAGAAATCACTAGCAGGATCAGCTGAGAATCTACCTTGTTTAGCTAAATAATCATCCCATGCTACTTTTCCTTTTCCATATTCTCTAGTACTACCTTCACATTGATAAGCAGCTGTTGCTCCACCAAATACAAAATCTTTACTAAATTTCATAATTTTCTCCTTAACTTAACGATATTGAATAACCATTAGGATTAGACCTAATGGTTATTATTAAATTCTATTCTTCTCCATCTAAAATTGAGAATACAAATTGTAATGCTTTTTGAGGATTACGAGTTAATTCAATATATTTTTTACCTTCACAAGCAACACATTTAATTCCAATACGATCTGTATCTTTCTTTAAATCTTCATAGTAGTTTGCTACTTGAGGAGCTAGAACTACTAAATCATAGTCTTTTAACATATCATAGTGTGCACCGTAAGAACCTGCGGCAGTAATAATTGAAATGCCTTGTTCATCAGCACCTTTAGCTAATGCATTAGCCAATAATCCACTAGTACCCCCACCAGCACATAACACTAATACACGCTTTTCATTAACTACATCAGATGAAACTTCAACATCTTCATCTTCTTCTTTAACATATCCACCTTTTTCATCTTCTTCTTCACATTTTTGTTTATCATAAACTTTGAAGAATGGATAATAAACTACGAAATCTACAACCAAAACTAATACTGCAAATAATATTGATAACAATGTAATTCCACATCCTAATACAATACCAAGTGGTGCTGGTGTTGTCCAAGGAAGAATATACATGAAACTGTTCATTCCTAAAATATCTACAAATGCTTTGAACATCCATACATTTAAGATTGGTGCAACAATAAATGGAATAAAGAAAATTGGATTTAAGATCAATGGTGCACCAAATAAGATTGGTTCATTAACTCCGAATAATACAGGAATCGAACTTGCTTTACCTACTGCTCTTAATTCTTTAGATTTTGCCATGAAAGCAAACATTAATGTTACAACAAGAGTTGCTCCTGTACCACCTAATGTAGCTACGAATTGTTGACAACCAGGTGTTAAAATGTTAGCTGCATGTTTTCCAGCTTGGAATAATTCTAAGTTGTTAGCAATGTTTACATAATAAATTGCTGAAACTGCTGGTTCAACAATTGATGGCCCTTGAATACCTACGAACCAGAATAATGACATAGCTCCATAAATAATAGCTAATCCTAAATATCCGTCTGCTGCAGTAAATAAAGGTTTGAAGAATTCAATAACTGATTCAGCGAAACACATACCTACAAAATGTCTAAATGCTATATCAAATAAAGCTAATAATAAGATTGAAACTCCGAAAGGAATAACATCTGCAAATGTTTGTGAAATATTTGGTGGTACTTCTTCTGGCATGTGAATTGTAATATTTCTTTTAACACAGAACTTGTACACATTACATACAAAAAACGCTACTAAGAAGGCTGTTAATAACCCTTTAGATCCCATGTATCCACTTGAGAATCCACCTTTAATAGAATCAACACCTACAACTAAGAAACCTACAATACCTGCCATAAGAGTTGAAATATTATTGATTTGTCTATTAACTGGCATATCTCTATTTAAACTGTCACATAAGTTTTTTGCTGTTGTCCCAGCTACAAGCACTGCTAATAATCCCATTGAATAGTTATATGGTTTTAAAATCATTGCTTCGATATCACTAGGCCAATAGAATCCAAAAATGTTTGGTACATAAGCAAGTAACATGAAGATACTTGAGAATAGTACTACTGGCATAGCTGACATGAATCCATCACGGATTGCTTTTAAATACTTATTTCTAGAAACTTTTTCAAAGAAAGGCTTAGCTTTCTCGATTTTTCCAATCAACGCATCCATCTTTTTTTACCTCATTATCTATAAATATCTAATAAATTGTTAATAATATCTTTTAATAAAATTGTTGTCATCAAATGATCTTGAGCATGAACTGTAATAAATCCAATATCGATATGTTCTCCTCTAGCTTCCATTTGTAATAATTCTGTCTGTGATTTATGAGCATCATTTAAGCATTCATTTGCTTCTGCAATCAATTTATCACATTCACCGAATTCTTTTTGTTTAGCTTTTTCTACAGCTAATAGTAATTTACTTCTTGCGTCTCCTGAGTACGCTACAATTTCAAACCCAATCATTGAGGCTTCTTCTTTTGTCATAATTAATTTCTCCTTTTGTTATTAATAATAATTTCTATAATTGTTGCTTTATCACTGTCACTAAATGTAACATTAAACGTTGATTCAAGTTTCTTAGAGGCTTCAGAAACCATTGTAAATTCATCATGATACTTTGTTCTTATACTATCCAAATTAAAATTGACCGCAGATGCTTGCTTTTTTGTCAATCTGTCAATTAAGCATCCCATATGAATAAGCATTCCTAATCTTGTATCTTCTGTAAATGGTTCTTCAAATATTTCTTCTAGTTTCTTTACAAATGGTAATAATGAGTTTTGAAGGTCATCATAATTGAATATCTCAAACTGTTCTGTTAAGTATTCAATGATATCAAAATCATCATCGCCTTCTGCAAATAATTCATGTATTGTATAAACTTTAGGTAAATGTTGATAATCTACAAATTTTATATTGAAGATATCAGGATTATAAGTTCCTACAATCCCGATAACCTTACCTTTAAGTTTGATTTCATTGATTCTATTGATTAAACTGTGCTTATCAGAAATATTAAATGATAATATTTGATAATCTCTGTAATCCTCTAAAGTCTGTAAATATCTTTTAATACTTTCACTGTTATTTTCATTAGCTGACGATAATGCAATAATAACATCCTTGTTGCTCATTCTTGAATATGATTTATCGGAATATTCACTAACCAAATGATCATAAATATCATCAACATTCTTTCCTTCTTCAGCTTGTTTACAAGCAGACATCGCTAATAATGGAATAGGAACTTCAATTGATCTAATATTTATCTTTGTTTCTTCCATGATTGAATCCAACATGACTTGAATAGAACCCATATCATATAGAGCTAATATTCCTCTTCCTTGATTTATTTCAATAATCTTATTTTTTAATTGCTCATAAGATTCTTTTGGATCATCTTCTAATGATAAATCAAAAGCTTCAATATTTTGTACTGGCATCAGAAGTTTGACAACCTCTACTATTGACTGTGCTGTTTTACTTCCATGCATTACAATTAATGTAACAACATTTCTCTTTTTTAGTTTTTCATTTTCTTGAAGAGTTAAAACCAAAGTTATAAAAGCACTTTCGTCCATAGATAGAGTTACATTGAATTCTTTTTCTATTGATTTTAAAAACTTTCTAGAAAACACATACTGTTCATCATACTTATCAATGATTTCCATAATATTTTCATTAGAAATTCTTTGTTTTGAACTGTTTCTAACTATTGCATTATTCAAATGAAGACATATTGCATAATATATTTTATTTGAATAAACCTGATTAAATCGAACACTTGCACTGTTTAAGAATTTTTCTACAGAATTAATTAACTTTGTAGAGCAAATTTTTTTGATTTTATCTTTATCTATATCATGTGTAATTTGTTTTAAGTAGTCATCAATCTGTTCTTCAATATTAGCAATTAGATAAGCATCTTTTTCTTTTTCATTTGCCATTTTTCCAAGAGCTTTGTATTTTTGTTCTAACTGTGCATAGATATCTAAATTTTCACTTTTAATCTTTTTTCTCAATGTTCGATTATGATTGAATACATATGTTGTATCCTTCTCTAAAACATTAGTTAAATCATTTATATGCTTTTTAATATATAAAAGTCCTTTTCTGACATTAGGTGGTAAATCACCTAATTCAATAACTATGTTCGTATTCTTTTTTGACTTAGAAAGTGCATTTGCAACACCAAATTGAATGTTGTTTCTAAGTTCAATAAGATTATCCTTACAAGGATAAAGTAATAAACATTGCATTAAACCATCATTAATTTCAATTGATCTATTCAAATTATTTGATTCATTTTGAAAGAATTTTTCAATAAACTGGAATCTTTCCGAGAGATTTCTGTTATCCAAGGAAGGGATATGGACCATAAAATTAAAGTAATCTCGTAAGTAATCCAATTTATCGAGGTCTTCATTAAGATGAATAATAAGTATAAAATCAAAATCGGAATTATTTTTTAACATTCTAATAACATTTGAAATCAAATCTTTAGACACTACATTTACATTCTTTATTAAAATCAATCCATGATTATTTTCTAAAAAAATATTTTCTTTACCTATTAACTTTTCACTTATTTGTTTCTCATTGTAATCTAAACAATCAACAATTTTGAAATTTGAATCTTTCTTTAAAATTCTTTGAAGGCACACATATTCGTAAATCTTTTCCGCTAATGTTCTCACCCCTATACCCTTTTGTCCTGTAAAAAGAATTCTTGGTATTCTCATAGGGTATGCAATAGCAGATTTTGTAAACTGAATCGTATCTTTTAAACTTAAATCTTGTCCAATCAATGAATCGAAAACTTGATTTTCAATTTGTACTTCTTGATCTGTTGACAGATAATAAAGCACAGGACGCCCTTTTGTTTTTTCAATTTTTCTTTCATCAACCAACTGATTCAATATACTTGAAAGATTACTCCTACGCATTTCCAATTTTTCAGATAGAAATTGTGTATCTAACTTAGGAGTTTCATCATTTATTGTTTTAAATCTTTTAGAATATTCAACAATAAAATCAAATACTTTTTCTTTGTTTGTTTTCATTTGTATCTCCCTTTTCTATCCATATTCATCATACAAAATAAAAAATCACTTCTCAAACTAACTAAATTTTCGTTATTTATACAATATGACTAGTAATAATTAAGAATTACATATTTAAAAGTCATAATAAATAAACCAATTAAACACTCTTTTGACTTTTTAATATTTTTTGCATTAGTGTATAAGCTTTTTTTTTAAATTATAAACAAATTAAACACTATCAATCTTTTTTGAAATCTTCTAATATGGAATTTATATTTTTTTATTTTATCATAATTTAATATAATTCTTTTTTATTCAAAACGAATAAAAAAGAATTAATTGAAGCTATTTCATGGAAAGTATCTCTTCCAGATGCAGAAATTGAAAAAGTAATCACAAGTTTTACAAAAGTAATTTCTAATAAGTTAAAAAAGAATTTGGTATTTTTGAAGTAAGAAATCGTAGCGAAAGACAAGGTAGAAATCCTGCAACTGGAGAAACAAATACTATCAAAAACAGTAAATAACCAACATTAAAAGCCAGGTCTTTATTAAAGTAAAGTATTAATCAAAAATAATTATTAGAGTCACTAATATAAAATTATGTTTTAAATTTATAAATTTGGAAAAATAAAGACCATATAAATCACACATGAAAAATATAATTTATTTGAACTTGCCTACTTAAAGTCATAATCTATGTTTAAATTAATGATGTTTAGCATAAATTTCTTATCTATGCTAGAAACTTTACAACATTTTGTCTTGATATGTTATTTTTTTAATTAATACTCATATTTTCTATATTATCATTTAAAAATTTCATTTCTTCAATTGATAAATTATATTGATATTTTTCTCGTATATATTTATTTACGATATTAGTACACATATTAGATTTGGAATCGTTTGTAAATTTTGATTCCTGATGAACTTTAATACCTTGATTGATCAACTTTACAATTTCTCTTGATAAACTAATAATATTGTTTTTAAAAATTATATATTTTTCTGAATTCTCTTCTAACTTTATATTATATGTTTTCTCTACAATATACATTATTTCATTAACAAGAGTGCCCACTTGATCATCTTCTTTTTCCTCAATGAATGAGTAATTTTTCAAACAATGTAATATGTATTTAATTTCTGTTTTAGTAAGTTTAATATTTATTTTTTCGTATATGTATTGCATGATTTCACTTTCAAAATCATTCTCAATTCTAGTATTCATTGCTTTGTTTTGAAATAATTTTTTATTGTTTTCTCGTGCATTTAAAACAAAAGAAAGATAGCTGGCTATCATTCCAATGACTTCATTATAGAACTGAGTATTCCACTTTACCGATGCCATCTTTACAATATTTCGTGCCAATTTGTAATGAATAGACTGATTGATATCCATTTCTCGTCCAATTGGCAAATAAAAGATTTTTTCTATTTTATTATTGTCTATTGTATTTCCTGCTTTTTTTCTAAATCCAACACCTGGACCCATAACTACTATTTCTCCTGTATCATCATTATAGGATGTTACATAATTATTATTTAATATCTTATTTATTTTCAAATTATCTTTCCCCTTTTCTTTTAAATTATATTAATATCTATTTCATTTCAAAAGAGAATAAAGTATAATTAAGGGTAAATTAGTATGATATAAATTATTTAAAGGAGAAATTATGATTGAACTAGAAAAAATGCTAAAAGATTTATACCTTCTTTCAGGATTAAATATGTCTATTTTTGATTTAAATCAAAATTTATTAGCTTCTTATCCACACAAAAAATCAAAATTTTGTAACGAAATAGGAAAAAATAAAAAATCATACCAACATTGTTTGGATTGTGATTATAAGGCTATGGAACACGTAAAAGAATCAGGAGAATTATATATATACAAATGTCATTTTGGTTTAAATGAAGCTATTATGCCTCTATATTCCTACGGAGTTCTTACAGGATATTTAATGATGGGACAAGCAGTCATTGGTACATACAGAAATTATTCTGAGATCATTGAAAAATCAAAAGAATATTTTGATGACCAAGAAAAGTTAAAAAAATATGTGACCAAGATTGCAATCTTAAATGAAGATCAAGTCTATTCTTTTGCTAATATTTGTGATATATATGCAAAATACATTTCGCTTACAAACCGAGTACAAGCAAAACATGATAATCTAGCTCAAGAAGTAAAAAAATATATTATTTCTAATTATAATAAAGAAATTACCATCGAACAATTATGTGCATACTTTTTTTGCAGTAGATCAACTTTGTTAAATCATTTTAAATCAAAATACAATACAACCATTCATAAGTTTTTGTTAGATTATAGATTAGAAATAGCATCCGAATTATTGATTAATGAAAAAATAAGTGTAAAGGAAATATCATATAAATGTGGATTTGAGGATCCAAATTATTTTTGTAAGGTTTTTAGAAAAAAATATAATAAATCCCCTTTAGAATTTAAAAATGAGAGAACATAAAAAGATACTGCAAAAGTATCTTTTTAATATTGAAAAGTATAAAATTTTCCCTTCTAAAAATAACTTAATTTTACAACATAATCTTTTTCAAGAATTTCATTTGTTAGATTATATTTTTCATTTTTTGAAGGAAACTTAATTTCTATCTCCATAATTACTATTTCGCTTCTTTTTTCATATTTAATATCAATAATATTCAAATTATTATTACTAAATAAATTTTCTATATCATATATGAGATTCTTTCTATATAACACCTCTAAACGAACTTTTATGGTATTTTGTGTCATTCTTAAGAAAAATCCCCTATGAAAAAGTGTTTGCAAACCAACAATAAGAAAAGTAGAAATTATTCCTAAATCATACAATCCACATCCAATACACATTCCTACTCCTGAAGTAGCCCACATTCCTGCTGCCGTAGTCAGTCCCGAAACAGTTCCATGTCTTACAAAAATAACACCAGCGCCTAAGAAACCTACACCACTTACAATTTGAGCAGCAAGACGAGATCCGTCTATATTTTTAAAATCACAAAAACCATATTTTGAGATCAGTACCATCAAAGCTGAACCTAACGCTAAAATAGCATGAGTTCTTATACCTGCACCTTTATTTCTGCTACTTCTTTCATAACCAATGCAACAACCACATATTGCAGCAATCAAAATTCTAACAAACCACTCAACGTGATAAATTAATACACTTTTTCCCATTACTATTTTTTGTTTTTACTCACAATAGATTGCTTTCAGTAGTTTTCTCTTTTCTTTTGTTAGATTGTATTCTTTTTCAAAATAATCATCATAACTTTGATACTTACACTTTATAGCATTAATCGCTAAAAGAATATTTTCTTCTCTTACATAGAGTAACTTATCTGCTAACTTTTGAAATTCTTTTGATACATTATGTTCCAAATAAAATTGGTCAATAAAATTTTTTAAATACTTATTAGATAATAGATATTCATTTATTGCATCTTCTTCATTCATATCTAATGCCATCATAATAAGAAAAGTAGCAATACCTGTCCTGTCTTTTCCAGCACTACAATGATAATAAACACTACCATCATTTTTAAGAAGTAATTTAAATAATTTATCAAATGCTTTATTATTAAAAGGCATATTTTTATATCCATCTAGAAGATATTGTGATAAATAATCTATTTGCGTTAAAGATAAATGCTTACTAAGTTCTTTACCAAAATCAAATCCCTGAAAACGCTCGTCTTGAAGTTGTAACGCACTTATACGTTCATAATTAATTCGATTTCCTATAATATCTGGATCTTTTTCAGCTTCATTTTGATCTCTGAAATCCAGTACATATCGTATATTTAGTTTTTTTTCGAAATAATTTATCTCATCTGGAATCAAACGATTTAAAGCACCACCTCTAAAAATCATATTAGCTTTTAATTTTTTGTTATCTTTATTAATATACCCTTTAACATTTCTAAAGTTATTTATGTTCTTCATTTTTGTAATGCCTCTTTTCCCAAATCATCAAATTGTTCTTTTGTTAAGCCAAAATCCCCTATACTTGTTAGTTTTATATTATGAAAATCACTTCCTCCACTTTTCAATAAATTATATTTTTTAGCAAAATGTTGAGTTAATGGATAATCATCTTCTTTCATACTTGGATGAGAAATTTCAATTCCATCAAGATCATATGAAACATATTTTTTTATTTCATCATAATTATCATACTCGCATGGATGAGCTAGGATAGCTATACCACCATCCTTATGTATTGCTTCTATGCCGCTTTTTACATCAATATATCCCATTTGTAGATCAACATCTTGAGATACTTTTCCTGCAAATAATTCTCTATATTTTTCCAAATTGTTATATTCTGGATATTTATTGACAATTGCCTGAAAAAGATGCATTTTAAACACTATATTATATGGAGAAAATTTTTTTGCTTCTTCATATGTTATATCCAATCCCTTATCATTTAGTTCGTCAATTAACTGATGATGATATTCATCTCTACATTTCAAAGTATGATTACATAATTCTTCTACATGTGTAGGGTTATCATTTAGCCATAACCCTACAACATGAACTTTCTTATAAACATCAAAATCATAACAGCTCATTTCCACACCTCGAATAGTCTTTATATTATTCTTTTCACAAATTTTTTTAACTTTATCATAGTGATAAAGTGTATCATGATCAGTTATTGCCACAACTTTTATTCCTCTATTCTTTGCTAATCTAATAACCTCTTCTATCGAATGAGTTCCATCACTATAATTAGTGTGAACATGTAAATCTGCATAAACCATATGTTTTCTCCTTAAATAACTGTTAATAAATCATCATTCATCTTAACTCTTTTTTCTTTGGTAGGAATAATTTCTAAATAATCATTTGAGTTGGTAATAACAACCATTGTTGTTAAATCCGCATCTCCTTGTTTTAGCAATTCTTTATCAAATTCAATTAACAAATCTCCTTGCTTTACTCTTTGACCTTTTTCAACGAATTGTTTAAATGGTTTACCCCCAAATTTAACAGTGTCAATACCAATATGAATTAAAATTTCCATATTTTTATCTGTTGTAATTCCAATAGCATGCTTTGTTTCAAATGTAGCAGAAATAATTCCTTCAACTGGCGAATATACCTTATTATCATTAGGAATAAGAGCAACACCCTTACCTAAAACTTCTTTAGAAAACATTTCATCATTTACAGAATTTAAGTCTAAAATTTTTCCACTTATTGGACTTTTTACATTATTCATCAAATTATGATTAATATCATTACTTTCTTCAACTGGATCATCAAATCCAATAACTAATGTTGCAATAAAAGTAACAACAGCAGAAATAATAATTGTAATAATTGCGTTGATTAAATTTGAATTACTTGTTCCACCAATCCACATAGGAATATTGATAATACTTGGTGTCATAAACGCATAAGCTTTTAGTCCAACAAAACCAGCATACAATCCTCCAGAAAAACATCCTATCATTACTGCATACATTGGTTTTTTCAATTTTAATGTAACTCCATAAATACATGGTTCAGTTATACCACCAAGAAAAGCCGTAAGTCCTGAAGATAAGCAAGTTTGTTTAAATTCTTTATTTTTTGTTTTTAAAGCACACGCCATTGCAGCTGCACCTTGTGACATATTTGCTGTCAATGTTAAAGTTCTTGAAAATGGATCATATCCTGATTGCGACAATATTTGAATTCCAGCGATAGCAAGTGTTGAATGCATTCCTGTAACTACAAGCCATGGATATACTATACATAAAATTGCAAGAGCAAACATTCCAAATGTGTTATAGATCCATAATAGTGCATTGCCTAAATAAATTGAAACAATACCCATTGCTGGTGCTAATACTACAAATGTTAATGGCACCATTATTAATAATGTTAATAATGGTGATAAAATATCTTTTATCATATTTGGTAAATATTTGTTTAGACCATACTCAACTTTACTCATTACCCAAACAACTAATATTGCTGGAATTAGTGAAGATGTATATGACATTCCATAAACAGGGAATATTCCCAAAATACTTCCAATAAATTTTGGATCCACCGCAGAAACAATACTGTTCCAATTAGGATGAACAAGTGCACATCCTAATAGTGCTGCCATAAATGTATTACATTTAAAATGTTTTGCTGCAGCTACTGCTACGAAAACAGGTAAAAAAGTAAAACCTGCATCAAAAACAAAATTGAAGATGTAATACGTCATAGATGTATCTGCATTAGCCCATCCCATCATAGATACAATCATCAGTAAGCATTTTCCTAATCCTGTACCGATTAGAATAGGTATAATTGGAGCAATTACTCCTATAATAGTTGAAATTAAAGAATTTATGATATTCTTCTTTTCTTTATTTTCATTATCTTTTTTTTCTTCTTTTTCCTCAATATTCGCTATTTTACAAATATCTAGATAAACATCATGGACATATGTCCCAATTACAATTTGATATTGTCCTCCCTTTTTTATTAATGATAGAACTCCTTTTATGTTTCTTACTTTTTCATCATCTGCTTGAGATTCATCTTTCAAGGTAAATCTCAATCTTGTCATACAATGTTGTAAAGAAACAATATTTTGTTTTCCCCCAACAGCCTCAATTATTTCATTTGAAAGTTCTTCATATTTCATAATATATTCCTCCTTTTTTGAATTCTTTCAAACTATGAGGTTTAGCCAACTGAATGTTACTATCCATCTATATGCAAATTATCTCTGTTTATTTTTTTAAGATAATCTTTGCAACATGTATTGTTAAAAATAATATTTCTTCATCTTCTAAAATGTAATCGTACTTTTGTTTTACATATTTTTTTATTTCCAAGACGCATAAATATGCATCAACATATTTTTCTTTCATTATTTCTAAAATATCATTATTTAATGAATCGATTTGATTATGTTTCATATGATTAAAACAACGTAAACCAAAATATTTTAAATGTGTAACAAATCTATAATATGATAAAGATTCTTCATCAAATTCTATATGAAAATAATTCTTTACTATCTCCAATATTTCTTTAATAAAAGCAGTAATTTCATAGGCATTTTCTATTGCATTATCAGTTTCACTACATACAATATGTAAAGCGATAAATCCAGCTTCATTTTCATCCATAGATATTCCATATTTAGCCTTTATTAAAGTTAATGCCCACATTCCCAATTCAAATTCTTTTCTATAGAAACTTTTAATTTCCATTAATAGCTGATTTTTTAATATAACCCCTTCTTTATATCTCTCTATACTTGTATGAATATGATCTGTTAAAGTAATATAAAGCGAGTCATCAATTCCCACTTTTAATTCTTTCTTTGCTTTTTGAATTATTTGATCAGAAGTATCCATATATTCAATTGGAATGTCTTTTAGCATGTTTAGCATCTTTTTTTGTTCATCTTTTAAGCTTAATTCAAAGGTCTTATTGACTTTACTAATATCAATAAGATCGCCATTTCTTTTTCCATAAGCAATTCCTTTACCCATAACGATTATTTCTTCATGATCATCGTTTATAGTAATTACAACATTATTATTAAGAATCTTTTTTATCAACATTGTTACTCCTGGTATATTGTAATTGACCCATCTGAGTAGTCATCTACAATATACATTCCTTT
>OFSC01000276.1_pt1 | contig 44172 bp, 33 predicted proteins | sample 1543201 | NCBI WGS metagenome assembly OFSC01 (sample SAMN04209228, study PRJEB22552) | human gut metagenome | biome: gut; material: feces | host: Homo sapiens | place: USA: Oklahoma
TCGACGGGGAGGTTTGGCACCTCGATGTCGGCTCATCACATCCTGGGGCTGAAGTCGGTCCCAAGGGTTGGGCTGTTCGCCCATTAAAGTGGTACGTGAGCTGGGTTCAGAACGTCGTGAGACAGTTCGGTCCCTATCCATCGCGGGCGCAAGAGATTTGAAGGGGGCTGCTCCTAGTACGAGAGGACCGGAGTGGACGAACCAATGGTGTACCAATTATCTCGCCAGAGGTATAGTTGGGTAGCTACGTTCGGAAAGGATAAACGCTGAAAGCATCTAAGCGTGAAACCAGCCTTAAGATGAGATCTCTCATAGAGTAATCTAGTAAGACACCTTGGAGAAGACGAGGTTGATAGGTCGGGAGTGTAAGTACAGTAATGTATTCAGCGGACCGATACTAATATGTCGAGGGCTTGACTTAAGAAGTAAGCCTGAAGTTAAAGAATTCTTCTGTTGAAGTTTTGAGGGTACAAACCTCAATTAAATAATCCGGTGGTGATGGCTAAGGGGATCCACCTGTTCCCATCCCGAACACAGTAGTTAAGCCCTTATACGTCGAAAGTACTTGGCTGGAAGCGGCCTGGGAGGATAGATAGCTGCCGGTTAGAAAAAAGACATGTCATGTGATATGTCTTTTTTCTTTTACCGTCAGCTATCTTATGACCAGCAGCGGGCCTGGCTGCCCAGCCAGCGCATTTGAAGGAGAAATGCGACGAGCAAATGCGCTTGTGGCGAGGCGTGTCGAAAAGCATGTTTACATGCTTTTTGACTGAGGATAGACTCTACAATTATGCAGTAAAGTCGGTAGCGGGAGCTTTTAAACGAAGTACTGGTGTAGGGAATGTCAGGGAGTATTTTTGGAGGGATAGATAGCCATGCTTGAAGGAGCAGAGCGACGCACAAGCAGGTGTCAGGCTTTCTACCTTATTTTCTCTATTCGCGAGAGATATATCGTTTCAGTCAGCAGCAATTTCTTAACGCAAATTTCGCATGGAACCAGGACGAAGTGCCGCAAAACTCGCGCGAAGCTAAAAAATTCTTCAATATAAGTTAAGTTTAGCGCTCAAACAATTGCGACACTTAGCGGTTCGTGTCAAACCAATCAGCTTCGCTCTTCGAGCTTGCTTCTTGGGACACTATCGCATGGCGCGCATGAGCCAATCAGCATCGCCCTGCGGACTCGCTTCTTGGATGCGCCCGCATATGGTTCCAAATGCTCATTTGCTAAAATTGCTATTCCTTGCACGATATTATCTCTCGCTCAATTTACATTCTAGATCTATAACTTTTATCTAGAAACTTATTTTTCTGCTCTATAAGATATCTACACTCAAAAAGCTTCACCCAAACTTCAAAGCGCCCCGATTCATATTTCTATGAATCAGGGCGCTTTTTATATCCTAATGGATGAAGTTCTGACTAAATCCTTACTTTAAATATTTTTGGATTAACTCCATATCAGGTGTTGTGTAATAAGTATTCTGGTTTGTAAAAATAACAAAGCCGGGTTTGCTGCCTGCAGGCTTCTTTACATAGCGTCGTTGTACGCAGTCAACAGGAACATTGCTGCCGTCGCGGGCCTTGCTGAAATATGCAGCCAACTGTACAGCAAGATCAATATCCTCCTGACGTGCTTCCGGCAGTGACGTTTTCAAAATAACGTGCGAGCCGGGGATATCCTTGGTATGGAACCATAAATCCTTTGGATTGCCCAAGGTAAAGGTAACATAATCATTCTGCTTATTGTTTTTACCGATATACAAATCTGCTTCAGAATTTAAACGGATATGCAGAGGCTGTGATTTTTGCAGTCCGGCATTTTTCTTTTTTTTGCCGGTATCCTTGATTAAACCGTTGCTGAGCATTTCCTGATTGATTTCCTCAATTTCTTCCTTCGTTGTAGCGGTAAGCAGCGAAGCGTCCAGGCTTTCCAGATAAGCAAGCATTTCTTTCGTAGATTCCTGCTGGATACGCACTTCGGTTTGAGCGCGCTTGTACTTATTATAGCGCTTGTAATAGGCCTGTGCGTTTTCCGTAGGCGAAAGGATTGGTGAAAGGCTGACCGTAACCGGTTCGCCGTCATAAATATTGATAAGCTCGGCGCTTGTCTGGCCTTTTTTTATCTGATAGATATTGGCCATGATAGTATCTGCCAGCATACGCTGTTCCTCTGCATTGGCTGCATGAGCTAAATCCTCCTGCAAAGCCTGCAGCTTTTTCTTAAGTTTGGCGGTTTCGCTGTTCACCAGCTTTTGAAGCTGTTCATGGCGCGGCAGCTGGATAGGCTTCAGGCTGACAGCAAAATTCAGCGCACTGTTGATATCGGCAAATTCTTTGACCTGCATGCCTTCCTGCACATTTTGCGGAGGCAATACCAGCAAGGTTTTTACTTGATTTGTACGACTAATGAGCGCATAGACAGGATGCTTGGCGGCCTGCAACTGCATATCTGCTTGCAGGTTGCCGATAACCTGCGCTAAGGACAGGCAGGCGGAGCTTTCTAAACGCACCTCCTGCGGCAGAATATCCGCAGCAGTCAAAAGCTCTAGCGTCGTCATTTTGCCGACACCGGTGGTAGCACTGATAAAGGCTTTGGCAAAGTTGGCCGCCGGCAGCTTGTTGGCGGCCTGTACGATTTCTGCCGGGTCAGCTGTCAAAAGGTTAAGTCCTTCCTGTGGCGGGGGCGCAATATAGGCTTTGCCGGGCAGGATAGTGCGATAGCTACTTTGTGCTGCGCTTACATGCTTCAAGGAGTCGATGATAACATCGTCCTGCGTAAGAATGATATTACTGTTTTTACCGGTAAGCTCAAAAATCAGCTTTTTGGTAATAATTTTACTGGAGGCGCCTAAAAGATCAATCTCCAGCGTAATAATGCGGTCCAGGCCGCTTTGGCTGATTTTTGTGATGCGTCCTTCCTCCAGATGCTTGCGCAGAAGCATACAGAAGGTGGGTGGAGTTTCCGGGTTTTCCGGCAGCTGCTGCGGCAGATAAAGCACACAGCTGCCGTTGTGCATATCTGCCAGCAGACTGCTTGTATCGCGTGTTCTGCGGACAAGTAGCAGAAGTGACTGCGGATTAGGCATATATACCTTATATATTTTGCTGCCCAGCAGTTCTTCGTTTAATGTATCTGTAAGCAGCTTTAAAGTTAAGCCTTCAATGTTCATAGGGACTCCTTTCGGTGCAGGCTCGGCAAAGTTTTTGAACCTGCGGGAAGACAATGCTAATTTATTATTTATCATATTATACTCCATTACCTGCAACAAGTATAGCAAAACAAAAATGGGCCATTTCTTTATCTAAGCGACGAAAAGCGAAGAAAAATGCTGAAATCATTAGAGAAATATGGTATAATAGATTTTCAAGATAAGATTGAAGCAAAAAATACTTATCTTTTAAGCTGAAAAAATCACCTTTACTGGTGAAGATGGAGGAGGAAGCCTGTGTTAAAAAGTATGACCGGTTTCGGCCGTGGTTCCTATGAGGATGCAGATTTTTCTGTTAACATTGAAATGAAAACCGTGAACCACCGGTATAACGAGGTTGCTATCCGTTTACCGCGATTTTTGAATCCTTTGGAGGATAAAATCCGCAAAACTATTTTAAAAACCGTTAGCCGTGGACGTATTGATGTGTTTATTACTGCTGATTATAATGTCAGCGGCAACTGTACTCTGAAGGTTGATAAAAACCTTGCTGCTGCCTATCATAAGGCATTGCAGGAGGTAGGCGTTGCTATCGGAGCCGACGCTGCAGGCATTAACGCTGCTGCAGAAATTCTCTATTTATCAAAATGCCCTGATGTAATTAACGTTAAGGAAGGCTTTTTTGATGTAGAAAGTGTTTGGCCTAAGGTTGAACAGGCTGTTGAGCAGGCTGTTGCTAATCTGGTAGCTATGCGTGAAACAGAGGGTGGCAATATCTACGGCGATTTCATTTACCGTGCAGATTTGATTGCCGAAAAGCTGGCACAGATTGAGGAGCGTTCTCCCTTAGTTGTGGAAGAATATCAGGCTAAGCTGCAGGAGCGTCTGACTAATCTGCTTGCTGACAATAATATCAAGGTTGAGCCGGAGCGCTTGCTGCAGGAGGTAGCAATTTTTGCTGACCGCACTAGCATTACGGAAGAAATTGTCCGCTTGAAGAGCCATATCAAGCAATTCAAGACTATCATCGCTTCCGACCAGCCGGTAGGACGTAAGCTCGACTTCCTTATCCAGGAATTCAACCGTGAAGCAAACACCATTGCTTCCAAAGCGAATGATTATACTATGGCGCAGATTGTTGTAGAAATTAAGGCGGAAATAGAAAAAATCCGTGAGCAGATTCAGAACATCGAATAAAACTGGAGGAAGTTATGGATATAAAGCTAGTTAATATCGGCTTTGGCAATATTGTCGCAGCCAACCGCATTATTTCTATTATCAGTCCGGAATCAGCACCGATTAAACGTATTATCCAGGAAGCCCGTGATAAGGGCATGCTGGTTGATGCAACCTACGGACGTCGTACTCGTGCTGTAGTTGTTGTGGACAGCGGTCACATCATCCTGTCTGCGGTACAGCCGGAAACTGTAGCCAACCGTCTGGTGGCACAAACTGCTGATTCTGAAGAAGAGGAGTAATTGGATCATGAGCAACGATATTGATAATGTTACTCCCAAGGGAGTACTTCTTGTAGTATCCGGTCCGTCGGGAGCAGGCAAGGGAACTATTTGCCAGATGCTGAGAGACCAGCTGCCGGATTTAGGTTATTCTATTTCTGTTACTACACGCGCACCGCGCACGGGTGAGGTTGATGGAGAAAGCTATTTCTTCAAGACAATTCCCGATGTTAAGCAGATGATTGAAAAGGGCGAGCTGCTGGAATATGCTGAGGTATACGGCAATTATTACGGCACACCGCGCAAATACGTGGAAGAGCAGCTGGAATCCGGCCGTGACGTACTGTTGGAGATTGATATTCAGGGCGCTTTGCAGATTAAAAAGCGCTTCCCCGAGGGTGTTTTTGTTTTCATCGTACCGCCTTCCTTGGATGAGCTTTCCGCACGTATTTATAAGCGTGGTACCGACAGCGAGGATGTTATTAAGCGCCGTATGGCTTCCGCAGCCAGCGAGCTGACCTACGCAGCGGAATATGATTATATCATCATTAATGATATTGCGGAAAAGGCAGCGCAAAAGGTACTTACAATTATGGAGGCTGAGCGTTACCGCGTAGCTAGAACATATTTTATTGTTGATAAGATTTGTAAAGCAAAAAAATAAATTTACATTATGCAGCAGTCTGCTGTGTGAACCATGAAATACTTAAAGGAGTGATTCTATAATGTCTATGGTAGATCCGTCTATTGACTATTTGGCAGAAAAAGTAGATAGCAAATACACTTTGGTTATTTTGGCAGCAAAAAGAGCACGTGAGCTTACTGTTCCCGGCGTAAATTCCGCGGAAAAAGAGGTCAGCGCTGCGCTGAAGGAAATTGCTAACGATACTATTACCTACGAGCGTACTAAAAACGTATAACAGCGGGAGGGTAAAACCTTGTTAAAGGGCAAAAAAATTGTTTTGGGAGTAACCGGCGGTATTGCCGTTTATAAGGCTGTAGATCTTGTCAGCCGTATGCGTAAGCAGGGCTGTGAGGTGCGTGTGGTCATGACCGAGCATGCACAGCAGTTTGTTACTCCGTTAACCTTCAAGGAAATCAGCGGTAATGCTGTTGCTACCAGCATGTGGAACAGCAACCAGGAATTTAATGTTGAGCATATTGCTTTGGCAAATTGGGCAGACGCTTTCTTAGTTGCGCCTGCTACCGCTAATATTCTGGCTAAAATGACATATGGTATTGCGGATGATCTGCTGAGCACTACGCTTTTGGCAGCTCAGGCACCGATAGTTGTCTGCCCAGCAATGAATACCGGTATGTATCTTAATGCTGCAACTCAGGAAAATATCGCTAAGCTGCAAAGCCGCGGTATTACTGTAATGCCGCCTGCTTCCGGACATCTTGCCTGCGGCACCAGCGGCCCCGGCCGTCTGCCGGAACCACAGCAGATTGTGGAGTTTATGAGCAGCTTTTTTGCCGGCCGTGAGGGCGACCTGCGTGGCCTGAAGGTACTTGTTACCGCAGCAGGTACACGTGAACCGATTGACCCCGTCCGCTTTGTCGGCAACCGTTCCAGCGGCAAGATGGGCTATGCCGTAGCCCAGATGGCTGCCGAGCGCGGTGCTGAGGTGCTGCTTATCAGCGGTCCCTCTGCGCTTGCTGTACCGCCTAATGTGAAGGCTGTGCAGGTTGAATCGACCAATGAAATGTTGGAGGCCTGCCTTGCAGCCTACGATGCAGTTGATATCGTTATCAAGGCAGCAGCAGTTGCCGATTACCGTCCGCGTGATGTGGCAGACCAAAAGATTAAGAAGAAAACAGATGACGCTCTGACTGTGGTTATGGATAAAAATCCGGATATCCTCAAAACCTTGGGTGCGAAGAAAACGCATCAGGTGTTGGTTGGCTTTGCTGCAGAAACGCAAAATCTGCTAGCTAATGCCCGCGAAAAGGTAGTCAAGAAGAATCTCGATATGATTGTAGCCAACGATGTTACGGCTGCCGGTGCCGGGTTCAATTCCGATACCAATATCGTTAAGTTCCTCTATGCCAACGGCGATGTATGCGAGCTGGAGCAGATGCCGAAGGTTGATGTGGCGAACCGTATTTTGGACGAGGCGTTGCGTATTCGTAACGAGCGCGCTTAGAAGAGCGCGTATAAGGCCGCATCTGCGTCACGACCGCTCCTCGACGTACTAGAAGTACGCCATCGTCGCAATCATATAGCATCTGCAGCCTTCTCCGCGCTCTTCGGAGTAGGGATTGCAGGGATACGTATGCATTATGAATCCCTATATAATAGAATTAAATTCTATTTAGTATCAGTAGTTGCGGAAAATGTATTTTTACATATTTTTCGCAAAAAAAGTACTTGTCATTATCTTGATTTTGTTATATAATGGCATCTGTAATCAATTTAATACAACTCATCAAGAGCGATGGAGGGAATGGCCCTGTGAAGTCGCAGCAACCATTGCAGTGTAACAGCTGTAAAACGGTGCTAAGTCCTGCAGTTTATCTGTAAGATGAGAATGCTAAGAGTAATAATTTAAGGCGTTCTCATAATGAGAACGCCTTTTCTTATACCATCTAAACACTCTCAACAACGTTTTTTATTTATGAAAGGAGCTACCAATGAGAAAATTATTTACTTCCGAATCCGTTACCGAAGGTCATCCCGATAAAATAGCAGACCAAATTTCCGATGCTGTGCTTGATGCCATCCTGGCTCAAGATCCTAAAGGCCGTGTTGCCTGCGAAACTATCGTTACTACCGGTCAGGTTCACATTTTCGGCGAAATTTCTACCCAATGCTATGTTGATATCGCACATATTGCCCGCGAAACCATCAACAATATCGGCTACAACCGTGCAAAATTCGGTTTTGACGGCAACACCTGCGGTGTGCTGATTTCCATCGACGAGCAGTCTCCTGATATCGCTATGGGCGTTGACAAAGCGCTGGAAGCTAAGGAAGGCCAGGCTGCTGAGGAAGAAACCGGTGCCGGCGACCAAGGTATGATGTTCGGTTATGCAACCAACGAAACCGAAAGCTACATGCCGATGCCTGCATATCTGGCTAACAAGCTGGCTCTGCAGCTGACCAAGGTTCGTAAGGAAGGCGTGCTGCCTTACCTGCGTCCGGACGGCAAAACTCAGGTTACCGTTGAATATGATGACGGCAAACCTGTTCGTGTAGATACTATCGTTATTTCTTCCCAACATGCACCGGAAGTTTCCAACGAGCAGATTCGCAAAGATATTATCGAAAAGGTTATTGCACCGATTGTTCCCGCAGAAATGCTGGATGCGGAAACCAAATACTATATCAACCCGACCGGCCGTTTCGTTATCGGCGGTCCTCAAGGTGACGCTGGTCTGACAGGTCGTAAAATTATCGTTGATACCTATGGCGGTATGGCTCGTCATGGCGGCGGTGCTTTCAGCGGCAAGGACCCATCTAAGGTTGACCGCAGTGCTGCTTATGCTGCACGTCACGTTGCTAAAAATATCGTTGCCGCAGGTTTGGCAGATAAGTGCGAAATCCAATTGGCATACGCTATCGGCGTAGCACATCCGGTTTCCGTTCTGGTTGAAACCTTCGGCACCGGCAAAATCAGCGAAGACAAGATTGCTGAGCTGGTTCGCAAAAACTTCTCCCTGAGCCCGACCGGCATTATCCGTGAGCTGGATTTGCTGCGTCCTATCTACAAGCAAACTGCTGCTTATGGTCATTTCGGCCGTACCGATGTAGATCTGCCGTGGGAGCATACCGAAAAGGCTGCTGCACTGCGCGAGCAGGCAGGCCTGTAAGCTTCTTAATTTAAAACTGTCGAAAGCACGCTGTCCGCAGCGTGCTTTTTCTATGCCTGCCTGTGGCTTTGCACTTGCTAACTTCTCTTGATAAGAGGTATAATATTATTATCTATAACTATAATTACTCCGTAATAAACTCAGTTAAAATTAAACTTACCCCATTATAATTTACCCCTAAGGGCATGGTGCAGGGAGGAAAGAAAGTGAATTTACAGAATCGCAAGGTTAAGATAGCACTTGGCCTGATGCTGGCGGTATGCGTAATTATCGGCTACCGTATTTACAGTAATATTCAGGCTGATAAGGCGCGTGCTGCCAAACTTTCGCAGGTACGCAATGTGGCGGTCGTTACTGCTCACCCCATAAGGCAGACGATTGTTCCCAGTCTGAGCTTTTCCGGCAGTTTGGACCCGGAATGGCAGGCAGAGGTTGCCGCTAAGGTGGACGGACGCTTGGAAAAGGTTTATGTCCGTGAAGGCGACCATGTTAGCCGAGGACAGGTGCTGGCAATTTTGGAGCAGGCTGATACAGATGCCAATCTGTTAAGTGCCAAGGGCAGCTTTTTGGATGCACAGACAAGCTTGCGCAAGGCGGAAACGGATTTGCAGCGCTATGAAAAGCTATATGCTACGGGTGCGGTTTCGCAGCAAGTGGTAGATGATTACCGCTTTGCGCGTGATAATGCTGCAGCCAAGCTGGAGGCTGCCAGAGGCAGTCTGCGGGCGATGGAGTCTAAATCCGAGGGCACGGTACTGACAGCGCCTGCTGACGGTATTATTGCCAAGCGTTATTATCAGGAGGGCTACTATGCAAAGGCAGGTACGCCTATTTTTGCCGTTGCTGATATCTCTATGCTGAAAACTACGATTCATATTCCCGAAGGCCAGATTGCCGGTGTACATGTCGGCAATGAAGCAAGCATTACTCTGCCCGCTTATCCCGGTAAAAAGCTGATAGGTAAAATTACCCGCATCGCTCCGGTTGCGGATTTGCCGGCGCATACCTTTGCGGCAGAGGTGAGTGTGGATAACAGCGAAGGTCTTTTGGCCGGCGTCTATGCCAACGTTACGCTTACAGCTTCACCTAAAGCTGATGTGCTGACTATTCCGGTGCAGGCTATCGTGATGCGTGATGACCAGCAGACGGTATTTGTTGTTGATGACAAGGGCGTTGTACAGCGTCGTGTGCTGAATGTCGGTTATATGAATGATAAGCTGGCTGAAATAGTGAGCGGACTGGATGAAAAGGATACTATTGTTATCGAAGGACATAACAAGCTGCGTGAAGGCAGCAAGATAGATTTGAAAAAGGCTGGTAAATAACGATGATTGGAACATTTATCAAGCGACCGGTCTTTACTACCATGTTTATTTTGCTGTTGGTAGTGTTCGGTATCCGCTGCTATCCGGAAATCGGCGTTGATCTGAATCCTGATGTTGATTTGCCTATTGTCAGCGTGCGTGTTACCTACAGCGGTGCTTCGCCGCAGGAAATGGAAACGCTGGTTACCAAGCCGATTGAGAACCGCGTCAGCCAGGTTTCCGGTATCAAAACGCTTTCCTCCACTGTGCTTGAAGGCTACAGTGAAACGGTTCTGGAATTTAATATCGGTGTAGACCCGCAGGTGAAGGCCAGTGAGGTGCGTGAAAAGGTTGCAAGCGTGCGCAAGGCGCTGCCGGATGATATTGATGAGCCGGTAACACAGACGGTAGACCTCAACTCCCGCGCTATTGTAGCCTATACCTTTGCTTCGCCTTCGCGCAGCCGTGGTGAAATCCGCCGCATTGTGGAGGATAATATCAAGGATGAGCTGCAGATGGTGGAGGGTGTTTCCGAGGTTACCGTTGTCGGTGCCAGCCAGCGTGCTATCCGCATTGTGCTGAAGCCGGAAAAGCTGGCGGAATATGGTATTGCCTATCAGACAGTGCGCAGTAAGCTGAACGCCAACAATTACAATACTCCCGGCGGCAAGGCGAAAAATGACGCTATGGAAATCACTGTGCGTACCTTGGGCAAGTATAACAATATCAATGATATTAAGCAGGTGGTAGTTGCTAATCATAACGGACGCCCTGTTTATATCAGTGAAATTGCCGATGTGCTTGATTCCTGGGAGGATGAGGATACCTTTGCCAGCGCTAACGGCGTTCCCTGTGTTATGACCTTTGTGCGTAAGCAGTCCAAAACTAATACTGTTGATGTTACCGATAATGTCAATGCCAAGATGGAGGAGCTGAAGCACAGCAATCTGCCTCCGGATATTATCGTTGATAAGGTACGTGATCAGTCCAATTATATCCGCGATAATATTGCGGATGTCTGGAATGCGATTCTTTTCGGCGGTTTTCTGGCGCTTTTGATAACATATCTATTCCTGCGCAATTTCCGTGCGACTATTATCGGCGGCCTGTGTATCCCTACGTCTATTATCGCCACCTTTTTCATGATGAAGGTTATGGGCTTTACACTGAATAATATGTCGCTGATGGCTTTGAGCCTGGCAGTCGGCATTTTGATTGACGATGCGATTGTAGTAATTGAAAATATTTTCCGCCATATCGAGATGGGGCAGACGCCGTTTGTGGCAGCCAGGGAAGCGACAGAGGAGCTGACGCTGGCAATTTTGGCGACGTCCCTGAGCTTAATGGCTGTATTTGTGCCTATCGGCAATATGGGTGAAACCATCGGCCAGTTCTTCAAGCAGTTCGGTCTGACGGTTGCTTTTGCGGTAGCGTTCTCTACTATCGTAGCCTTTTCGCTTACGCCAATGGTTTCGGCGTACTGGATTAAGGCAGAAACCGAGGAGCAGAGCAGCAAGGAGCGCACGCATTTTGTGCAGAGGGCTCTCGATAAATTCGAAGCAGGCTTCCAGTCCGTGCGTGAAATGTATGACAGCTTAATGGCCTGGGCTTTGGAAAGACCTAAGAAGGTTGTTGCCGTAGGTATCATTTCGCTGTTGCTGAATTTGCTGCTGCTTCCATTTGTGGGCACGGAATTCCAACCTACATATGATTCGGGTGAATTCAGCGTCAATGTTAAAGCGCCCATCGGCACCAGTCTGCAGAAAACTGTAGAACTGGCTAAGCCGTTGCAGCAGGAGATTTCGCAGCTGCCGGAGGTCAAAATCGTGGCGCTTAATATCGGCAACGGCCGTAATCCTGTTAACCAGGGCTCGCTTGATATCCGCCTGAAGCCAAGCAATGAGCGGGAACGCAGCATGCAGCAGATAATGGAAGATTTGCGCGGACGCTTCCAAAATGTTGAAGGCCTGAAGGTTACCGTTGTATCCAACCAGGGCGGCGGCCGTGGCGACAGCCGTCCGGTGCAGATTGGTCTTCGCGGCAGCAATATCAAGGAGTTGAAAAATTACGCTCAACAGCTGGCAGATATGATACGCCGGACTGAGGGTGCGACCGACGTTGATATATCCGATTCGGAAGAGCAGCCAGAAATCGTGGTCAAGCTGGACCATTCCAAGGCTAGTGAATTCGGTCTTGATGCTACGGAGGTCGGCAAGGTTATCGAAATGGCTATTATGGGCAAAAGCACCAGCAACAGCTATACCATCGGTGACAATGACTATGATATTATCCTGCAGCTGGAGCAAAGTCAGCGCACTAATATCAATGATGTTATGAACCTGCGCATTTCTTCTTCCGCAGGTCAGTTTATCCGCTTGGGTGATATTGCAGATGTGCGATACGGCAGCGGTCCTACACGCATTGAGCGTGAGGATAAGCAGCGTCAGATAGTTGTTTATGCCAACACAGTCGGTATCTCACCCGGTGATTTAATCGGCAAGGTGCGCAATGAATATATTCCCGAGCTGAATTTGCCGCCGGGATATAACTATAAGATGATTGGTCAGGCCGATAATATGGCACGCTCCTTTAAAGAGGTTTATAAGGCAGTTATTTTGGCCATAGTTGTGGTATATATGGTGCTGGCGGCGCAGTTCGAAAGCTTTTCGCAGCCGCTGATTATCATGGTATCACTGCCATTTGCGATTATCGGCGCTATTTTGGGCCTGCTTGTTGCAGGACAGACGGCGAATATGATGAGCATGATTGGCTTTACGATGCTTTTGGGCCTGGTTACCAAAAATGCAATTTTGTTGATTGACTATGCCAACCAGGAGCGTGAAAAGGGCATGTCTATCCGCGAAGCAGTGCTTCTGGCCTGCTCACTGCGTCTGCGTCCTATTCTGATGACAACATTGTCTACGATACTCGGTATGCTGCCGATTGCTTTGGGCATCGGCGAGGGTGCGGAGCTGCGTCAGTCTATGGGCGTGGTGCTGATTGGCGGCTTAACAACCTCCACCTTGCTGACGCTGGTGGTTGTTCCGTTGATTTATCTGCTCTTTGAGGAGTGGAAGGCGAAAAACTATGTGCAAAGAGGAGAATAGGCGTGAAACAGTTGACACCTAAGGCCTTTGCCGATTACTTGGCAGAGGCTGCAGAAAAAATCCGTCAGGATGGTTTCAGTATTGTTAAGGATAAGCCGATTAATTATGGCCAGCAGATTGCAGTGCAGTTTTGTGAGGCCAAGGCATCTGTGAATATATATAACGGCAAAAAAGGACTGACGCATGTTTATAACGGCGACAGTGCCTTAAAGCAAAGATTACTGCTGCTGCTTGAAGGAGTGCAGAATGCGTCTAAGGGGCTGCAGCCTGCGGATGTGGGAGCAATGGTAACTAACGGTCTGTGGGCAGGCAGTGATGAATCCGGTAAGGGTGATTTCTTCGGCAGCCTGGTTGTGGCGGCCACGGTAGTGGACAACACCACGGCAGCGAAGCTGCAGGCTGCAGGCGTTAAGGACTGCAAGCTGCTGACTGATAAAAAGATTTTGGAGCTGGAGGACGTTATCAAGGCTACGGTTGTAGATTTCAGCGTACTGGAGCTGAAGCCAAAGATTTATAATCTGCGCTATGAGCAGGTGGCTGCCGCCGGCGGCAAGCTCAACCAGCTTTTAGGCTACGGACATGTGGCGGCGCTAAGTCAGGTGCTGGAGCGGCAAAAGGATTGCCACAGCGCATTAATTGATCAGTTCACCCAGTCTACGGTAAACTTAAAGGCTTTGCAGCAGCGCTTTCCGGGCTGCAGTGTGCGCCAACAGCCTAAGGCAGAAAGCAACCTGGCGGTTGCCGCTGCCTCGGTGCTGGCCCGCGCCCGCTTTTTGCGGACGATGGACGAGCTGACGCAGCAGGCCGGCGTAGGCGAGCTGCCGAAGGGCGGCGGCGAGCAGGCAACGGCCTGCGCCCGCCGCTTAGCAGAAAAATACGGCAAGGATGCTTTGCGTGAATATGTAAAGCTGCACTTTGCCAATTACAAAAGAGTGTAGAGATTATGAAAAAACTAATTGTTAACGCAGATGATTTCGGTCTGCATCCTTTGATTAACGCAGGCATTATCAAGGGCTACCGGGAGGGCTTTATTACCAGCACCTCGCTGATGCCCAGTGCTCCCTGCTGGCAGGAGGCAGTAAAGCTGGCGCAGGAAAATCCTCAGCTCGGTATAGGTGTGCATCTGACGCTGGTCGGCAGCGTGGCACCGGTGCTGCCTGCAGGCAAGGTCAGCAGCCTGTTGGATGAGCAGGGATTGTTTTTGCCGGATTACGTTGCCTTTGCCAAGCGCTTTTACAGCGGCAGCGTCAAGCGCAGCGAGCTGGAAGCGGAGCTGCGCGCGCAAATCGAAAGGGCGCTGGAAGCAAAAATAAACATTACGCATATCGACAGTCATCAGCATACTCATGTGCTGCCGGGAATTAATGCACTTGTGTTAAAGCTCTGTAATGAGTATAATATTATAAGGGTACGTATACCTAAGGAGGCCTATACCTTTACCGGAGGCTATCATACAGGTATCGGCAGAATGATCGGACGCAGCGGACTCAGCTTTTGTGCTCAGCTGGCGGCGCAGCGCGCTGACAGCCTTGGCCTGCACCATCCGCAGCATTTCTTCGGTATGCTGGCGGGCGGTCATCTGAATGCGGAGCTGGTAGGCAATATCCTGCGTCAGCTTCCGGATGGCGTAAGCGAGCTGATGACTCATCCCGGTCTTGATTCTGCTGCCTTGGGTAAAATATTTCCCTGGCAATATCATTGGCAGGAGGAGCTGCAGGCGTACCTTGACAGCGGCAATAAAAAGCTGTTGGAGCAGGAGCATATTCAGCCTGTTAGTTTTACGGCCTGCTAAAGCTCTTGTACTAAAAAAATAAGCTCATTTGGAGTCTGCTAGATGAATAAAAAATTATTGTTCCGCCTAGGTCTGCTTTTTGGCTTTGTCCTGCTGATTTCGGCGGCGGTTATTTATTTTACATTTGATATACGGACCTTGGAATACCTGACGATGTTCGAGCCTCGCTGTATTCTGCTGGCTTTATCATGCCTTGCGATAGGCTTGATTTTTGACGGCCTGCGTTTGATAACCCTGGCTTCGGTGACGGACGAGAAGCTGACCTTTCATCAGATAGTGAATGTAGTTCTGAGCAACTACTTTCTGGCGCTGGTAACGCCCGGTGCTAGCGGCGGCGCTATCGCTCAGGTTATGTTCATGCGTAAGGCCGGGGTGCCGGTAGCCAAATCTACGGTAGTAATTTTGGTGCGCACGGTCATGTCCATTATCTTTCTTATTTTGCTGGTGCCAGTAGTGCTGCACAGCGATGAGGATATAGTAAAATGGATGCCTGCATCGGTGCTGACGATTCTTTCGGTGCTGTTTATATCACTGCCGATAATCGTAATTTCCTTGCTGCAAACACGTTATCCCGAGAAGGCGATTATGTGGTTTACCCGCAAGCTTTCGTTTACTACGCAGCGCAATTGCTTTATCTGGTATAACGAGTTCAAGAACGCCGTTGTAGTTATGGGCAAGCATCCGAAGATGGTTTTCCGTGCGTTTATCGAATCCGGTGTGAGCCTGCTCTTTATTTATGCCACTGTGCCTGCTTATTTTACCGGTCTGAATATTGATTTTGATTTGCAGCAGGTAATGGGACGCATGGTGCTGCTGAATTTGATACTGTATTTTTCGCCGACACCAGGTGGCAGCGGTGTAGCGGAGGCAGGCTTCTTGGTGCTGTTTTCCAATATTCTGCCTAACGGTGTTGAAGGTATTATGGCAGTTCTCTGGCGCTTTACGGCAGAATATCTGCCCTTTATGCTGGGAGCGGTAGTAACAATCAGAGCTTTTGGCAGCGATGTGCTGAATATGGCATCGCTCAAAAGTAAAACTACCGAGGGTAAGAAAAATGAGTAGTTGGCATATGAATTTTGAAATTATTTTGAGGGATGGAAACTGATGAATCAGATTGAAAAAAACAGCCTGCTTATCGTAGCAGGCACTGCGTTATTTATGATTATGTTCGGTATCGGCAGCATTCCGCTGTTGGATCCGGATGAACCGGTATATGCGGAAACAGCAAGAGAGATGCTGGCTGCCGGTGATTTTTTGTCACCGAGAATTTTTGGCAATTTCTGGTATGATAAGCCGCCTATGTATTATTGGCTGGTTGCTGTTGCTCAGTTTCTTTTCGGTGACAGCGAATTTGCGGCCCGCTTTCCTGCGGCATTGATGGCCTGCGGAACCTCTGTGATGATGTATGTAGGTATCACAAGGCTGTTTAATGAACGTGCAGGCTTTTGGTCTGCGATGATTCTTACAAGCTGTGTAGAATTTTTCTATATGGGCAAGGCGGCGGTGACAGACACAACGCTGCTCTTCTTTATGACCGGTGCACTGCTGAGCTTTATTCATAAGCGTTATTGGCTGATGTATGTGTGCATGGCGCTGGCTACTGTTACTAAAGGTCCTATCGGTATAGTTTTTCCGGGTGCGATAATTTTTCTGTATCTGGTGGCGATGGGCCAGCTGCGTGAGATTTTGCGCATGCATGTTATCCGTGGTTTGCTGCTGTATTTTCTCATTGCATCACCTTGGTATTACGCTATGTATACCGTGCATGGCATGGAATTTATCAATACCTTCCTGGGCTTTCACAATATAACGCGCTTTACGACGGCTGAGCATGCCAACCGCGTGACCTTCTGGTATTATTTCCCTGTAATAATCTTAGGCTTGTTCCCCTGGACCGGTATGCTGTGGCAGGCTGCTAAGGCATCCGTCAGCGAAAGCCGTATAGATGATATGCGTAAGCTGCTGTTCTTCCACGTTTGGTGGATTTTCGTGCTGCTGTTCTTTACTATCTGCAAAACGAAGCTCGTATCCTATATTCTGCCGTTATTCCCTGCTATGGCGGTAATAATCGGCTGGAATATAGCGAGAATGCAAAGCAGACTGCGCCATAATACAACCTTTTACGGTTGGGCGGCAGGCAGCGGTATTATGTTTGTCCTGCTCGGCGTGGGTTGGATTGTCGGTGCGCAGTATCTGCCGGAGGCTGACTTCAGCCTGGTGATGCTGGGCGTGCTGACACTGCTTTTGGGTGCAGCGGCAATTTGTGCTCTGCTGTATTATCGCGATATCGAGCTGGCATCCTGGCTGCATGTGATGATTGGCGCGGTGACGATGTGCGTGGCCTTTGCTTTTGTTCTGCCTGTGATTGCCGACCGCTTCAGTGTAAAAACTATGAGCAGTGTATATAAGGAGCAATGTGAGCAGCAGACGCCTGTTTATGTCGACAAGTTCCTGCGCCCCGGCTTCATGTATTATGCGGGCAAGCCAGGTATAGAAATGATTCCGCAGACAGGTGCTTTGACAGATGCTTTGCGTGACGGCAGCAAAAAATATCTGCTGGTGCGCGGTTTGGAATATCGTCGCGTGCAGAAGGCAGGTCCGTTGCCGAATAATGTGCGTACAGTAAAGGAAATTAGCGATATCTATCTGCTGGAGCAAAATTGAGTATTAATAATCAACCGTTGTGCTATTTGGCACAGCGGTTTTTCTTATGCAAAAACTCCCCATCCGTCTTACCTTGCGGTAAGAAAGATGGGGAGCTGCTTTTTCAGCTTATATAATTCTTTTAGTCCTGACCGGGAACCTTCAACACAGCGCCTGTAGCAGCGGAGGTAACCAAGGCAGCATAGCGTGCCAGGTAACCGCTCTTAACCTTCGGCGGCGGGCAAACCCAGTTCTTGCGGCGTTTAGCCAGCTCTTCGTCGCTCAGCTTAACATTCAAGGTACGGTTCGGAATATCAATTTCAATGATATCGCCGTTTTCAATCAATGCGATATTACCGCCCTCGCGTGCTTCCGGAGAAATGTGTCCGATGCAGGCACCGCGGGTAGCACCGCTGAAACGTCCGTCGGTAAGCAGTGCTACGTCTTTGTCGTGGCCCATGCCTGCCAGTACAGAGGTCGGGTTCAGCATCTCGCGCATGCCAGGGCCGCCCTTCGGGCCTTCGTAGCGGATAACTACAACGTCACCGGAAACAACCTTTTGTGCGCAAATTGCAGCAATAGCTTCATCCTCGGAATTATAAACCTTAGCCGGACCGCTGAAGACCTTCATGGAAGGATCAACCGCACTTTCCTTGACAACGCTGCATTCCGGAGCGATGTTGCCCTTCAGAACAGCGATGCCGCCGGTTTTGTTGTACGGATTTTCTACGCTGTGAATAACCTCAGGACGCAGGATTTCCGCATTTTTGATAATCTGGCCGACAGTTTTGCCGCTGACAGTCTGGCAGGATTTTTTAATCAGCTTCAGACGGTCAAGCTCGTGCATTACAGCAGGAATGCCGCCGGCTTCGTTCAAATCAACGATGTGGTGGCTGCCGCCCGGGCTCATCTTAGTGAGGTACGGAGTTTTCTTGGAGATTTTATCGAACAGCTCCAGCGGCAGGTCGATGCCTGCTTCGTGAGCGATGGCCGGCAGATGCAGCGCGGTGTTGGAGCTGCCGCCGATGGCCATGTCAACAGTAATAGCGTTCTTGAAGGCGTTGAGCGTCATGATGTCGCGAGGCAGAACGTTTTCCTCCAGCAGACGCATAACAGCCATGCCAGCGTGCTTAGCCAAAGCAATACGTTTGCCGTTGTAAGCAGCGGGGATAGTGCCGTTGCCGGGCAGGCCCATGCCAAGAACCTCAGTCAGGCAGTTCATAGTGTTGGCAGTGAACAGACCGGAGCAGCTGCCGCAGCCGGGGCAAGCACAATGCTCGATTTCTCTGAGCTCTGCTTTATCAATCTGACCGGACTCAAAACGGCCGGCAGCTTCAAATACAGTAGATACGCTGATATCTCTGCCCTGATAACGACCGGGCAGCATCGGGCCGCCGCTGACAACAACGGTCGGGATGTTCAGACGGGCTGCTGCCATCAGCATACCAGGAACAATTTTATCACAGTTCGGAATCAGGATTAAGCCGTCAAATGCATGGCCGTTGGCAACAGCTTCAATGCTGTCCGCAACCAGCTCACGGCTTGCCAGCGGATATTTCATACCGTCATGGCCCATGGCGATGCCATCGCAGATGCCGATAGCCGGGAACTCAATCGGAGTACCGCCAGCTTCCAGCACGCCGTATTTGGCTGCCTTAGCGATGGTATCCAGATGCATATGCCCCGGAATGATTTCGTTAGCGGCACAGCAGATGCCGATTAACGGTTTCTTTAATTCTTCTTCAGTATAACCCATTGCATAGAACAGAGAGCGATGGGCTGCGCGGGTTGAACCTTTTTTTACTTGTGTACTGCGCATGTTTCTTTGACCTCTTTCCCTTAAGTTAATAGTACTACCGTAAGGGCTGCTGATAAAGCACCGTATACTTCATCAGGTTTCCTCGACGTACAGAATGTACGCCATCGTCAACCTTCTTCGTCTCCGGTACTTTCTGAGCAGCCTGCGTGGTTTTAAATAAAAAAACAACAGTCCCGAAGCCTTTCGGGATACTTATAAAATTTTACAATTTTTATAGCCTGATGTCAAATTTTATGGACAAAAAACTACAATTAAGTGTAAGTTTGCACCTTAAAGCTGCATCATAGTTACATTCTTTACAAACTTAGTAAAGTTTAAAAATAATTCACGATTAATGCGTGGAGAATAGTATATAATAGGCGTGTAAAATTGTTGCGAGGTGATTATCATGAAAACTAAATTAACTGAGCTCTTAGGTATAAAATATCCTGTTATCCAAGGCGGTATGGCGTGGACGAGTGACGCTGTGCTGGCTGCTGCTGTTTCCAACGCCGGTGGTGCCGGTATCATCGGCAGCGGCGGCCGCACTGTGGAATGGACACGTGACGAGGTGCGCAAGGCAAAATCTCTGACCGACAAGCCCTTCGGCGTTAACGTTATGCTGATGGCTCCTAACATTGCGGAAATCATTGCTATGCTGTGCGAGGAAAAGGTAGCCTTTGTTACCTTGGGTGCAGGCAACCCGGTACCGCATATTCCTGCTTTTCATGCTGCAGGCATCAAGGTTATTCCGGTGGTGCCTAATGTTAAGCTGGCAAAGCGCATTGAAGCTGCAGGCGCTGACGCTATGGTTATTGAAGGTATGGAGGCCGGTGGTCACATCGGCAAGCAGACTACTATGGCGCTGATGGAAAACGTACTGCCGCAGATTAAATCTGTTCCGGTGCTTGTTGCAGGCGGTATCAGCGACGGTCGTGCGCTGGCTGCAGCTTTGCTGATGGGCGCTGCAGGTGTGCAGATGGGCAGCCGTTTCCTGCTGACTGAGGAATGCCCGGCAAATCCTGCTGCTAAGGAAGCCATTGTCAAAGCAACCGATACTGACAGCGTAGCAACCGGCTACAGCCGTAATCTTGGTGTACGCTGCCTTTCCAATGCCTTTACCGATGCTTATACCGCGCGTGAAATTGCCGGTGCTCCCAAAGAGGAGCTGATGGCTATGGGTACAGGCACCAACCGCAGAGGTCTTGTGGAAGGTGATGTTACCAACGGTACCGTTATGTGCGGTCAGAGCCTGAACGTGCTGAATGATATCCTGCACTGCAAGGATGTTATGGAGCGTATCATTGCGGAAGCTAAAGAGGCTATTGCCAACGTACAGAAAATCGAGCTGTAAGAATTAAAGCAAAAAGCATGCATTGCTTGCTGTGTACCAATAATACTGGATGTCCGGTTGAGATACAAAGTAAAGCGGTGCATGCTTTTTTACTATATTTCATCTGGTCTGTATTTATTCAGCTTATCTGGTTGCATTCGGGGAACAGGCTGCTTAATCGTTCTATTACCGCGGCAATTTTATCTGCTTCAATCGCCGCGTAATTGATAACGAGCGTGCAGCCGTCATTTTCTTCGGTGTTATAGCTGTAATCGGAATAGAAGGAAAGGCACATATCTGCTGCCAGTGCTGTCTTGCGCACTTCTGCTTCCGTCAGTCTGGTGTTGATATGCAGTACAAAATGCGTACCGGCGTTGCGTTCGGTAATCTGCGAAATAGCGGCCAGCGGCGAAGCGTGGATGGCTGCCAAAATTTTGTGGCGCTGTTCGCGGTAGTAGTTTTTCATTTTGTTGATATGGCGTTCAAAATAACCTTCGGAAATGAAGCGTGCCAGCGTGTACTGCTCAAAGCTTGATACTGTACAGCTGTAAAAGCTCATGGTCTGCTCGTAGCGCTCCAAAAGGCGCGGCGGCAGCACCATGTAGCTGATGCGCAGTGAGGGCACAAGGCTTTTGGAGAAGGTGTTCATATAGATGACACGGCTTTGCGTATCCTGCGCGTACAGCGGCAGGATAAAGCGACCGGTGTAACGGAATTCGCTGTCGTAATCATCTTCAATGATATAGCGCTTGCGGATGCGGTTAACCCATTCGAACAGCTCCAGCCTGCGCGTTACGGGCATAACAATGCCGGTGGGGAAGTGGTTGGCGGGGGAAAGATGCACTACATCGGCACCGCTTTCCTCCAGCTTGTCAATCATCAGACCGTTGTCATCAATGGGGATGTACTTCCAGGGATTACCGAAGCTGGTGGAGATGGAGGCAAATTTTTTATAACCCGGTTCTTCGATGGCGAAGGTGCAGGCGTGGCCGAACATCTGCAGCAGGCGGCCGTAAAGGTATTCCGTACCGGCGCCGATGATTATCTGCGATGGGTCAACCTGCATAGCGCGGTTGTGTGCCAAGTAGGCGGCAATAGCCTTGCGCAGCTCGTAAACGCCTTTGTAGGGAACAGTTTTGAGCAGCTCTTCGTTGTGTACGGAAAGTGTTTCGCGCATCAGGCGTGTCCAGGTCGCCAACGGAAAGTTTTGCAGGCTGATGCGGTTAGCCTTGAAGTCGGCAAAGTATTCGCGCTCCGCTGCCTCCGGCAGCATCGCTGCTGCAGCCTTGCGGCGCACGCGGTAGCTGCTGACATTTTCTACAAAGTAGCCTTTCTTTTCGCGCGAGGTGATGTAGCCTTCTACCGCCAGCTGGGCGTAGGCGTTGGCCACGGTGATGATGCCTACGCTCAGATGCTGTGCCAACGTGCGCTTGGAGGGCAAGCGTTCGCCTGCCTGCAGCCTGCCGCTGATGATATCTTGACGAATGCATTGGTATAAGTAATCATAGAGCGGTGTGCTGCCGCGTTTATCTAAATCATATGTTAACATGAGTGATATTTCTCCTTGGTTCTAAAATATTTTTGCTTGTTGATTCTTTTAATAGAACCATTTTGATTATACAATAGTGACATCACAAAAACAAGTCCCATCACAATGGCGTGAAGGGCAAGAGCCAAATGAGGAGGTTTATCATTATTATGGAAAAAGTAAAAATACAAGCACAATATGGTTTATACATTAACGGACAGTGGCGCGACGCATCCGACGGCGCAACCTATAATGCAGAAAGTCCCGCAGACGGCAGCCATCTGGCAATTTGCGCCCAAGGCACTCGCGAGGATGTAGAGGCAGCCTCCGCAGCAGCCTGGGAAGCCTTCAAAATCTGGAAAAAGACTACTCCGGCACAGCGTGCCGCTCTGCTGAATAAAATTGCTGATATTATTGATGCTAACAAAGAGCATCTGGCAATGGTAGAAAGTATGGATAACGGTAAGCCTATCCGTGAAACTATGAATGTAGATATTCCGATGGCAGCAGAGCATTTCCGTTATTTTGCTGGCTGCATTTTAGCAGAGGAAGGTCAGGCATCCGTACTTAATGAGCAGTTCCTGTCCATCATTCTGCGTGAGCCTATCGGCGTAGTCGGTCAGATTATCCCTTGGAACTTCCCGTTCCTGATGGCAGCGTGGAAGCTGGCGCCGGTGCTGGCAGCAGGCGATTGCACCGTATTGAAGCCTTCTAAGGAAGCAAGCCTTTCCATTCTGGAATTTGCCCGTCTGGTTGACGGCGTACTGCCTGCAGGTGTTTTCAATGTTATTACTGGCGCGGGCAGCAAAACCGGTCAATATATGCTGGAGCACAAGAACTTTGCCAAGCTGGCCTTCACCGGCAGCACCGAGGTTGGCCGTAATGTAGGCCTGGCTGCGGCAGAACGCATTATCCCGGCAACATTGGAGCTGGGTGGTAAGAGTGCCAATATTTATTTCGATGACTGCGATTTTGAGCAGGCTATCGACGGAGCTCAGTTAGGTATTCTCTTTAACCAAGGTCAGGTATGCTGCGCAGGCAGCCGTATCTTCGTACAGGATACTATTTACGATAAATTCGTACCGGCTTTAGTCAAAGCCTTCAACAAGGTTAAGGTGGGCCTGCCATGGCATGATGATACTCAGATGGGCTCCCAGATTAACGAAACCCAGATCAGGAAAATCCTGAGCTATGTAGAAATTGCCAAGCAGGAGGGCGCTACTATTGCCTGCGGCGGTGAGCGCTTTACTGAGGGCGAGCTGGCCAAGGGTGCCTTCATGAAACCTACGCTGATTACCAATGTAACCAATGATATGCGTGTGGCACAGGAGGAAATCTTCGGACCTGTTGCCGTAGTTATCAAATTCCACGATGAGGACGAGGTTGTAGCTATGGTTAATGACAGTGAATACGGCCTCGGCGGCGCTGTTTGGACTAAGGATATTAACAAGGCTATCCGTGTAGCACGCAATGTGGAAACCGGCCGTATGTGGGTGAACACCTATAACCAGATTCCAGAGCATTCTCCCTTCGGCGGTTACAAAACCTCCGGTATCGGCCGTGAAACTCACAAGATGATTTTGAACCACTATACACAAGTGAAAAATATTATGATTAATCTCAGTTATGCTCCTTCTGGGTTTTATCCTCAGGACTGACGATTAATAAACAGGATTATTCCTGACTGGTTGCACAAAAAAAGCTCCGGCTGTTGCCGGAGCTTTTTTTGCTGGAAGACATTGCCGAAGGGCGATGAAATTTTGATATGACCGGTGTTGCTGAATAATAAAAAACAAGAAGCCAGTTTTTTGATGCATAATAATGTTATAAATGAAATAGTATAAAGGTTTAATCTTGCAGTTGATTGACTATACAAGTACGTGAGTGTATAATAAATATTGGATAAATGGTCGTTAAATAAGTGTGCGGATAGCGTGCTTTAAATAACAATCAAATTTATTTGCGCAAGGAATAGCAGATTTATCGATATTGCAAATAGGGGAGTATGGATGTGTATAAGAATAACCAAAAAATCGTTTTAATTTTTTTATTTGTATTGCTGGATTATCTGGCGATTGTGGCAGCTGAGCAGAGCGCAGTTTTTTTGCGCAATTTTTTCTTTAACGCAACAAGTTTGCATATTTCCTGGTTGAATTTCTGGGTAGTATTCCCCGTTCTTTATATGGTATTTTTTAATATGCGTCAGCTTTACAGCCGACGGATGCCTTTTTACAAAGAGGTTGAGCAGATTTTTCATTCCTGCCTGTATGGTACGGCAGCATTGGTATTTGTGCTTTATGTAGCGCAAATTGCGGAAAGGACCAGCAGGCTTTTTGTATTGCTTTTTGCCGTTTTGGTTTTCCTGTTTATTGCTATCCTGCGTTATGCAACTAAGAAGTACCTGATAAAAAAACAGCTGCTGCAGATTCCGGTGCTGATTATAGGCGCCGGCAAAACGGCAGAGCTGCTTGCGCAGGCAATTAGCAGTGACGTTGGCATGGGTTATAAGATTGTCGGCCTGTTAGAGGATAACAAGGTACAGCATGGTATTTTGGACCGGTATCCGGTATTGGGAGGTTTTGCTGATGCCGAAAAGGTTATTGCCCAAACCGGTGTGAAGCGCGTGTTTATTGCTGCGCCGGGCTTGCGGGATGAGGCTTTGGGTTTGCTGATTTACCGAATTCAGCCTTTAGTGGAAAATATCGGTGTAATACCGAACTTTGTTGGTATACCGACTGGCGGTTTGGAAATAGAGAGCCTGTTTAATGAGAAGCTGGTTGTGCTGCGCTTGAAGAATAATTTGGCAAGACCGTTTAACAGAATGCTGAAAAATGTATTTGACTATACGCTGACAATTATCGGTACAATTGCGATTTCACCGGTTTTGCTGTTTATCGCTGTTTGGATTTATAAGGACAGCCCTGGCCCCGTAATTTTTAAGCATATCCGTATCGGTAAGGACGGCAAGCCGTTTCCTTGCTACAAATTCCGCAGTATGTGTGTGGATGCCAAAGAAAAGCTGGCAGAGCTTTTGGCTAATGATCCTGCGGCGCGTGAAGAATGGGAACGTGATTTTAAGCTTAAAAATGACCCGCGTATTACAAAAAGCGGTGCTTTCCTGCGCAAGACCAGCCTTGATGAGCTGCCGCAGATTTTCAATGTGCTGAAGGGTGAAATGAGCATTGTCGGACCAAGGCCTATTATTCAGGAGGAGCTGGAGCGTTACGGCGAATATGTGGGCGATTACCTTATGGTGAAGCCCGGTATTACCGGCATGTGGCAGGTGAGCGGACGCAGTGATATCGAATATCGCGAGCGCGTGCTGCTTGACAGCTGGTATGTGCGCAATTGGAGCGTGTGGATTGATATTGTGATGCTGTTTAAGACTTTTGCTGTTGTGGCGATGAGAAAGGGTGCGTATTGATGAAGTATGATTATCTGGTAGTTGGCAGTGGCTTGTTTGGTGCTGTTTTTGCACACCAAGCAAAGGAAAAAGGCAAAAAAGTGCTTGTGATAGACAAGCGCCCTAACATTGCCGGCAACGTTTATACAAAAGAAATAGAGGGTATTAATGTACATATCTATGGTGCGCATATTTTCCACACAAATTTGAAGCATGTGTGGGATTATGTTACCAAGTTTGCCGAATTCAACCGTTTTACTAATTCGCCTGTAGCTAATTATCATGGCGAGCTTTACAGTTTGCCTTTTAACATGTATACGTTTAATAAAATGTGGGGCGTGGTAACACCTGAGGAGGCTGCTGCGAAGATTGAAGCACAGAAGCGGGAAGCTGGTATTACGGAACCGAAGAATCTGGAAGAACAGGCGATTTCTCTTGTCGGCACAGATATTTACGAAAAGCTGATTAAAGGATATACGGAAAAACAATGGGGCAGACCTTGCACGGAATTGCCTGCGTTTATTATCAAGCGCTTGCCTGTGCGTCTGACATTTGATAATAACTATTTTAATGCTTTATACCAAGGCATTCCTGTTGGCGGTTATACAAAGATGGTAGCAAATATGCTGGATGGTACAGAGGTGCGTTTGGGTGTTGATTACCTGCAAAATAAAGCTGAACTTGATGCTTTGGCAGATAAGGTTGTCTATACCGGTCCGATTGATGCTTACTTTGATTATAAGCTGGGCAACCTGGAATATCGTAGTGTGCGTTTTGAAAATGAAGTGTTGGATATACCTAACTTCCAAGGCAATGCTGCAGTTAATTACACGGATAGAGAAACTCCTTGGACACGCATTATCGAGCACAAATGGTTTGAGTTCGGTAAAGATGCAGAAGGTAATGATTTGCCGAAAACGGTTATCAGCCGTGAATACAGCAGTGAATGGAAGCCGGGAGATGAGCCTTATTATCCTGTTAATGATGAGAAGAACGGTAAGCTGTATGCAGAGTATAAGAAACTTGCTGATGCAGAAGACAAGGTTATTTTTGGCGGTCGCTTAGGCGAGTATAAGTATTATGATATGGATGCTGTAATTGATAGTGCGTTGAAATTGGCGGAAAGGGAATTGTGCTAAATTGAATAACAGAATTGAATGGATAGATGCCTTAAAGGGATTTGCGATATTGACAGTCGTTATAGGACATTGCGTTACTGACTGTATTAGTTCTAGAACATTTCCTGAACATGCATATTTTTTGCAAGCGCTTAATGATTTCATTTATTCATTTCATATGCCACTTTTTTTCATGATTAGTGGTTATGTGTTTTTTTTAACAAAAAGCTATAGAAAGTACAAGACTAAGGTTTTAGATATTACAATGATTTATGTTATATGGTGTGTGTTTACATGGGTGTCTAAGTTTTTTATGGCCAAGGATGTCAACAATCCAGTTAATGTAATGGATTTGATTAGTATTATCTATAAGCCAATCATGGTGTATTGCTACTTATATGTATTGATTTTTATGTATATTATTGTTTCGTACATGAAGTGGCATGAAGTTAATATTAGGCTATTAGTTTGTGCTTCGATTGTTGCAGTTATTACTAAAATTGCGCATTTCGATATTGGAATAATAAATAACATTGCTTATTATTTATATTTTTTCCTCGCTGGCGGAATGCTTTATCAAAAGAATATAATTGATAAAATACAAAAAAAGTATCTTATTTTAGGAATTAGTTTAATCATAGTAAATAGCTTGCTGTATTTATGCTTGCAACAAACAAATCATACATACATTTCAATAAAAGGGTTTGTTTTAGCAAATTTAGTTTCTGTTGTGTGTTTTAAAATATTCACAGAAATTAAATGCAAAAATAGTTTTCTTGTTGTTTTAGGAACTAATACATTACAGATATATGTAATGCATTGCTTTTTTACAGGTGGACTGAGGATACTGTTTAAGCACATTGGTATATCTAATATTACTCTATACTTTATCCTTGGAATTCTTTTAGGTGTTGTAGTGCCGATTATTTGCGCTAAAATATTTAGTAAATCTCCTTATCTGAATTTTGTTTTTGAACCATTGGGTAGCTTAAGAAAAATAGGAGTTGTAAAAAATTAATGGATATTAAAATCTTAGTTGCAACACATAAGGCATATTGGATGCCTGAAGATGATGCTTACATGCCAGTGCATGTAGGCAGGGAAGGAAAACAGGATTTAGGCTTTACCGGTGATAATACCGGTGACAATATTTCGCTTAAGAATGCTAATTACTGTGAACTTACAGGCCTTTATTGGGCTTGGAAGAATTTACAGTGTGATTATATTGGCTTGTGCCATTATCGCAGATATTTTGCCGATTCTCATCATGGAAGTGATTTAGATGCTAAAAAAGCAGCGATTTTCCATAGGAAAGATTATGAAAAATTGCTGCAGAGCTACGATGTAATTTTGCCTAAAAAGCGTAATTATTATATTGAAACTGTGCGCAGTCAATATGAGCATGCTCATAATAAGCGCGATTTGGATGAGGTGGAACGGATAATTGCCGAACGCTATCCGGAGTATAGCGATGCTTTTGCAAAGGTGATGGGCAGGACTAAGCTGCATATTTTGAATATGTTTGTCATGAAGAAGGAGCTCTTTGACGAGTATTGCTCATGGCTTTTTGATATTCTTTTCGAATTGGAGAAGAGGATCGATATCAGCAGCTATAACCAGTATGAAGCTAGGGTATTTGGCTTTTTGAGTGAAAGGCTTTTTAACGTGTGGTTAGAAAAGAAACAACTGAAGGTTGCGGAAGCAGATGTTGTTTTTTTGGAGAAGATTAACTGGCTTGATAAAGGCTGGAAGTTTTTGATGAGAAAGGTTAAGGGGTACAGATGAATTGCAATAACCCTTTAGTTACAGTAATAGTTCCCGTGTACAAGGTTGAGCCTTATTTAAGAAGATGCTTAGATTCTATAGTGAACCAAACCTATAGAAATTTAGAAATCATACTTATAGATGATGGCTCTCCGGATAATTGTGGCGTTATTTGTGATGAATATGCTGAAATTGATAAACGTATTAAGGTTATTCATAAGAAAAATGGCGGGTTAAGTAGTGCCAGAAATGTTGGTTTAGATGTTTTTAAAGGAGAGTATGTTTCGTTTGTTGACTCCGATGATGTTGTTTCTTTAGATATGATAGAATATCTTTATGATTTGTTAAGTGATAATAATGCGGAGATCTCAGTTTGTTTACATGAAATAGTTAGAGATAATCATAGATGGATTTCTTTTAAAAATGTTAATAATCAAACAGTAACGCCCAAAGAGTGCATAAAAAAATTGTTATATAATGATGGAGTTGATACATCTGCATGGGCAAAGTTATACAAAGCAAGTTTGTTTAATAACGTTAGATACCCTCAGGGGAAGCTTTTTGAAGATATTGCTACAACATATAAGCTTTTTTTTAATGCTAATCGTATTGCATTGGGGAATGAAGCTAAATATAGTTATATTTTAAGAAACAGTTCGATAGTTGGTTCTTCCTTTAATGAAAAGAAATTGGATTTGCTAGAGATGACTGACGAAATGGGAAGAAATGTTTTAAATGTATATCCCGATTTATCTAAAGCTGTATTACGCAGAAGAGTATATGCTAGGTTTAGTACACTAAATCAATTAGCTAGATGTGTGGATCGTAAAAAAGAGAAAAATTGTATTATAAAATTCATAAAAGATAATACAAGAGAAATTTTGCTTAATAATGAAGTTTGTTTAAAAGATAAAGTTGCAAGTATTCTTCTCAATGTGAATTATAATTTATATAAATTTATATGGGATAAATTTGGCAAAAAATAATCTTTTGTTAAATAACACAAGAGGATGATAATAAATGAAGCAACTAAGTAGTAAAGAAATAAAAAAAATAGAGTTAAAAATCTTGCTGAATTTTAATGAGTTTTGTCGAGAAAATAATCTTAGATATTATCTTGCTGGAGGGACTCTTTTAGGTGCGATTCGTCATAAAGGCTTTATTCCTTGGGACGATGATATTGATGTATGTATGCCTAGACCTGATTATGAGAGATTTATTAGGTCATACTCTCAAGCACAATCTTGCTATGAATTAAAGTCTAATTATCTAAAGAATTTTTCTGCACCATTTACTAAAGTTATTGATATTAGAACTAAGGTGCTATCTCAGTTTAACGAAAGTGATGTTGATACTAATCTTTGGATTGATATTTTCCCTGTTGATGGGTTGCCCGAGAACTTAACTGAAGTACAAAATATATATGATAAGTGTAATTTTTACAGAACTGTACTTAATTTAAGCAGTGCTAAACTTGGTGAAGGCAAAACAGCTTTTAGAAAATATAGCAAGTATTTACTAAAACCGTTGGCACAAATCTATGGTAAAAAAAGATGCATTGATAAAATTGAACAAATCGCTTCTCGATATCCATATGAAACATCAAAATATGTTGGCGCTATAACTTGGGGTTTATATGGTGTTGGCGAGCGTATGTTAAAGAGTGAATTTGAAAAAGAAGTTGAAGTAGAGTTTGAAGGTCATAAGTTTCCCGCATTTTCTTGTTGGGACAGTTACTTAAAAGGGCTTTATGGAGACTATATGCAGCTGCCGCCGGTAGAAAAGCGTAAAACGCATGACATGGTGGCATATTTACTTGATGAGGATGAAAATCAATTACTATAGATTGTGTAAGCAAGTTTGTAAGTTGATAGAAAAGATTTGCAGCACTAAAAATTGGTGCTTGTTGAATAATTGCTGTAATTCATTATGCGCTAATAATAATTCAAAATTTGTAGCTTGTCCGTCAGGAAGAAAGCATTATTTTGGTGAGCTTTATCCTAGAGATTTGGTTTGCAATATTCATTATGCTGATTTTGAAAATATCAAAATGCGTGTTATGGATGGATATGATTATTATTTTAGAAAGCTATATGGTGATGACTATATGACACCACCAATAGAAAAAAGAGAAATACACAGTATTATTGAATTAGATTTAGGAAAGTATGAGACGCAGAAAGGGAGATAGACGATGAACATAGCAATATTAACTGCTGGTGGCATTGGCAGTAGAACTCATCAGGATATACCTAAGCAATTTTTAAATGTTGAGAATAAACCTATTTTGGTATATACACTAGAGGCATTCCAGCAACATCCTAATATTGACGAGATTTGTGTTGTTATTTTAGAAGGATGGGAATCTATTCTATGGGCGTATGCAAAGCAATTTAACATTACTAAGCTTAAATACGTTGTAGTTGGTGGTGCAACTGGTCAAGAATCCATTTTTAATGGTCTAAAAGCTGTTAAAGAAAAGCATTTGGATAATGATATTATTATCATTCATGATGGTAATCGACCTATGGTTAGCCAAGATATTATTACTGATAATCTAGTTAAACAAAAGAAATATGGTTCTGCTGTGGCAAGTATACCTTGTACTGAAGTAGTTTTCGTATCTGATAATGGAAGTGATTCTGATAAATCGATTCCAAGAGAAAATTTACAGAGAACGCAAACGCCACATTCTTATTATCTTAAAGACTTATGGAATGCACATATGCAGGCACAAGAAAAAGGCATAAAAAATATGGCAGCATCATGTTCTTTAATGGAAGCTTTGGGATATAAAACCTATTTTTCCCAAGGTTCTGAGAAAAATTTAAAAATTACGACTGTAGAAGATATTGAAATTTTTAAAGCACTGTTAGCAGCGAAAAAGGATGAGTGGATTAAGTGAAACTCTTAGATTGCAACCTTTATAAAGAAGATCTAAATAAAGCATTACAAAATATAGATTTATCTTGTTTCAAAAACAAAACTATTATTATTGCAGGTGGTTTAGGGTTAATAGGTTCAGCAATTGTAGATTTACTTGTTGAGAGTAAGGTTAGTGAATATATATATGTCTTGGGACGTAATGAGAAAAAATATAATGAACGCTATGGTGAGTTAAGTAATGTTCATTTTGTTAAATACGATGCATTAAAATCTCTAAACCTTAGTATCGAACCAGATTTTGTAATATATGCTGCTGGACTGGCTAGTCCGGAGTTGTATGTTAAACAACCTGTGGAAACAATGGTGTCAAATTTTATTGGTTTACAAGGATTGCTAGAGTATTGTAAAAATAAAAGTGTAGAAAAATTTATCTATATATCTTCAAGCGAAGTTTATGGTGATGTGGGGCTAAGTGAACCATTAAAAGAAAATAATTATGGATCAATTAACATTGACGATATTCGCTTGTCTTATGCAGAAGCTAAGAGAGCGTCGGAGTTACTTTGTAGAAGCTATTTTTCAGAATATGGCATAAAAACTATTATTGTAAGACCAGGTCATATTTATGGGCCATCTGCTTCACCAGATGATAGAAGAATATCATCTGAATTTGCGTATAAAGCAGCACGTGGGGAGAATTTAGTTATGAAAAGTAGTGGAATACAAAAACGTTCCTATTGTTATTCCCTTGATTGTGCGAGAGCTATATTAATTCTGATGATGTTTGGCATTACTGGAGAAGCTTATAATATAGGTCATTATGAGCAGACGACTATAAGAGAAATGGCAAAAATACTAGCTAATGCTGGTGGTGTAAAGTTGTTAGCTAAAGAGCCTACGTATGAAGAGTTAAAAGCTTTTAATCCTATGAATAATGCATCACTTAATGATACTAAGCTTAGAGGGTTAGGTTACAATGATATTTTTCCTGTAAAGGAAGGACTAAGTCATACGGTTGAAGTTTTAAAAGAAATTAAATCTCATCAATTATAATAATTGGAGGATTTCTAATGACGAAATGTTACTTATGCGGTTGTGAGCTAACTAATAAAAACGAATCACTTGAGCATATTGTACCTAATGCTTTAGGTGGGAAATTGAAGTCTAAAGCATTATTATGTAAAAAATGTAATAACAATACAGGTAATTTAGAAGAGCATTTATGTAATTCTCTAGTATTTTTTATAAGTGCATTAGAAGTAAAAAGAGAGCGAGGTAAAATACCGACTATTAGAAAGGAAACGGAATCAGGCAGAAAAATTTTTTTAGATGCAGGATTGAAACCTAGGATTCAAACTGAGTTCGAACTTAAGAATGGTTATATTAACTTGTCTGCACCTAATGAAGAAAAGGCTAAACAGATTATTTTAGGATTAAAAAAGAAATATCCTAAAATAGATATGGAAAAAATACTGTGTGGCATGGAGGTTTCAGAAAGATATTTAGATGAAGGTGTTGGATTCGATATATCATTAAATAAATTTTCACTACGTGCTATAGTTAAAAGTATATTAAATTACGCATTGATAAATAATATAACTATACATAATCAAGGAGAATATGTTGATTATATTAATGGGAAAAATGACGATGTCCTTTTAAAAATGTACAATGGTGCATCTCCATATACATATAAAGAAGATATTATAAGTTTAGTTGCTATCATAAAATCTAGAGAATTGCATAAGATAGTAGGATATTTGCAGTTCTTTGGATTTTACAAATTTTATCTTGAATTAGATAACGACTATAATGGAGATAACGAACATATTGAATACATATTCTATTCTGATGGTAATAAAGAGGATATAAATTTTGATATTAGCTCCTTTGAGAAAGAGTTTGACGTTATTGGTGATATAGAAAAATTAAAAGAAGATTTATCGTTAATCCTTAATAAAACTATGAATTTAATCGGAAAAAAGGAAGTTGGTAGATTAATAGGGAAAGCTATAGATGAGATGCAAGAAAAGTTTCCAAAAGAAGAGAATCCAATTATTACCGACGAGATGATAAATTTTTTATCTTTTGCTGTTGCGGATAAGATAGCTAAATTTTACATAAGTCAGAAAAAAAATTGGGATAGTGGGGAGCGTTCCCATAATCAATAAATATGAGCTTTGTAAAAAAAGAGAAACTCCTTTAAACTAGTATTACACATGAGGTTGCCAAAGCGTCTAAAAAAATACTAGTCAAAGGAGTCTCTATAATGATTAGAAGTGTTTGCAACACTCCTGAACACAAAAAGGGCATATGAAATGATATGGAACGATGTTCCATGCACCTATTATATATTATTAAATTGAGATTTTGTATTCGCGTCATATTTGATGCTTACTGTTAAACGATGTTTATTTAGGTATGCCCAAATCGCTGTTTCACAAGTGCTAGACATGATGTAGAGCCGATTTTAAAAATATGAAAAATAGGAAAAATCGAGATAATCGGTGATAATTAAAGATATTATAGGGAGAGGTAAGAAATGCCGGTAATAAGTGTAATTGTACCTGTATACAATGCCGAAAAATATCTTCGTGAATGTTTAGATAGTATTGTTAATCAGACATACAAAAATATAGAAATTATACTTGTCGATGACGGTAGCACTGATGGTAGTAGTGCTATTTGTGATGAGTATGCTGATAAAGATGTTCGTATCAAGGTTTATCATATTCCTAATGGTGGGGTATCGAATGCTAGAAACTTGGGAATTAATAATGCTAATGGTGAATATTTAATGTTTGTTGATTCAGATGATATTATATTACCGTATGTTGTTGAGCGTGCAATAAAGCTAGCTTTAGAACATAATGCGGATATTGTATATGGATTGGTAAAAGTATTTGATACTTTATTATGCTTACCTAAAGAATTAAGTGATGAAAGTAATGTGCTATCAGATAAACGAAGAATAAATTTAGCACAGAATATGTTTGATTTACATGATAAGGGTTTCCAAACTATGCATGGTTATATTAGCAGAGGACCGGTAGCTCGTTTAGTAAGAAGTAGTTTGGCTCAAAAGTATTTGTTTTACAAAGATATTGTTTTGGGAGAAGATGGTATATGGAATATTGAGCTGCTGGGTAGCAAGCCTAAAAGTGTTATCGATTTTAATCTGTGGTACGGATATCGGAGGTTAATGGAATCTGCATCGCATAAATATAGGTTAACTGCGAAGCAGGATTATACTAATATGATGGCGAAACATTTAATATTAGCAGAAAGAATCAATGCTGGTGAGTTTTGCTTTAATCGAGCATGGGAAAGTATTATGGGGTTGTGTGATGCATATTATCTGCACTCAGAATATTCTAATACAATTACATTTGCAACTAAAGATTTAGGTAATTTACTTAAGCAATATCCGTGGAATAGAATTTTTAATTTGAAATGTGCAAGCAGAGCTGGGTTAAAAGGAATAGTGAAATGGTTGATAATTAAGCTGAATCTGGCTTTAAAATTTAAGATTTTTAAAAATAAATTAAAAAATTCGGGGGGGGGTAAAACGCTCCGTTGATTTTGAATTGGATTATACTTATGTAGAAATGGCAGGTGTTCTGCCATGCTGATAAGTGTAATTGTACCTGTATACAATGCAGAAAAATATATTCGTACATGTTTAGATAGTATTGTCAATCAGACATACAAAAATTTAGAAATTATACTTGTCGATGACGGCAGCACTGATGGTAGTGGTGCTATTTGTGATGAGTATGCTGATAAGGATGTTCGTATAAAGGTTATTCATTCTACTAATAAAGGAGTAACTGCTGCAAGAATAAATGCTTTTAAGACTTCTAGTGGTGATTACATAACATTTGTTGATACTGATGATTTTTTGGACTGTAATATGTTAAAAAAATGTTAGATACAATCATGGAAGACAACACTGATATAATAGTATGTCAGTATATTAACTATGATAGTAAAACTAAAAAGCAAGAAAAGTCTATGCTTAGACCACATATAGGGATATATTACAAAGAAGATATAGTTCGTCTGTTAAAAAAGAATTTTCTGTATAACGAAAAAACAGATATGGCTGAGATGCCTCCTTTTTTATGTGCTAAATTGATAAAAAGAGAATTTGTACAGGAAATTTTAAATGTAGAAATAGGATTATCTTACAATGAAGATCAGGTAGGCATTTTTACTTTATTGTTAAGAATAAATTCGATGTCTATAATACAAGATTATTTTTATTATTATAGACATCATTCTGTTCAAGCAACGGCTGTGTATAATGATAGGTTGTGGGAAAGAATAGCTGATTTTATGCAAAGATTTAGAGAGTTAGATAGGAGCAATTATTTAGTAATTCAATTACCACAAAAATGCTTTATTATGCTTTTTGAGTGCATAACAAAAGCAATAAAATGTGGAATTAATATTAAGATTGTTAATAGAGAAATAGGTAAGTATCTATCGTGTTTGCCGAATACTATAGATGCGAAATTCTGTAAGAGAAAAAATAAAATAAAAGTTTTTATTGTAAAATATAGGATGACCATTGCTTTGAAATATATTTTTGTTCTTAAGAAGTTGTTTGGTCATTAACTAAGGAGTATGTGAATCATGAAGAAAGTCCAGTGTTTTAATATCTTTTTATATATATTAATTTTTACCCTCATCTTCAACAACATCCCTAAACCCATACAGCTAAATTTTCTAGGCGGACCGGTAGGCAGTAAGCTGGCTGTTTATCCGCTTATTGCAGCCTTTGCTTATACATTCTATTGCCAATATAAGTATAAAAATGTCTTCGCAGATATTATGCCATTTCTAAAGTACATTCTTGTCTTTATCTCAATCATGCTTCTTTCTACCATAGTAGGCTTATTCAATTATCCGTATTACGATTTGGTTCTCAACGGACCGGTAAATCAAATTGAAAAGTTACCGAAGGTATTAGCTTTTTGCCATGCACATGGTGTTGATGTGGATAGTAAATTATTAATGCAGGCGTGGATTATTGCTCGTCAGCTTAAGGGTGTACTGATGGAAGCATTTTGGTGCTTTGGTGGTGCGTATATTATTTATTGTCTAATCCGTAATGAAAAAAAATGTGCATTGAATGTTATCGGTAAAGCTATTTTGTGTTCTGCAGTAATTATTATTGCTTATAGCGTAATTGAACTTGGTTGGCTTGCTAATAGTAATGAAGCTGGTAAAATATTAAGCACTATTAATCCTTATATACATTCTATAAAAAATGATGGTAAATGGTGGCCTCCACTGCTGTGGAATGCTCAATTGCGATCTATTTTTGCAGAACCATCATATTATGGTATATATATGGCTTTTGCCTTGCCTTGGTTTTGGCATGAAATTTATAACCAAAAATCAAAGCTTTATATGGCGGTAACATTCATACTTACTTTCTTTTTGTTTCTTACCAAAGCAAGAACTGCTTTTGTACTTCATCTTGGTGAACTGGTGATTTTTACATTATGTATCATTTGTTTTACTAACAGAAGCAAAGAGATGCTTAAACATTGGGGAAAAATAATAGCGGTAAGCTGCGCAGCATTTTTAGCCGGAAATATATTTATTAATCAATGTATGGTAACAAAGCAATCTGAACTGCTATCTATAGAAAAATCTATGACTCAATATGTTGAAAGCAATGCTGCTTCTTTAGCAAACCCTGATCAACGCAGTAACCGTGCGCGTTATTCTGTAATGGAAGCAGATTTCAAGATAGGTTTAGCGCATCCCGTGATTGGTGTCGGCAAAGGTTTGCGCAGCAGTTATATGCCTGATTATTTCTCGGAAAAAGCATTTCAAAATGGTGAAGTAAAAATGTGGTTAAGCTTCCGAGAAAAGCTGGGTATTATGCGTTCCGGTTTTCCTGGACTTGGTGAATATACAACCAGATTTGCAGAAAGTGGTATATTAGGCTTAGGAATTTTCCTGTTGCCGATAGTTGTCTTGTTGCGAAAACTTTACAGAAAGCTTAAAATGAGTAAAGATAAAATGCCCTATATTGCTTTTACGGTATCATTTTGTGGCATATTGGCAGCAGGCATAGGCGATAGTTTGAACATAACCTATTGCTATTGGTTTTTATTGGGCTTAGGTTATGCAATGTGTGTTGATGCCAGGAAAGTGAAATAAGAATAGTTTGTGGAGTTTTATACAATGAAAAATAATGTTAGAAATAGTTTTTACGAGCAAAATTTAAAAGGATTAAAAGTTTTGGTATTAGCTCCACATCAAGACGACGAGATAAATATTGCAGGTAATACTATTGCCAATTTTGTTAATTGTGGGGCAGATGTTAAGGTATGTTTTAGTACCAATGGGGATTATACTTTACCTGCAAGTGTTAGAATAAGAGAAGCTGTAGCATCTTTAAAAAAGTTAGGATGTAATAAGCAAAATATTTACTTTTTGGGTTATGGAGATACCCTAAATGGTAGTTTTAAAAGTCATATCTTTTATAATAAAAATGATGTTGTAAAATCTAAAGCAGGTTATAGTGAAACGTATGGCGTAGAAGAGATATCAGATTATGCGTATATAAAATCAGGAAAACATAGTAAATATAATGCAAATAATTTCTGCAAAGATCTAAAAAATATAATCTTAGACGTTGTGCCAGATATTATTATATGCGTTGATTTAGATACACATGCTGATCATAGGATGCTTTCGTTATCTTTTGATGAAGTAATGGGTAAGATATTACGTGAGAATAATAGCTATACGCCGTTAATATTGAAGCGTTTTGCGTATGATTTAGCCTACTTTGCTATACAAGATTTTTATGATTTTAATATAAAACAAAACAAGAGGCCTATTTTAAATCATGAACGTTGTATTCAGCAATTCATTGATAAAGCATATTATTCATGGAATGATAGATGGCGAATGCCTGTTATTAAAAATGAGTATGGTAACTTTGTGTTTAGCAAAAAGCTTACTCAAGCTTTGTTTTGTCATAAGTCACAATCAGCAGCAATGAAAGCACTGGGAATTATTAATTCTGATGAAGTCTTTTTTGAGCGTAGAAGTGATTCACTATCGTATAAAGCTACAGTACAAGTTAGTTCTGGAAAAGGAGCACATCTTAAAGATTTTAAAATATTAAATTTAACAGATATAGATGCGCAGTATATAAAGTTTGATAATTACTTATGGCAACCTGAAGCTGATGATAAAGATAAGAAAGCTACTTTTATTTGGGATGAAAAACAGGATGTACGATTTATTCGTATATATGGTAATCTGGAAGATACAGGATATATCAAAAGTTTATTAATAAGCTTTGATAATGGGTTTCAGATTAAAACCAATAGATTACCTAAGGATGGTTTACCTTTAGAATTAGAAATACCAAGACAAATTGTTAATAGCTGTACCATACAAATCTTAGATGTGGAAGGATATGGCTATGGCATTTCTGAATGCGAATTTTTTTCTACAAAAGAAGTTAAAAATATTTTATCCGCTTTTCTGAAGATTACAATTGAAGATAATTTTGTATATAAGTATATTATGTCAGCAGATTGTACTGAAGTAGCATTGGGTATATATACATCTAATATTGAAAAAGAAATAAAATTTAGTGTTATAAAAGGAGACGCAGAAATAAATAACCAAAAATTATATTTAAAAAAAGACAATTTTGCAGTCATTAGAGCAGAAGATGTATCTGGAAAAGCATATGATCAGATTGTTATCTGTAGAGAAGCAAAATGGAAATTAATTACTATTCAATTACTTCAAAAAGTTGAAAAAATAGTTTTTATTGGTTATTGCAGATTATGTCGAAAATCATTTTTTTATAAACAGAATGGATTAAAAAAAACGCTCATGTCGTTAATAAAAAAATTATAAGGAAGCAACTTAGACATAACCTATTGCTATAGGTTTTTATTGGGCTTAGGTTATGCAATGTGCTGTGATAACACCAGGAAAAGAAAAGGAAGCTAATGAATCAGCGTAAATTAGGAATCTTAATCAGTTATCTGAATATCGTTCTCAATGCGGTAATAGGCTTTGCCTATGTGCCAATTCTTTTGCACTTCATTGGCAAAAGTGAATATGGCTTGTACCAGCTTATAGGATCTTTTATTGCATATTTTTCTGTTATGGATTTTGGCCTAACTGCTGCCGTAGTGCGCTTTTATACCAAATACAAGACCTTGCAGGACAAGGTTAACATGGAAAACATCTTGGCAATCGCCATGCGTGCTTATGCGGTAATTACGGTGTTTTTATTTATCCTTGGCTGTGCCTTTTATGCCTTTATTCCGGAAATGTTTGCCAAAAGTATGACCGCAGCGGAAATATCCTCGGCACAAAAGCTGTTTATCCTGTTGCTGTTTAACATGGTGATAACAATTTCCACCATGATTTTCAGAGCAGTAATTAACGCCCATGAACGTTTCCTCTTCCTTAAGGGCTTGGAAACGGTGCAACTTGTTTTGCAGCCTGTATTAGTTGTATTGGTGCTGCAAAGCTTGCCCAGTTCATTGGCTGTTGCAGGGGTGCAAACTGTGCTGAATATATTTTTAATCATAGCACGCATATACTATTGCTTTGCTAAGCTGCGTATCAGAATTCATTATCACTTTTGGGATAATGAAATGTTCAATGGTTTTAAAAAGCTGGCATTAAGCGTGTTTATTGAAAGAATAATAGACCAGGTATTTTTTAAAACCAATCAGGTAATACTGGGCGTAGTCAGTGGAACGGGCGCAGTTGTAGTATATTCTATTTCGTCGCTTATTTACATGAACTACATGGCACTTTCTACAGCAATCTCCGGTGTATATCTGCCGCATGTGACGGAGCTTATTGCTAAGAATGAGCCGGTTAGCAAGCTTACGGATTTATTCGTAAGAATAGGACGTCTGCAGTATTTTTTACTGGCGTTAGTTGCCAGCGGCTTTATCATTTTCGGCAGGCAGTTTGTTCATATATGGGCCGGGGATAGCTTTGACGAAGCATATTATATTACGCTTTTGATTATCCTTCCGTTCACCATTGATCTTATCCAGAATATCGGTCTCGCAATTTTGCAGGCGCAGAACAAATATGATTCCAGAGCAAAGGTATACTTTGTCATGGGTATATTTAATTTGTGTCTGGCGATACCGTTGGCAATAAAATATGGCGGCATTGGCTGTGCGTTTGCAACCGGTTTGGCTATGTTTATCGGCAATGGTTTGATTATGAACTGGTATTATCTGAAAATCACTAAATTAGATATCGCCAGATTTTGGCGTGAAATAGGCAGGATAAGCCTTCCGGTAGCGGTACTGACTGTTATAGGCTGGCTGTTGAACTCCCTGCTGCCGGCAAATAGCAAATTGCTTTTTGCGGCAAGTATAGCAGTATATACATTGTTGTATGTAATTATAACTTACATGTTTGCTATGAATGATGAAGAAAAAAGCAAGCTGCGCAGAGTGCTTCACAGATAATGAAGCCTTTGATAAAAAAACATATAATGCTTTTACTGAAAGCAAGTGAATTTGTATATTAATTTAGAGAAAGCTGGTGCTGAGAAATGAACATCTTACTCGCTGGCGGTGCAGGCTACATTGGCTCGCATACTGCTGTAGAACTTTTGAACGCAGGGCATAACGTAGTTATTGTTGATGACTACAGCAATAGCAGCCCCGTTGTTATTGAACGCATTGAACAAATTACCGGCAAAAAAGTTATTGCATATGAAGCAGATGTAAAAGACAAAGCTGCTATGCGCAAAGTATTTGGTGAAAATAAGTTGGAGTGTGTAATTCATTTTGCCGGCTTAAAAGCTGTGGGTGAATCTGTGCAGCAGCCTGTTCGCTATTATCGTAATAATATTGATACAACACTTACTCTTTTGGAATGTATGCAGGAAGCAGATGTGAAGTGTATCGTATTTTCATCTTCGGCAACTGTATATGGCGAAGAAAACAAAATTCCTTACGTAGAAACTATGAAGCGTGGCAGCTGCAGCAATCCCTACGGCTGGACAAAAGTGATGATGGAAGAAATCCTTGAAGATGCAACGGTTGCAGACAAGGATTTAAGCGTAGTGCTTTTGCGCTATTTTAACCCTATAGGCGCACATGATTCCGGCATGCTTGGTGAAGATCCGCAAGGTATTCCCAATAATCTTATGCCTTATATAGCACAGGTGGCAGTTGGCAGACGCGATAAGCTTACTGTTTTTGGCGGAGATTATCCTACTCCGGACGGAACCTGCCGCAGAGATTACATTCATGTAATGGATTTGGCAAATGGTCATTTAAAAGCTGTAGAATATGCTGCGCAGCATAAAGGTACGGAAGTGTTCAACCTCGGTACCGGCACACCATATAGCGTATTGGAAATTATTAAAGCATTTGAGAATGCGAGCGGTGTAAATATCAAATACGAAATCGGTCCGCGTAGAGCCGGTGATTTGCCAGAATTTTGGGCGAATGCAGATAAAGCTGCCAATGTATTAGGCTGGAAAACAGTACGTACTTTAGAGGATATGTGTAAGGATACTTGGAAATGGCAAAGCATGAATCCTCAAGGCTATAGAAAATAAAAGTTAGGAGAGAATGGAAATGAAACCAATCACTAAAGCAGTCATCCCCGCTGCAGGCTTAGGCACCCGTTTTTTGCCTGCTACTAAAGCTTGTCCAAAGGAAATGCTCCCTATTGTAGACAAGCCGACAATTCAATATATCATTGAAGAAGCACTTGCTTCCGGTATCAAGGATATTCTTATTATTAGCGGTCACAACAAGCGTTCTATTGAAGATCATTTCGACCGCAATCCGGAATTAGAGTTAAACCTGGAAGAACATGGTAAAGCTGACTTGCTGGAGCAGGTGAAAGCTATAGCTGATATTAATATACACTATATTCGCCAAAAAGAACCTAAAGGCTTAGGACATGCCATTTTGTGTGCTAAATCCTTCGTGGGTGATGAGCCTTTTGCGGTGCTTCTGGGTGATGATGTTGTGTATAATGACGAAAAACCTTGTCTTAAACAGCTGATTGATGTTTATAATACATATGGTGGCAGTGTACTTGGCTGCCAGACCGTACCGCAAGAAAAGGTTTCTTCGTATGGTATTGTTGCAAGTGAAGCTACCGCTGCTGAGCGTATTTTCAAAGTAAATGACATGGTAGAAAAGCCTGCAGTGGAAGAAGCTCCCAGTCGTTTAGCTGTGCTTGGTCGTTATGTTATTACTCCGGAGATCTTTTCCATTTTGGAGCGTACTGAACCTGGCCGCGGCGGTGAAATTCAACTGACAGACGCATTAAAGGTGCTTGCAAAACAGCAAAATATGTATGCGTATGATTTTATTGGCAGACGCTATGATGTTGGCGACAAGCAAGGATATCTGGAGGCGACTGTGGAGTATGCGCTGAGAAGAGAAGATTTAAAGGACAAGTTTTTGGATTATTTGAAGAAGGTAGTAAAATAAGGCAATGGTCCAAGTTTGGGGAATTGGTTCTAATTTGCGGGTTGGGATAGTCCAATGACTGAATTTAGTACCATAGTATTCCTCTAGGTAAGCAATGCCTTCTTTAACAGCAATGGACTATTTTTATTCAAATTTTCAAACGTGCGATTTCATGATATAATGAGACAGAGTTTTTTACACAAGAGGGGTGTTTTTTTGTTAACAAAATCTGATAAATACTGTGGTATCGCTATAACAGTTTTTGCGTTGATATCTTATGTTTCCATTGCTGCAGGGAATGTGATGCTTGGTATAGCGACGTTATGCTTTTTTCTTTATTTGTTAAAGAATAGAAAGACAATATATATAATAGATAAAAAATATTATCTTGCTATTGCTGCTTTCATATTTACTATGTTTGTTTCAGCACTTGCTAGCGGAGATATTGGCAAAGGCTTAAAGGTATGGAGCGATTTATGGTTATGGCGTCTGATGCCGTTTTTTATTGTTACTTTGGCAATAAAAGAAGCAGAGACTGCTAAAAAAATATTAGTCTTTTCAATTATTGGTATTACAGTCGGCGGATTGTATTTGATATATCAAGGACTTGTGGATCATATTCGTGCTGCCGGTTTTTTTGGGCATCCCATGACATTTGCCGGTTATTTTTGCATATATCTGCCAATACTTTTTATAAGTTTTCTGGAAAAGAATATATCTGGAAGATGGCAGTGGTTAGCAGGGTGTTTGATTATTTTGAATTCTGTTGCTCTGATGTTTAACTTAACAAGAGGAGCTTGGTTGGCAGTAGCTTCTGTTGTTTTGCTAATATTAATATATTACATCTTAAAAGGCAATAAATTAGCGGTGCTTAGTTTAATAGTATTAATTGCTTTTGGCGCAAGCATAAGTTCCTATCCCCCATTTATCAAACGTCTTGGTTCAATTACCGATGCAAATTATCAGTCGAATACTGAGCGTATTTTAATATGGCACAGTGCGTTTAATATGTTTAAAGATCATCCTGTAACCGGTGTTGGTTTAGGACAGTATAAAGATAATTATCAGCATAAGTATATTTCTCATAAGGCAAAAGAGCCTAAGCTTAGCCATGCACACAATAATTTTATGCAAATGCTTGCAGAAAACGGCATTATTGGATTCGCAGGTTTTCTTACATTAATTTTCTGCTTTATATTTTATTCCTTTAAACGCTTTATTGAAGAAAATAATCCGTATGCTTTAATGATGTGTGTTTCCAGTTTAGCTTTAGTTTTACAAGGAATGACAGAATATAACTTTGGTAATTCTGCTGTTATGAAAAGCTTTTGGTTGGTACAGGGATGTTTGTTGGTATTGAGTGCGAATTGGAAGAAATCGCAAATTGCAGGAAATGAAGATTTTTGAGGCTGGGACAAAATTCAGCCTTAAACAGAAAAACCAGTGGAGTTTTACCGTTAGGTAATTTCCACTGGTTTTTATATACGGCAGATTTGACGCTTAGGTACTGTCAATAGTTTTGCGCAAATTTCTTCAGACATCCTAGCAGAAGTTGGTACTGTCAATAGTTTTGCGCAAATTTCTTCAGACATCCTAGCAGAAGTTTAGT
>OFSC01000277.1_pt1 | contig 44027 bp, 36 predicted proteins | sample 1543201 | NCBI WGS metagenome assembly OFSC01 (sample SAMN04209228, study PRJEB22552) | human gut metagenome | biome: gut; material: feces | host: Homo sapiens | place: USA: Oklahoma
TCGACGGGGAGGTTTGGCACCTCGATGTCGGCTCATCACATCCTGGGGCTGAAGTAGGTCCCAAGGGTTGGGCTGTTCGCCCATTAAAGTGGTACGCGAGCTGGGTTCAGAACGTCGTGAGACAGTTCGGTCCCTATCCATCGCGGGCGGAAGAAACTTGAAAGGGGCTGCTCCTAGTACGAGAGGACCGGAGTGGACCGACCAATGGTGTACCAGTCATGGCGCCAGCCGTGCAGCTGGGTAGCTACGTCGGGGACGGATAAACGCTGAAAGCATCTAAGCGTGAAACCAGCCTAAAGATGAGGTTTCTCATTGTGAAAACAAGTAAGGTCCCACAAAGACGATGTGGTTGATAGGCCGGGAGTGGAAGTACAGCGATGTATGGAGCGGACCGGTACTAATAGACCGAGGACTTGACTACAGAGTCGTTAAGACAAGAAACATTTTTATGCAGTTGTCAGGATACGAATCCTGAAACATAAATTCAGTGGCGATAGCTGCGGGGATCCACCTGTTCCCATGCCGAACACAGCAGTTAAGGCCGCAAACGCCGAAAGTACTTGGGGGGAGGCCCCCTGGGAGGATAGGAAGCCGCTGATTCATAGAGAGAGAAGCACTTCGATAATGAAGTGCTTCTTTTTTTAAGTAGAGAAGCTGTTTTAAAGGAGCGAACGCGACGCATAAAACAGACTGAATCACTTACTCCGAAGCTTGACTTCGGAGTGGGAGGGGGAATCTGGTAGGAAGCCATAGAGCCACTATTCAGAAGCTCTCAGACATATCGAGCATTATCAGACAAATGTCGAAGACGACGCGACTGACGTTCCCAAATTAATGGATGCTTTTCTGATACGATAGCAACATTTCCATTACAGGATAAAAAAGAAGCACCGACTGATGTCGATGCTTCTTTCATATATATGCCCTGTTAGGCGAATGACCGAGCAGAGCGAATAAAAGGAGATAAAATATGGGAGACAAATTTAGATTATCGTTGATAGGTCCATCCAGAGCGTAAAGTCTAGGCATTCAACCCATCGGTCATGATGTGGACTTTTTTATTTTCCTGATAGACGATCATCGACACGCGGTCCTGGTCGTCAAAGGAGACCGTCAGATAGTAATCGGGATAGACGACATCGCTCAATAAATAGGCCGGACCAATGGCTTTTAATTCGTACATTAGCGTAAAGGCTGGTCGCAAGGTCCTGAGGACATCGCTTTTTTTGTCGCCGATTTTTAAGCCGTAAAAGGAATGAGCGACGGCATCGTCGGGACTGATTATGATCATTTCTTGCGTTCGACGCTGTCCGTATAAATCGGAAAAGATGGAAGTTTCCTGCATATTGAATGCTGAGGCTGCTGAAGCAGGGGCAGGTGTCAGCAATGGAAGAATCAGTATCATTAAGAGGAGACAATATTTTTTCATATAGCCGGACTCCTTTTCGATAGGAGAATTTTTTCGCGAGATGATTAATTCTGGTAAGAATGGAGTTTGCAGAGCACCTTGTCCGGTAACTGGACGATGATGATGCCCGTGATGATGAAGATTGCTCCGATTAATTGAGTCGTTGTAAACATTTCATTGAGGAAAAATGCACCGAGGACGGATGCAATCAAAGGGTTCAGGGCTGTAAACAGGCCGGCTTTTTCGGCACTGGTATATTTTTGAGCTACGGGCTGGAAGGTAAATCCAAAGACTGAGCAGATAAGGACTAAGGTGATGATGGCCGACCAGGTCGTCGTATCGGTGGGAATGACGGGCACTTCAAACAGAAGGCTTGCCATGGTACTGTAAATGGCGAGAAATCCCATCTGCAGGATTCCCAATAATAAGGGGTCATGCTCGCGTGCTAACCGGGCGGTCAGGCAAATCCATACGGTATAAAAGAGGGCTCCTGTCAGGCAGATTATTTCACCGGGAGCCAGGCTGAAAGAGGCTCCTTGGAGGGTAAGGCAAGCGATGCCGATAAAGAGCAGCGTCGTTGCCAATAGTACCTGTTTTCCCGGCCATTGGCGGTTGAGCACAGCCATGAGCAGCAGGACCCAAACGACAGACGTGTTTTCTAGGAAAGCGACTGTGGAAGACGCTACCGTTGTCAGGCTGATCAATTCACAGGCCATACAGCCAAAGAGGAGCGTCCCCAAAAGCCCGGCTGATTTGAAGAGGGCCGGTGTAATCTGAGGCAGGCGTTTATGGAACAGGATAAGTAAAATAACGGTGGTCAGGAAAAAGCGAATGGACAAGAGTTCTAACGGAGGCATTCCGTTCAGGCCGATTTTGGATAAGACATAGGAAATACTTCGGGATACGATGACGGTAAGCAGCAATAATTCAGCAGTTCCCTGTTTCATACAAATACCTCCTTACTTTTTTCTTACTTTTATGATACGCTATAAACAGCATAGAGAGAATAGCAAAAAAATATATGATGGATTGATAAAAAAGCAAAGGTGATTTTTATGAATACGGAGAAATGCAGACTTCTCTTGCAGGTCGTCAGGGCCGGCAGTTTTTCGGCTGCAGCGGAGCGACTCGGCTATACACCGTCGGGCGTCATGCGTGCCGTTACGTCTCTTGAAAAGGAAATTGGTTTTCCTCTCTTAGGAAGAACGGCTCAGGGCGTCCATCTGACCCGTGAAGGGACAGCTGTACTGCCTTATTTGCGCCAGCTCATCCGCGATGAAGAAACGATTCTTCAGTACAGCGCCCAGCTTCGCGGGTTGACGGCCGGTGATATCTATATCGGATCTTATTTCAGCGTCGCCGCCAATTGGCTGCCCCAGATTATTCAGGCCTTTCAGCAGACCTATCCTTCTGTTCACGTCCATATTGAAGAATGTGCCAATAAGTCCATGTATGAAGGGCTCGAAGAAGGGCGCTTCGACTGTTGTATCACGACGAAGCGCCCTTTTTCAGGAGATTGGATTCCCTTATGTGAAGATGAGATGGTCATGTGGCTGCCGGAAAATCATCCCTTAGCCAAGGCTAAGGCCTATCCGCTCAAGGAATTGGCCAACGAATCTTTTATTGAATCGCTGCCCCAGCAGGATACGGATTCGGCCCTCTTGCTGAAGGCTGAAAATATTTCCTGCAAGGTTCGCTATACGGCCATCGATAATTATACGACCTACCGGATGGTAGAAGCCGGTTTGGGAGTCAGTATGAACAACCGTCTCATGACGGCACAGTGGCAGGGAAAGGTTGCCATCTTACCAATGGATCCGGTTCATACGATCACCATTGGCATCGCTATTCCCAGTCGGGACATGGCGGCCCCGGCCGTAAAAAAATTCATAAAGTACGTAAAGGACGGTATCAGTCAGATGCAGCTTCCGATGACGACTCACTAGGGGAACCGTGTCTTTTTGGCAGGATGAGGTTGAGGCTGATGGCGATGATGGAAGCTAGGACGACCGGGGCCTTGCCGAAAATGGTCGTGACCCAGGCCGGGAAAAGGTGAAGTGATTCCGGCGCCGCCGACAAGCCCATACCCATGGCAACGGCAAGACCTACGATGGCCATGTTGCGCGGCGTAGCTCCGTCAGAGAGAGCCAGTTTGATGCCGGTCATGGCAATGGATGCGAAGACAGGAATCGTTGCCCCGCCGAGGACGGCATAGGGAATCGTCGTCAACAAGCCGGAAAACTTGGGAACGATACCGGCGATGAGGATGATGATGGCTGCCAGGGCCAAGGTCGCCCGGTTGATGACTTTTGTCGTCGTGACGATGCCGACGTTTTGACTGAAGGATGCTGTCGGCAAAAATCCAAGGACCGAGCCTACGATGCTGGTGGCACCTAAGCCGAGGATGGCTCCGTGGAGTTCATCCGATGTTGGTTGGCGGTTCATGGCTCCCGATGTGGTTGCCGAAAAATCGCCGATGGCCTGGATGGAGTTGATGACGAACAGGATCGAAATGGCAATGCAGGCGGCGGGATCAAATTCTAGTCCGAAGTGGAGTACCCGCGGCATTTCAAAATATCCTGCATTTACGACGTTGTCGAATTGGACCATGCCCATGGCCAGGGCCAGTATGTATCCGGCTACGATGCCGACCAGAATCGATGCCAGGCGCAGGAGTCCACTGGTAAAATGTGTGAAAAATATCACAACGATTAGAGTGAATAAGGCGACAACCCAGTTCTGCCAACTGCCGTACGTCGGGGTTCCCAGTCCGCCGGCCATATAGTTGATGGCAATGGGGTAGAGGGAAAGGCCGATGGTGAAGACGACGGTCCCGGCCACGAGGGGCGGAAAGAATTTCCGGATGCGATGGATGCTGAGCCCGACCAGGATGGCACAGATTCCGCCGAAAATTTCAGCGCCTAAGATGGCGGCGATGCCGTAGTCGCCAGCGAGGGACTGCATGGTCGGCACGTAGGCGAAACTGACGCCGAAGATGACCGGAAGGCCGGCTCCGAAGTGAATGCCCGTGCGCTTTCCCAGGGGATAGAGCTGGAGGATGGTCCCGATAGCAGCTGCGATGAGGGAGGCCTGAATCAAGATGATCCGGTCAGGTTGAGAGAGGCCGGCAGCGCCGGCAACGATGATGGCCGGTGTGACGCAGCCGACAATCATGGCGACGACGTGCTGCAGGGCTAAGGGCAGGGCTTCAAAGAAGTGAGGAATGCCGTCCATGGCAAAGAGGGAGGCGCTGCGTGTGTTTGAAATAGGTAGCTTTTCCACAATGGGGCACCTCCTTTAAGGCTGATGAATGCGGGTACCCGTTTTTCCAAGGATGCCTTCTTTTGCCTTTTGAAGCAGCGTAATTAAAGCGGTGCGGCCCGGTCGCGATTCGGCGAATTTGACGGCCGCCTGTACTTTCGGCAGCATCGAGCCGGGGGCAAAGTGCCCTTGTTCCATATAGGTCCGAGCTTCTTCGGGGGTGATATCGGTGAGGGACTGTTCTTCCGGTGTGGAAAAATTGATGGCGACGTTTTCGACGGCCGTCAAGATGATCAAGTAGTCGGCGTGGAGGTCTTCGGCCAAGAGTTCGCTGACAAAGTCTTTGTCGATGACGGCACTGGCGCCCTTCAGATGATTGCCCTGGTGGGTGACCGGGATGCCGCCGCCGCCACAGGCGATGACCAGTTGGCCTGAGTCGACCAGGGTTTTTATGGCTCCGATTTCAATGATTTCTCGCGGCTGCGGAGAGGCGACGACGCGGCGCCAGCCGCGGCCGGCATCTTCTTTGACGATATAGCCGTATTCTTTGGCTGCGTGTTCGGCCTGCTCTTTGGTCATGAAGTGGCCGATGGGTTTGGTCGGCCTTTTAAAGGCCGGGTCTTCGGGATCGACGCGGACCTGGGTGACCATGGTGGCGACAGGGATGTCAAAAATGTCACGATTGTGCATTTCTTCACGTAAAGCATTCTGCAAATCGTAGCCGATGTAGGCCTGGCTCATAGCGACACAGACCGACAGAGGCGTATTGGGTTGATTGACATCTTCTCGGCTCAAGGCGGCCATGGCGTGATTGATCATGCCGACTTGCGGGCCGTTTCCGTGGGAAACGATGACTTCACAGCCTTCTTGGATGAGGTCGACGATGGCTTTGGCCGTCGTTTTGACGGCCTGCATCTGTTCAGGGAGGGTGTTTCCCAAGGCGTTGCCTCCGAGAGCGATGACGATGCGCTTCTTTTTTTGAGTCATAATGATTCTCCTTCTATGACAAGAGGGGCCGGTCCAGAGGACCGGCCCCTTTCACGGTTGCAGGTTTATTTCAGTTTACGGACAGTGCCTTTTTCTTCCAAGGCTTTTAAGGTAGCTGCCGGATTCTGGCATTTGGCCAACATGATCATGGCTGCGATGACATAGGGTTTATAGCTGGCTTCCTTATAGAGGGAATCGCGGTAACGGTCGAAGACGGAGGCTTCGACTTCGCCGTCTTCACAGCTGACGCCATTGATATCGGCGGGCAGGCAGTGGAGGTACATGGCTTTGCCGTCTTTGGTCGTCTTCATCATGTCTTCTGTACAGCACCAGTCTTTGTGTTGTGCATTTTGCGCCAGCAGTTCTTGTTCTAAGGCATCGATGCCGGCCTGATCTCCGGCGGCATAGAGGTTGGTGCGTTTTTCCATGGCCGCAAAGGGAGCCCAGCTCTTGGGATAGACGACGTCGGCGTCTTTGAAGGCGTCAGCCATATCGTTGGTTATGCGGAAGGAACCGCCGGACTGCTGGGCATTCTTTTTGGCGACGTCGACGACATCAGGCATGACTTCATAGCCTTCGGGATGGGCCAAGACGACATCCATGCCGAGGCGGGTCATGAGGCCGATGACGCCTTGGGGAACGGACAGGGGTTTGCCATAGGACGGGGAGTAGGCCCAGGTCATGGCGATTTTTTTGCCTTTCAGGTTTTTGAGGCCGCCCATTTCGTGAATGATATGCGCTGCGTCAGCCATACACTGGGTCGGATGGTCGATATCGCACTGGAGGTTGACCAAGGTCGGTTTCTGTTCAAGAATTCCGTCTTTATAACCTTGGGTAACGGCATCGACGACTTCTTTCTGGTAGGCATGACCCTTGCCGATATACATGTCGTCGCGGATCCCGATGACGTCGGCCATAAAGGAAATCATGTTGGCCGTTTCGCGAACCGTTTCACCATGGGCAATCTGGCTCTTCTTTTCGTCGAGGTCCTGAACTTGGAGGCCTAAGAGATTGCAGGCCGAAGCGAAGGAGAAGCGGGTACGCGTCGAGTTGTCGCGGAAGATGGAAATGCCGAGACCGCTTTCAAAGAGTTTCGTGGAAATATTGTTTTCCCGCATGAAACGGAGAGCATCGGCTAACACCCAGATGGCTTCCAATTCGTCGTCGGTCTTGTCCCAGGTGAGGAAGAAGTCATTTTCGTACATGTCTTTGAAGTTGAGGGCTTTTAATTTATCGATATAGTCCTGTAAAGTTTTCATCAGAGTAGCTCCTTTTATGGTCAATTGAATTTATTTGCTGGTGTAAACGGATGGCAAGGCGGCGTAAACGGCGGCGCAGGTGACTAAGTCCTGTTTCCATGTCTTTTCGTTTGGTGCATGGGCCTGTGCTTCGGCTCCGGGGCCAAAGCCGATGACCGGGATGCCATTGCGGCCCATGATGGAAACGCCGTTGGTCGAGAAGGTCCATTTATCCGTAAGGGGCAGGGCTTTTCGCATGGCTTCCGTTTCGGCAGAACCGATGCGGCTGGTGCCGAAGAGACCTGTATAGGCTTCTTCTAACGCCGTCGTCACTTTATGGTCCTTGGGAATGACCCAGGTCGGGAAGTAGCATTCGATGGGATAGGTAAGACCGGTATAACTGGGGCGAGCATAGTCATATAAGCTTACTGTGACGTCGTTGCCATACTTTTTAACACTTGGCAGGGCGCGGATTTCGTCGAGGCAGCTTTCCCACGTTTCGCCGGCTGTCATGCGGCGGTCGAGGGAAATGGAGCAGGAGTCAGCCACGGCGCAGCGACTGGGTGAGGTGTAGAAGATCTGGGAGCAGGTAACGGTACCGCGGCCGAGGAAATTGGCTTCTTCCCATTCCGGGTTGTATTTCTTATCGAGCATTTTTACCAAACCCTTGATTTCCGTCGTGTCGGCGGCGTCATTTTCATTGAGGGCCCGGATGTCCTGGATGATGTCGGCCATCTTGTAAATGGCGTTGTCACCGCGTTCCGGTGCCGAACCGTGGCAGGAAACGCCTTGGACGTCGACGCGGATTTCCATGCGGCCGCGCTGACCGCGGTAGATGCCGCCGTCGGTCGGTTCCGTCGAGACGACGAAGTCCGGGCGGACCTTATCTTCGTTGATGATGTACTGCCAGCAGAGGCCGTCACAGTCTTCTTCCTGGATGGTGCCGGTGACGAGGACCGTATAGGCGTCGGACAGTAAGCCTAAATCCTTCATGATGCGGGCACCGTAAACGGCCGATACGATGCCGCCGAGCTGGTCCGATGTGCCGCGGCCGCCGATTTCCGTATCCGATTCGAAGCCTTCGTAGGGATCGAAGGCCCAGTTGCCCTTATTGCCGATGCCGACGGTGTCGATGTGAGCGTCGAAGCCGATGAGGGTCTTTCCCGTTCCCATATAGCCGAGGACGTTTCCCATGGGATCGATTTCTACCTTATCAAATTCGAGTTTTCTCATTTCTTCGGCGATACGGTCGATGTGGGCTTTTTCATCGCAGCTTTCACCGGGGTATTTTACGATGTCTCGCAGGAAACGGGTCATATCCTGTTCGTAGTTTTGGGCTGCTTCTTTAATTTTGGCGTAATTTACAGTCATGGTACTCTCTCCTTTTATATGTTTGCTTTTTGAGCTGTTTTATTTTTCGAATCCCCGCCAGACGATATTTTTGTAGCGGTCTGGATCGGTATCGCCTTCGGTTGAAAATGCGAGGACTTGAGAATTTTCATTGAGGTCTAATTGGTCACGAAGTTCCTTACATTCATCGGACAGCATGATGGTTGCCAGGGTACCGAAGGGGACGGCACCCGATTCGCCCGATACGATGGGGGCATCGCCTTTTAAGGGAGCGGCCAGCATGCGCATGCCGCGGACGGTAATCGGGTCATCGGCGGAAACGAAGGTCGTGACGTGATTCTTAAGGATATCCCAGGAAATCGTATTCGGTTCCCCGCAGGCAAGACCGGCCATGATGGTGTTGAGGTCGCCGCCTACGATGCGGGGCTTGCCGTCACCGGCAGCAGCTCCCTTATACAGGCAGTCAGCCGCCGAGGCTTCGACGACGATGAATTTCGGAGGATTGTCTTGATAGAGGTTGGCAAAATATCCGACGATGGCTCCGGCCAGAGATCCGACCCCGGCTTGAACGAAGATGTGTGTCGGCCGTTCAACACCGGCTTTTTTCAACTGTTCGCCGGCTTCCATGGCCATCGTTCCGTAGCCCTGCATGATCCACGACGGGATTTCTTCGTAGCCGTCCCAAGCCGTATCCTGAACCATGACGCCGTGCGGCGTTTCCGAGGCTTCTTTGGCAGCCTGGCGGACACAGTCATCGTAGTTGAGTTCTAAGATGTCGACATCAGCGCCCAGTTTTTTGATATTTTCCAATCGGGTTTGGGTCGTCCCCTTGGGCATGTGTACGATCGCCTTCTGGCCTAGTTTTTGTGCGGCCCAGGCGACGCCGCGGCCGTGATTGCCGTCGGTGGCCGTAAAGAAAGTGGCTTGGCCAAAATCTTTGCGGAGTTCGTCAGAAGTCAGCACCTGGTAGGGCATGTCAGAAATTTTACGGTTCGTTTCTTTGGCGATGTATTTAGCCATGGCATAGGAGCCGCCGAGGACTTTGAAGGCGTTGAGGCCGAAGCGATACGATTCGTCTTTGATAAAAATCGATTTCAGGCCTAAGTACTGCGCCATCTGATCTAGGCGCGTCAGCGGCGTTTCACTATATTGGGGAAAACTTTGATGAAAGGTCCTGGCCTTTTCAATTTCGCTGAGGCTCATGATGGGGAGATTTTTATCGTCTGATTTGGGCAAGTGATTCATGGCCCATTTCATATCTTTCTTCATAATCCGTACCTCCTAAAATAAACTGAAAAAAATATTTTAGATAATCTAAAAGTTTTTGTATATCTAGAGTATAACATGACTATGCGTATTTGCAATAGGATGAACCTAAAAATCTATTTGGTTGCTACACTTTTTTTGCAAGAGGAGAAAGAGATCTATCGGATTTGGGCATAATAAAAAGAGACCTTGCGGTCTCTTTTACGGTTCGTTGCTGCTGTCTATATAACTATATAAGGTGTATTTCGAAATCCCGAAGTGCTTGGAGATTTTATCGCCGGCCTTGGTAATGAGTAGGGCGCCGCGGTCATTTAAAAACTTGATGGCCTTGATCTTATCTTCGCGGGTCATGAGCGGTACCGGTTTTCCGACTTGCCGCGTCGATTCTTCGATGAGGTCGTTGAGGAGGTCGGTGACGTTTTGTGGAATCGGGCTGGCCTTTTCTTCGGACTCGACCGATACCAGCGGTTTTATGGCATTTTCAATCATGATCAATTCGGTAATATCGTAATTGATGGAAAAGACGCCGATGATTTTCTGTTCGTCATTTCGAATGTAGATGGTCGTCGATTTTAAGATGCGGCCGTCTTTGGTTTTGGTCAGGTAGCTGGCGTGGTCTTCCAATTTTTGGGGATCGCTTTTCAGGGCGTCGAGAACGGCAAGGGAAGGTCCATCGCCGACTTTGCGGTTGGAAACGTGGCCGTTTTCGATGGCTACAATAGAATTTTCTTTATAATTGTCACTCAAATCATGGATGACGATTTCACAGTTGGGTCCGAACTGGTCGGCCAGGCCCTTGGCTAAATGGCGTAAAAAGTTAAGGACGGCATCGTCTAACATAAAAGACACCTCTCTCTATGACAGAAAACAGATTATTAGCTGTTCTGCTAAAAATTTTTTAGGTAATGTTACTATACCACATTTTTAAGAGAATGTAACGGCTCTCATCGAAAAATCTATATGTCAAAAAATCATCCTTATCGTCGAACTATAATAAAATTAACAACAAAATTTTTTAGGCTCAAAAAAGTTTGACAGAAAACTTACAAAACGGTAGTATTAAGATAGATTCATGAATGACAATGACGATATGATAAAAATACAATAGATGGAAACATCGTCAGTATGTTAGATGACGGAGGAGGGAGTTATATGATTATTGTAGGAAATGGACACGTCGTGACACGGGATTCTCGGAATCCATATGTTCCCGATGGTGCCGTTGCCATAGACGGTACGAAAATTTGCGGTATCGGCCGGACTGCCGACTTGCGCAAGCGTTTTCCAGAAGCGTCCTTTATCGACGCGAAAGACGGCGTCATCATGCCGGCCTTTATTAATACGCACGAACATATCTACAGCGCTATGGCCCGGGGACTTCACATCGAAGGCTATGCCCCGAAGGGCTTTTTAGATATTCTCGACGGACTGTGGTGGAATATGGACCGCCATTTGACCAATGACCTGACCTACTTGAGTGCCATGGCGACGTATGTCGAATGCATCAAAAGCGGCGTGACGACGATTTTCGATCATCATGCCAGCTTTGGCGAAATCAAGGACAGCCTGTTTGCCATCGGTCAGGCTGCTCAAGAAATGGGCGTCCGCTCCTGTCTGTGTTACGAAGTGTCTGACCGGGACGGCGCCGATAAAGCGCGGCAGGCGGTCTTAGAAAATGAGGCCTGGATCCGCCATGCGCAGCAGGATACGACGGATATGCTGGCCGGTATGATGGGCATGCACGCTCAGTTTACCCTCAGCGATGAGACGATGAACTTGGCGGCAGAACACAAGCCCGACGGCGTGGGTTATCACATCCACGTGGCCGAAGGGATTGAAGATCTGCACGACTGCTTGAAAAAACACGGCAAACGCATCGTCGACCGCCTGTATGATTGGAAGATTCTCGGGCCAAAGACCCTGCTCGGTCACTGTATCTACGTCAATGCTCATGAGATGGACCTCATCAAGGAAACGGATACGATGGTCGTTCACAACCCTGAGTCGAATATGGGCAATGCCTGCGGCTGTCCGCCGACGATGGAAATGGTTCACCGCGGTATCTTGACCGGTTTGGGCACCGATGGCTACACCCACGATATGATCGAGTCTTATAAGGTAGCCAATATTCTGCACAAACATCATCTTTGCGATGCTACGGCCGCTTGGGCTGAAGTACCGCAGATGTTATTTGAAAATAATGCCGTCATCGCCAACCGGTACTTCAAGGCTCCTTTAGGAGTCTTAAAAGAAGGGGCGGCAGCTGACGTCATCGTCCTTGACTATACGGCACCGACGCCGATGAATGAAGAAAATATCGACGGTCACATCCTGTTTGGCATGACGGGACGCAACGTCGTCACGACCATTGCCAACGGCAAGGTCCTGATGAAAGATCGGGAACTGACTACTGTCGATGAAAATGCTTTGATGGCTAAAATTCGCGAAGGCGCCGCTGTCCTGGCCGGGCGCATTAACGGCTATTTGTAAGGAGGCAGGTATCATGAGTGATCGCATGACATCGATTCCCTTCGGGGATTTAATGAATTGGATATTACGGGAAGCACCGAGTGGTACGATTTTTGGGGTTCACCACCAATATAAAGCCGGTAATCAAACACCATATGACATTTTTGACCGCCCGTTAGAATTGCCCTTCGGGCCGGCGGCCGGCCCCCATACGCAGTTGGCCCAGAACATTGCCGCTGCCTATGCTGCCGGGGCCCGATTCTTTGAATTGAAGACCGTGCAGCAGCTTGACGGTGAAGATTTGCCCGTCCCCAAACCCTGTATCAAGGCCGATGACGAGGGCTATAACGTTGAATGGTCGACGGAGCTTACGGTTCTCAAGGCCTTTGAAGAGTACGTAAAAGCCTGGTTCTTGGTTCATGTCATGGCTGTCGAATACGGCCTGGGGCGGTCCGACGGGATGCAGTTTAATATGTCCGTCGGCTATGATTTGGCCGGTATACAGACACCTAAAATCGACACCTTTATAGAAAATTTGAAGGATGCGTCCCAGACGGATATCTTCAAAGACTGTAAGTCCTGGCTGCTCGCCCACTTGGATCGATTCCAGAAACTTCGCCGGGAAGACGTCGAAGCCATTCCAGCCGACATCTGTAATTCGATTACGGTTTCGACGATGCACGGCTGTCCGCCAGATGAAATCGAACGGATTGCCAGTTATTTATTGAAGGAAAAGAAAGTTCATACCTTTGTAAAATGCAATCCGACCCTCCTCGGCTATGAGTTCGTGCGAAACTGCATGGATACCTTAGGCTATGGCCACATGGTCTTCGATGACAGTCACTTTAAGGCCGATTTACAGTATGACGATGCCATTGCCTTGTTGAAGCGGCTCCAAGACGTCGGTACCGCTGAAGGCCGGATTTTTGGCGTAAAACTGACCAACACCTTCCCCGTCGCCATTACGCGGCATGAACTTCCAGGAACGGAAATGTATATGTCTGGCAAGCCTCTGTTCTTCTTGTCCATGAATGTAGCCAAGAAACTGAGTGAAGCCTTCGACGGGAAGCTGCAAATTTCCTACAGCGGCGGCGCCGATGCTCATAATATCGCCGATATTGTGTCAGCCGGCATTTGGCCGGTTACGGTGGCGACGACCTTATTGAAGCCCGGCGGTTACGAGAGACTGGTGCAGATGGCCAATCTTTTGACAGGCCAGGCGGGCCAAGCATTTACGGGTGTAAACGTCGGTAAACTGAACGCTTTATTGGAATCTGCCTCCGGAGACCGCCACTATGCCCGTCTGGATCCGAAGGCTCAGCATCGAAAGAACAAACGGGAACTGCCCTTGATGGACTGTTTCACGGCGCCCTGTATCGATACCTGTCCCATCCATCAGGATATTACGGCCTACATGGATTTAGTGGCCGATAAAAAGTATGTCGAAGCCCTTCAGATCATCTTGGAAAAGAACCCCCTGCCTTTCATCACCGGGACCGTCTGTTATCATACCTGTATGAATAGCTGTACGAGGAACTTCTATGAAGCTGCCGTAGAAATCCGGCAGAACAAGCTCATGGCGGCTGAAAAGGGTTGGGATGGCGTCATGGCCTCTCTTACCGTTCCGGAGCCGATGGGAAAAACGGCAGCTGTTATCGGCGGCGGCCCGGCAGGTCTTGCGGCGGCGTACTTCTTAGCCCGCGGCGGCGTAACGGTTACCGTATTCGATAAAAATCCGGCGCCGGGCGGTTTGGTCCGTACCTTCCTCTGTGACAAGAAGGGCGAGATTTCGACTGACGCCATCGATAAAGACGTGGCCTTGATTCAAAAACTCGGCGTACGCATCGTTTCCGATAAGGTCATTTCATCCTTCGATGAGTTAGATTCTTTCGACTATGTTCTGGCCGGCTGCGGCGTGAAGGGGAAAATCGGGGCATCGAATGCCGGCGATATCGACGGACTGACGCTCATCGGCGATGGCCGTCAGGGCAAGACGACGTCCGTCGTAGAATGTATTGCCGATGGGAAAAGAGCGGCAGAGGAAATCTTAGGGCAATGTACCAGTGTCGATACGACCCTGATGCCCGATGTAAACGATGTTTACGACCAACGCGGCTTTTTAACAGCGCCGCCGGCTGAGGGCTGTGACGGACGCTGTCTCCACTGCGACAGCATCTGTGAAGTCTGTACGGAAGTCTGTCCCAACCGGGCCAACGTTGCCATCGAAGTGCCGGGCCATCTGCAGCGGCAGATTCTCCACCTCGATGCCCTGTGCAACGAATGCGGCAACTGCCGGACCTTCTGCCCCTGGGGCGGTGCGCCGTACCTGGATAAATTGACTCTGTTTGCGAATGAAGCGGACTTTATGAATAGCGACAATCAAGGCTTTGTCGTGATCGATAAAGAGAGCGGACGCTGTAAGGTGCGGCTCGACGGACAGGTTTGGACGACGACCCTCGAATCGGGCGACGACACCATTTCCGAAGAACTGTGCGGCTTTATGACGGCCGTCATGAAAGACTATGACTATCTGTTCGTGAAATAAGGAAGAAGGAACCATCATGGATTACATCATCAAAGGCGGAACGGTTTGCCTGGAGGGGGAGCATTTCCAGGCAGATATCACCCTTCGTGACGGGAAAATTTGGTCCCTGGGCTGCATCGGCCATAAGGGCAGTGAAGAAGTCATCCATGCCGATGGGATGTATGTCTGCCCCGGTGGTATCGACCCGCACACCCATATGGACTTGCAGCAGTCGCCGAAGTATCGCTCGTGTGACGATTTTTACAGCGGCGGTGTGGCAGCTGCCTGCGGCGGGACGACGACCATCATCGACCACATGGCCTTTGGTCCGGAAGGCTGCTCTCTGCGATATCCCTTTGAGCAATACAAGAAATTGGCTGAAACCTGTCCCGTTGATTATAGTTTCCATGGTGTCTTCCAGCACGTCGATGAGTCTATCTTACAAGAACTGGCGGAGCTGATTGAAGAAGGATTTCCGAGTTTCAAGGCTTATACGACTTATGGCTACCCCATGGGGGAAACTGAGATGATGAAACTCTTTCCCGTCCTGAAAGCTCATGGCGGACTGCTGACGGTCCATGCTGAAAGCGACGGCATTACCAATAGCCTCCGCCAATCTTTGACGAAGGATGAATTGGCTCCCATCGGTCAGGCACGAACGCGGCCGAATGCGGCCGAAGCATCGGCTGTCGGTCAAGTATTAGCCACGGCCCGGGCTTGTGGAGATGCCCCAGTTTACATCGTTCACACGTCGGCGCATGAAAGTGTAGCACAGCTTCGTCTGGCGCGGCAGGAAGGGCAGCGGAACGTATATAGTGAAACGTGCCCCCAATACTTACTGCTGCGCGAAGATAAATTTATCGATGGCGGTCCTTTAGAAGGTATTAAATACATGATGGCCCCGCCGTTACGCCAGAAGGAAGATAATGAGGCCTTGTGGAGCGCTTTGCAGGATGGAACGGTTCAAGTCGTGGCGACCGATCACTGCCCCTTTACCATCGAAGAAAAACAGGCTCACGTCGCAGATTTTCGCGGCTGCCCCGGCGGCGTATCCGGCGTAGAAGAACGAATGCCATTACTCTTTAGTAAAGGCGTCGTCAAAGGGCGGCTTTCGTTGAGTCAATTCGTTCGCCTGACCAGTACCAATGCCGCCAAGATTTTTGGACTCTATCCGAAAAAGGGGACCCTCCTTCCGGGAAGTGATGCCGACATCGTCATCATCGACCCGTCACAGCAGCGGACCATCGGCAAGGACAATTTGCACACGACCTGCGGCTACTCGCCGTATGAGGGCATGACGACGGACTGCACCATTTCTCATGTATTTTTAAGGGGACAGCTCATTGCTAAGAACAACGTCTTCCTTGGGCAAAAAGGCGATGGCCAGTTGCTGCGCCGAAAGCGCACCGTGCCCTATGAGGACATCATTAGATTATAAATTCATAAGTATCATTTCCTGTCTGGTATTTTCCCTCGCTGGAAGCAGCTGGCTCTAGCGAAATGGCAGCCATGACAGACGTATCACTGAAAGTCCGGATGGGCGGAAAGAGGAACTGTTATGGATAGGACATGTAAGTTATGGATCAATGGTCGGGAAGTGGCCGTTGATCCGGACCGTAAATTAATCGATATTTTGCGCCGTGACCTGCGGCTGAAATCCGTAAAGGATGGCTGTAGTGAAGGCGCCTGCGGGACCTGTACGGTCATCATTGACGGCAAGGCGACCAAGGCTTGTGTACAGAAAGCGGGCCGTCTCGAAGGCAAGCACATTGTGACTGTAGAAGGACTGTCACAGCGGGAAAAAGACGTCTTCGTCTATGCTTTTGGTGAAGCTGGCGCCGTTCAATGCGGCTTCTGCATTCCCGGGATGGTCATGTGCGGCAAGGCTCTTATCGATACCAATCCGAAGCCGACCCGACTGGAAATCACAGCGGCTATCCGCAACAATATTTGCCGCTGTACGGGGTATAAGAAGATCATCGATGCCATTGCCCTGGCGGCGGAACTGCTGCAGGATGATGCACCGATTCCTGTCGTCGGGGGCTATCGCGGTGTCGGCGATCCCTGCCAGCGCGTCAACGTCAAGACCAAGGTATTGGGAACGGGAAAATATACCGACGATCTGGATGACGTCGATTTGCCGGACATGTGCTATGGCAGCGCCATTCGCAGTGCGTACCCGAGAGCTGTTGTAAAGGCCATTCACACGGAAAGGGCCAAGGCCCTGCCGGGCGTCGTCTGCGTGTTGACGGCCGATGATATTCCCGGTTCGGTAAAGGTCGGCCATTTAAAGGTCGATTGGGATACCCTCATTCCCGTCGGGACGGCGACCCATTATTTAGGCGATGCCATCGTCATGGTAGCGGCTGAAACGCCGGAGATATTGGCCGAAGCCAAGAAACTCGTTGAGATAGAATACGAAGAACTACCGCCATTGACCTGTGCCGAAGAGGCCCTGGCCGAAGATGCGCCCTTGGTTCACCCGTCGGCAGGGACCAATATTCTGGCTCATGAACATCTCGTACGCGGCGATGCCGATGCCGTCATTGCCGCGTCGAAATACAAGGTGACTCACCATTTTGAAACGCCATGGACGGAACACGCCTTCTTAGAACCGGAATGTGCCGTTGCCATGCCTTTCGATGACGGCGTTTTCGTCTATTCGTCCGATCAGGGCATTTACGATACGCGGCGGGAAACGGCCCTCATGCTGGGTCTTCCGGAAGAAAAGATCATCGTCGAAAACTGCTTCGTCGGCGGCGGATTCGGCGGAAAAGAAGACGTGACGGTCCAGCATCTGGCCGCTCTCGTAGCCTATGTCTGTAAACGGATCTGTAAAGTGAAGCTGACCCGTCAGGAGAGCATCCTGATTCATCCGAAGCGCCATCAGTTCAGCATGGATTTAACGACGGCTTGTGATGAAAATGGCAAGTTGACGGCCATGAAACTGATTGCCGTCACCGACAACGGAGCCTATGCCTCCCTGGGCGGGCCGGTCCTTCAAAGAGCCTGCACCCATGCGGCGGGGCCTTATAATTATCAGACCATCGATATTGAAGGCACAGCCGTTTACACCAATAATCCTCCCGCCGGGGCCTTTCGCGGCTTTGGCGTAACCCAGACGATTTTTGCAACGGAATTAAACTTAAATAAACTGGCTGAATTAGCCGGCATCGATCCTTGGGAAATTCGCTATCGAAACGCTATCCGGCCGGGAGAAGTCCTGCCTAACGGTCAGATTGCCGACCCGTCAACGGGCCTTGTCGAAACGCTGGAAGCCGTAAAAGACGCGTACTATCACAGCGGTCCCTATGTGGGCATTGCCTGTGCCTTGAAGAACTCCGGCGTCGGTGTCGGACTTCCAGACTATGGCCGCTGCCGCCTCGTCGTCCGCGACGGCAGGGTTCATATCTATTCATCGGCCTCCTGCATCGGCCAGGGCGTCGGCACGGTCTTGGTACAGATCGTATCCCAGGCAGCCGGCCTTCCCATTGAAGCCATTAAATGGCATATGCCCAATACGGCTACGTCGCCCGATGCCGGTACGACGTCCGGATCCCGTCAGACGACGCTGACCGGCGAAGCGGCGCGGCGGGCGGCTAAAGACCTGCGGCGGGACCTGTTTCATGCTAAGGGCCTGGTTTACGAAGAAACGAGCCGCCCCAGTGACTACTTAGAAGGTGTCACGGTTGAACAAGAATCGTCGGCGACGGCGAGGGTCCGCTTTACCGGCAGCGATTTAGATACGCTAAGCGGTCGGGAATATATCGGCGAATATCTCGGTAAAACCGATAAGATGGGAGCCGATGTAGAAAACCCTGTGTCGCACGTTGCCTATGGCTATGCGACCCATGTCTGTATCCTCAAGGAAGACGGGACGATTCAAAAGATGGTCGCCGCTCACGACGTCGGCCGCGTCGTCAACCGCAAGAGCCTGGAAGGACAGATTGAAGGCGGGACGATCATGGGCTGCGGCTACGCTCTGAGTGAACAGTATCCCCTCGACCACTGTAAGCCGACGGCAAAATACGGCACTTTAGGCCTGATGCGGGCCGATAAGGCACCGGATGTCGAAGCCATTGCCATTGAAAAGGAAGGCGTCGATGTTGCCTATGGGGCTATCGGCGTCGGTGAAATCACGTCGATTCCGACGGCACCGGCCGTCGCCGGGGCGTACTATAAGTGGAACGGCCAGTTCCAAACGGAAATCCCCTTAGTAGGGACGCCGTACAGTCGAAAAAAATGAGGCCTTTTGAAAGAGGCCTGACGGCTGTTAAAAAATGCAGTATAATAATAAAAAATACCATAAAACCCCTCAACTTGCCCGGCAGGTTGAGGGGGCTTTTATAGAAAGGAAGGCTATGAAGGATCGATTAATTATTGTCCGCGGCGGCGGTGATCTGGCAACGGGTGTCGTCCAATCTTTATTTCAGGTGGGCTTTCGCGTCCTCATCTTGGAAGTGGACCGGCCGTCGGCCATCCGCCGACAGGTGGCTCTCTGTGAAGCCGTCTATGACGGCACGGCTATCGTCGAAAATATGACCTGCCGGCGCTGTGATTCCATCGACGCTTTATCGAGCGTGTGGGCTCGTCAGGAAATTCCCCTTCTCGTCGATCCCGAGGGAAGGGCGATTCAGGCGCTTCAGCCCTGGGCCGTCGTCGATGCCATTTTAGCGAAGAAAAACTTGGGGACCAACCGCAGCATGGCGCGTCATACCGTGGCCTTAGGGCCGGGATTTACGGCCGGGCGTGACGTCGATGCCGTCATTGAAACGAAGAGAGGTCATCGGTTGGGACGCATCATCCGTGACGGTGCGGCTGCGCCCAATACTGGCATACCGGGGATCATTGCCGGTTATGGTAAGGAACGGGTTATCCACAGTGAAGCCGCCGGGTTTGTCTATGGCTTGGTCCGCATTGGCGACAGCGTAAAAAAAGGACAGCCTATGGCTGTCCTGACAAAAACGCTCCTTCCGGATGGAATGGCGGCGACGGCTGCCATGGGGTTACCGGTGCCGGCGTCCTTGACGGGGCTGGTAAGAGGCCTGATTCGCGACGGCTATTATGCGCCTAAGGGATTCAAGATTGCCGATATTGATCCGCGGGAGAGTGAATATCACAACTGCTTTACCATTTCCGATAAGGCGCGCAGCCTGGGCGGTGCCGTGTTGACGGCCCTCCTTTGGCTGGGGCGTGATGATTTAGTTTAAATAAGAATCGAGGGGCTTTACATGGAAAAGGAAGAAGACGCACTGCATTTTGCTTCGTGCCGAGAATTATCGTATATTGATTATCATCAAGGTGCCGTTCAGAAACAGCAGTCCATCGCCATTGAGGTCATGACTCCGCTCTATCTCGATGGCGCGCGGGTCAGTACGCTCATATCTTCCCCGGAAGATGTCGATATCCTGGCAGCCGGCTACTGTTTGGCTGAGGGGAAAGTTGCCAGCGGCAGGGGTTTATCGGGAGTCAGTCTGCACGATGATGCCGCCTGGGTGACGACTGAGGAAGGGCAGCGTGCGGTACGGAAAGACGAACCGTTTCACCCCATATCGGCACAGCGGCTCTGCTCGTATGGCGGCCTGTTGGACAGCTTGTCAACGGCCCATCATTCGTCTCACGGAGTCCATGAAGGCGCTTTGGTGTCCGGCGATAACATCCTCGTTTATACGGAAGATATTGGTCGCCACAACGTTCTCGACCGACTGCGTGGGTTTGTTGAACTGGGCCATATCGACGTCAGCCAGGCCGTTTTGGTATTCAGCGGCCGCGTTCCTCAATCGGTTATCGAAAAGGTCCACGGTCTGGGCGTCCGCTTCTTGGCCTCGCGGGCACTGCCGACCAGCTTAGGCGTCGCCCTGGCTGAGAAATACGGTATCACTGTCGTCTGCGGGCTGCGTCCCGATTCATTTAAGGTTTTTGCCCATGGAGAACGAATCTCTTGGTAAGGGTTAGGGTAATACAATAGCTTCGATAGGAGCGCCTTCTGGTAACGGAGGCGTTCCTTTTTTGATGCAGCCCAAAGCATTGACCTGAGCCAGTCCTAAGAGGGCACTCGACGTGAGGGTCGTATTCGGCGTAAAGACGGCCTGACCACCTTCAAAGGTGATGTGCCCCTGTACGAAGCGGTCGACAGGATTTTCTTTTTGAATGGCGTGGCTCAAGCGGCAGGTGACGATGGAAAAGTCCTGCTTTTTTTCACCGTTTACCTGGCGGAGAATGGGGATGGCCAGGAGCTGGAAGGCATTGAAGGCTGCCGAGGGATTGCCGGACAGGCCGAGGACTATCGTACGTGTTACGCCGTCTCTTTGGATGACGCCGCCGTATGACGCCGAGCCGGGACGCATGGTGATGCGGTTGTAGAGTTGGACGGAACCGAGGCGTTCGTAGATTTGAGGCATCGTGTCGTAGAGGCCGACCGATACGCCACCGGTGCTGATGATGAGGTCGGCGTCACGGCTTAACTGCCGGATCTTTTCTGTTTCCGCATCGAGGCGTTCCGGAGCATCGGAAACGTGATAAAAGGTGACTTCTGCGCCCTGGGCTTCCAGTAAAGGGCGGAAGAGATAGGCGTTGGAGTTGTAAATTTGGCCGTCGCGCCGTTTCTGGCCGGGGAGGACTAATTCTCTTCCCGACGTCAGGAACAAGACTTTTGTTTTAGTGAAGACCGGGATGGTGATGTTTCCCATGCCGACGGCAGCTGAGACGGCGCCGGCTGTCAATTTCGTTCCCTCGGTGATGATGACGGAGCCTTCTTGGCATTCTTCGCCGACGGGAATGATATTGCTTCCAGGCTGGATGCTCTCTGTCACTTCTATTCGGTCCCCTTGGCGGAGCGTGTATTCTTGAGGAATGACCGTGTCGCAGTCATCGGGAACGGCACAACCCGTCATCAGACGAACGGCTTGACCGGGCAGTACCGGGTCTTTGTAAACGATGCCGGCGCCGATCGTGGCGATGACGTCATAGCCTTTTTTTTCATGACTGCAAAGGGCATAGCCGTCGAAAGGGGATTTACGGTACGGCGGATAGGGATGGGCGGCCGTAATGTCTCTGGCGGTGATGCGGCCGACGGCGGCTTCCGGTGTGACTTCTTCCGTTTCTTTTTGATAGGAAGACAAGGCGCCGTGGAGACGGCGCCTTGCTTCGGTAATCGTTACGATTTCCATGATTTGATATCCTTTTTAATGGTGTGATGCCATACTTTGTCCGACAGCCTTCTGGGAAGCGGCTTTGACGGGTGTTTTGGGCTTGAAGAGACTCAGGGCCTCTGTCGGACAGGCGGGAATACAGGCAGGCTGGCCCGTTTCCGTATCGCTGCAGAGGTCGCATTTATAAGCGATAATACGGACGGGGCGGCCCTTGGTATCGCCGTGGTAAATGCGGGTCATGGTGATGGCATCAAAGGGGCAGGCGCGGGAGCATTTGCCGCAGCCCCGGCAGGCATCTTCGTCAATGACGACCTTATCGTCACCGAGGGAGATGCAGTGAAAGGGACAGGCGTCGAGGCAGCGCGGTTTTGGACACTGCTGGCACTGGACGGCTTTGGTGATTTTTGACGTGTAAACGACGTGAACGCGCGGCGTAAAGTCGAAGCTGTCTGGTTTCAAGGCGAACAGGGCCTTGCCGGTGTGACTTGCCACGCAGGCGGCCATGCAGGTCTTACAACCGATACAGAGTTCAGGATCTGTCTTAATGTGATTAAACATGGCCAAGGCCTCCTTCGGGTTGGATACCCATGCGGCTGCGAATAGCGGCGTACTGGGCTTTTACGTTCATTTCGGCCTGTTTTTGATCGTCAATTTTTTCGACGCGGCAGGCGCAGTACTTATATTCCGGCGTACTGCTCTTGGGGTCTAAGGCTGAAATGGTCAATTCATTGCAGGCGCCAATCCACCATTGATAGGTCATGTAGGTGGATCCTTGGGAGACCCGGTCGGAAACCTGGCAGCGGGTAACGGTCTGGCCGCGGCGGGAGATGACGCGGACTAAGTCGCCGTCGGCAATGTTGAGATTTTGACAGTCATCGGGATTCATTTGGATGAAGCCCGGTTCATCGGCCAAGTCGACGAGGAGGCGGCAGTTGCCGGTCATGGTCCGAACGGAATAGTGACCGACTTCGCGTACTGTCGATAAGGACAGGGGATAATCGGGGCTTTCGACTTCTTTTACCGGTATCCACGGGAAGTAATAGAAACGGCCTTTGCCGTCGGCTGTGGCAAACTGAGCTCCGTCATGAAGGTACTGCGTGCCCTTGTCGTCGGAATCTTCTGTGTAACAGGGCCATTGGATGCCGTGATTGGCGTCCATTTTTTCATAGGTCGCGCCCGTAAATTTGGGGCAGAGGGAACGCATTTCGTCCCAAATTTCTTCGGTATTGTCGTAGTGCATGGGATAGCCCATGGCATTGGCCAGGAGACAGAGGATTTCCCAGTCCGGCTTGCAGTCCGGCTGCGGTTCAATCAGTTTGCGGACGCGTTGGAAGCGGCGGTCACAAGAGGAGTAGACGGCATCGTGTTCGCCCCAGGCTGTGGCCGGGAAGATGACGTCGGCGTGTTCGCAGGTCTTATTGAAGAAAATGTCCTGTACGGCGACGAAGGCGATGGCGTTGAGGGTCCGTCTGATTTCCGGAAGGTCCGGATCCGATTGGGCCGGGTCTTCGCCGATGATGTAGTAGGCGTGAATCTGTTTTTTCGGGTCTGGTTCACGGAGAACCTTGGCCGGGACGCGGGTGAGGGGCAGGCCGACTTTATCCGGAAGGGCACAGCCCCAGGCTTTTTCGAACTTCCGGCGAACGGTTTCGTCGGTTACGCTTTGATACCCCGGATACTGATTGGGCAGGACGCCCATGTCGCAGGTCCCCTGAACGTTGTTCTGGCCGCGGACCGGGCCGACGCCGGTCGCGTAATGGCCGTAGTTGCCGGTCATGAGGCTGAGATTAGAGCAGGCGATGACGCATTCGACGCCCTGAGAAAACTGGGTGATGCCCATGCCCCACAGGGTTACGGTATGCTTGGAGGAAGCAAAGAGACGAGCGGCTTTTCGGATATCATCGGGATCTAAATGGGTTGCGGCAGCAACTGCTTCCGGCGCGTACTTGTCCTGCGCGATTTCTTCGGCATAGGCTTCAAAGCCGGTCGTATGCTTTTCGATAAAATCGCGGTCGACTAAGTCTTCGGTTACCATGACATGGGCCATGGCATTGAGCAGCAGCATGTTGGTGCCGCCTTTTAACGGGAGATAAATGTCGGCCAGGCGGCCCATTTCTGTCAGGCGGGGGTCGACACAGATGATTTTACAGCCCTTCTTTTTGGCTTTGACGACGCGGCGGGCGACGATGGGGTGTGAGACCGGCGCATTGTAACCGATGTTGAAGATGACTTCGGCATCTTCGATTTCAGGAATGCTGACCGACATGGCCCCTTCACCGACGGATTGGCTCAGGCCGGCGACGGAGGCACCGTGACAGATGCGGGCACAGTGGTCGACGTTATTGGTGCCGATGACGGCACGCATGAATTTCTGTGTGATATAGGCGGTTTCGTTGCCCGGACCGCGGGCCGAACCGGCTCCCATGACGGCATCGGGACCATATTCCTTGATGATGGCCTTGAGGCGGGATGCCGTGTATTCGATGGCTTCCTGCCAGGATACTTCGACCAAGGGGCTGCCTTTGCCGCCTTTTCGCATCATGGGATGGCGGATACGCTTGGTAAGAATTTGGGGATCATTCAGATAATCCCAGCCATAAAGACCTTTTAAACAAAGGCGGCCTTCGTTGTTGACGCCCTCTGGGGAGCCTTTGGCTTCGATGACACGATTGGTTGCTGTATTTACCGTACAAGTAATGACACAGCCTGAACCGCAGTAGGGACAGACTGTGTCAATGTTTTTATAAGTATCCATGGTAACACCTCGCTTTTTGAGTTCAATTGATTTTTTGTCCACCCCGGGCAGGATGTAGAGCTATGCTACCATAGTAGAACTTCTGTCTGCGAGATGCAAGTAAACAATCACTAACGGTTTATATTTCCGACGAACGGTATCCCGTGAGGAATAAGATATGATTGACTATATTCGCGGAATCAGCTTGCTGGATATCGATCTGTGGAAATGGTCCGTGACTGTGACTTTCGACAAGAACTAAATCGGCTAGCTGTTGTTGTGTCAAATTAAAGATGACATCTTCTTTTTGCGCTTCTGGTCCGATCATATCGGGACTGCAGAGACAGGCCGAAACGGCACCGGCGCTTCGGGCCCGGTCCGTGTCTGATCCGGCTTTAGGACGACAGTCGGTGTGGTGCGTGCTCTTAATGTAGGCGACGTGGTATCCGCGGCGGGTCAGTTCGGCAATGGCCGTTTCGGCGGCCGTCGTTTTTCCGTCTCCTGAATGCGGGGCTGTCAAGGTGACGACCGGTACTTTACGCCGGCTGTTGGCGGCACGGCCTTTGGCGGCTTCGTAGTCGGACATAGTATTGACGTTGAGGTACAGGGCCGGGCGACACGACTTCAGGGTCGCTGTAGGAATCTTCTGTAGGAATTCCTGCAGGCAGTAGTTGCCTGTCCGGAGCTGCTGGGCAATGGCCGGCACTAATTCCCGGCTGTAAAGGGCGGCTAAAGGCTGGTCACGACCATCTTTGGTCCGCGGGATGACGGCCATCAGCTCGGGATCGCGGCGAACGGGTCTTAAGATGTCTGAAATCGGCGAGAAATCGTAAAAGGGAAGGTCGACAGACAAGACCAGATAGTAGTCGCATTCGCCGTCTCTCATAGCTGCTTCCAGTCCGCCCAGGGGACCGCAGTGCTGGACGTTGTCGGCGATGGTCCGGACCGAACGGGCGAGTTTGGCCGGCAGGTTCTTGGGTGAGTAATCCCGGTTGATGGAGACGATGCGTTCTGCAAAAGGCGCGCGCTGGCTGCGAAGCAATAAGTCCGTCAGCAAGTCCGTTCCGTTCCAAGGCAGGGTTGCCTTATCGTGGCCCATGCGAGAACTTTCGCCCCCGGCCAGGATGATCAGGCCCAGGGAGAAACGATGTGAATATTTTATCATTCTCTATCACGTCCTTTATTATAATATAATTATATTATACCATGATTTTATGTGATAAGGTGAGGAAGTTGACAGCAAGTTTCCACAAAAAAAGTATGGAAAGCTAACAGATTTTAATGTATAATGAGCTTAGTCGAAACTGGAAGTCCGTCGGTCGACGGATTTACTTTTTTTATCCGTTATTTGCACTTGCGAATAACGGTGCAGGGAGGCGCTCATGGAAGGGCAAAAGCTTCACTATAAGGTCATGATGTGTCTGCTGGGCGACAAGCGGGCTTTTGGCCCCGGCGTGGCGGAACTCTTGGACGGCGTTCGTCGCCACGGATCGCTGCAGGGCGCTGCCCGGGACATGAATATGTCTTATTCAAAGGCCTGGACGATCATGCGCGACGCCGAATCCATTTGGGGATTTCCCCTCATCCGCCGTTACGTCGGCGGTAAAGACGGAGGCCGGTCGGTGCTGACCGGACAGGCCGAAGAAATCCTCAAGCGTTACGAGCAGATGGACGAAGCCATCCGGTCTGTCGCTGCCCAGCAGTTCGGTGCCTTGTTTAATGATGAAGAATTACAAAAATTAAGGGAAATGAGAGGCTAGAAGTTATGAAAATGATGAAAACGGAAGACGCTGTCGGTCATATTCTCTGCCACGATATTACGCAGATTATCCGAGGCGTTACCAAAGACCCGGTTTTTCGTAAGGGCCATATCATAACCAAGGAAGATATTCCCGTCTTGTTGTCGGTCGGTAAAGACCATGTCTACATCTGGGAAAATGATGATACCGTTTTCCATGAAAACGAAGGGGCCGCTATTTTGCGGGACATCTGTATGGGAGCCCATATGCATGGGAGTGAGCCGAAAGAAGGGAAAATCGAACTCATCGCCGATTGTGACGGTGTCTTGACCGTTCGCCGCCAAGCGCTGCAAGCGGTAAACTCCGTGGGTGAAATGATGATTGCGACCCGTCACGGCGGCTTTACCGTTCGCAAGGGCGATAAACTGGCCGGAACCCGGGTCATCCCTTTGATCATAAAGAAAGAGAAAATGGCCCGAGCTAAAGAAGCGGCCGGTCCTTTGCCGCTGCTCGATGTCCATCCCTTTAAAAAGAAGCGGGCCGGCGTCGTCACGACGGGCAATGAAGTCTTTCACGGCCGCATTGAAGATACGTTTACGCCGGTCATTGAATGTAAACTGGCCGAATTTGATGCAGAAATGGCCATGCATAAGGTCTTGGCCGACGATCCGGCAGCGATTACGGCTGCCATTCAGGAGATGCTCGACGCCGGAATGGATATGGTCTTTTGTACGGGCGGCATGAGTGTCGATCCCGATGATCAGACGCCGCTGGCGATTAAAAATACGGGCGCCCGCATCGTATCCTACGGAGCCCCGGTTTTGCCGGGGGCCATGTTTTTACTGGCCTATACGGAAGACAACCGCCCCATCGTCGGCCTTCCGGGCTGCGTCATGTATTCCAAGCGGACGATTTTTGATCTCGTCCTGCCGTCGCTCATGGCCGATGTTCCGGTCACGGCCTCCGATTTGTCCCGTCTCGGCGAAGGCGGACTGTGTCTCAACTGTCCTGTCTGCACCTTCCCGAACTGTGGTTTTGGAAAGTAGGTGTTCTTGTGAACCCATTTACACATATTGACAAGAATGGCGATGCCGTCATGGTCGACGTCAGCGGAAAGACCGTAACGTCGCGGACGGCCGTGGCCTGTGGTCGTATTTCCATGAGCCGCGACTGTTATGACGCTGTAAAAGCCGGGGCTATGAAAAAAGGCGACGTCCTCGGCGTAGCCCGGGTTGCCGGCATTATGGGCGCCAAGCGGACGAGCGACCTCATCCCCCTCTGTCATATTTTGAACCTGACAAAATGTGGTATTGAATTTATCTTTCACGATGACCTTTGTGAAATCGAAGGGCGATGTACCGTCAAGTGCGACGGCAAGACCGGCGTTGAAATGGAGGCCTTGACCGGTGTTTCGACGGCCCTGCTCACGGTATACGATATGTGTAAGGCCGTCGACAAGCGGATGTGCCTGAAAGACATCCATCTCGTCGAAAAAATTGGTGGAAAAAGCGGCCATTTCCAATACGATGGAGGCCTTGACCATGAAGGATAGATGGGGGCGGACTATCGACTATCTCCGCCTGTCGCTGACCGACCGCTGCAATCTTCGCTGCCGGTACTGCATGCCCGATGATGTCGAAAGTGTCGGCCATGATGCCGTTCTTCGCTATGAAGAGATGATGGTTGTTTGTCAGGCCTCCCTTACGCTCGGTATCGACCGCTTTAAGATTACCGGCGGCGAGCCCTTCGTTCGGCGCGGTGCTGTCGATTTTATGAGGGCTTTGAAAGGCCTTGACGGCGTCCGCTCGGTAACGGTGACGACGAATGGCATGCTGCTTGAAAAAGCCTTGCCGGACCTGGTTGATCTTGGCATTGACGGCATCAATATCAGTTTGGATACCCTCGATGCGGAACAGTACCACCGGCTGACCGGCGGCGGAGATCTGTCCGTCGTGGTGTCGGCCCTGCAGGCCGCCGTAAAGGCTGGCGTAAACGTCAAAGTAAACGCCGTGCTGCTGGCGGCAACGAGAAATCAGATCTTGAACTTAGCTAAATTTGCGCAAAACATGGCCGTTGACGTCCGCTTTATCGAACTCATGCCGATTGGCTTTGGTACGACATTGGCAGGACTTACCCGTCAAGAATGTCTGGATATCCTGTACCGTGCCTATCCGGACCTTGCGGCAACGGATGAAGTGCGCGGCAACGGACCGGCAGACTACTATAAAAGCCGGAAGCTTTGTGGCCGTATCGGCTTTATTGCTGCCAATACGCATGCTTTTTGCGCCGCTTGCAATCGCTTGCGCCTGACCAGTACGGGCTTTTTGAAACCCTGTCTCTGCTACGATGAGGGCGTCGATTTACGAGCCATCATCCGCAGCGGACGACCTGCTGATGAGATGCATCAGGCACTGGTAGCTGCCATTCGGCAGGCTGTTTACGAGAAACCGGCTAAACATTGCTTTGGCGATCAGCCGGACATTAGCGAGCATAAGACGATGAATCAGATCGGAGGATAATAAATGGGAAAAATACAGGCTGTTTGTATCAGTGACGTCCGGGGCATTGCCAAAAGAGTCGTGCCCGAAGGGCTGTTTAAGGTCGATTGGGGCATCGAAGGCGACGCTCACGCCGGCCACTGGCACCGCCAAGTCAGTCTGTTAGGCCTTGAAAGCATTGAAGATTTCCGCCGCCGCGGCGGGAATGTGGAATTTGGGGCTTTTGGCGAAAACCTCGTCGTCGACGGTTTTATCTTTTCGACACTCCCCGTAGGGACCCTCCTTCGCTGCGGAGATGTCTTGTTGGAAATCACCCAGATCGGGAAAGCTTGTCACAGTCACTGTGCGGTCTATGAGGCCGTTGGCGACTGTATCATGCCGCGGGAAGGCGTCTTTGCCAAGGTCCTTGAAGGCGGCGTCATCCGCATCGGAGATGAGATGGAAGTCGTAGAACGCGTCGGAAAGCGTCCCTATCAGGCAGCGGTCATTACCTTGTCAGATAAAGGCTCTCAGGGCCTGCGCCAGGATGAAAGCGGTCCGGTCATCGCCGAGCGATTGAAAGCGGAAGGCTATGACGTCGTCGAAGAAATCCTTCTGCCCGATGGTCGTGAAGCATTGGAACAAAATCTGCGGCGCCTGGCCGATCAGCGGCAAGTCGATCTCATTTTGACGACGGGAGGCACCGGCTTTGGACAGCGCGATGTCACGCCGGAAGCGACGATGGCCGTTGCCGACCGGCAAGCACCTGGCATTGCTGAGGCGATTCGCGCGGCGTCGATGAAAGTCACCAAGCGCGCCATGCTGTCCCGTGCTGTCAGTGTGATTCGTAAGAAAACCTTGATTATAAACATGCCCGGCAGTCCCAAGGCCTGCCAGGAATGCATGGATGTCTTTTTAGAAACAGTTCCTCACGGTTTCGATTTACTTCGCGGCGGCGTCTATGACTGCGCCCGTAAGTAAACCCAAATAAATAATATTTAATGAAGGAGATGCATGGTAATGACATGGAAAAAAGTAGCAGCAGCAATTTTAGCAGGGACGATGGCCTTTGCCCTGGCAGGCTGCGGATCCGAACAAAAAACAGATAAGGCAGCTAATAGCGGCGACAAGGTTCATTTGACGGTATTTGCTGCGGCCAGCATGACCGAAACGATGACCAAGATTGCCGAACAGTATCAGAAAGAACATCCGAACGTCGAAATTTCTTTCAATTTTGATTCGTCGGGCACGTTGAAAAAACAGATTCAAAATGGAGCCGACGTTGATTTGTTCATTTCGGCCGCTCAGAAACAGATGAATCAGCTCGATGCTGCCAAAGACGGCAAGGATAATCCCGATAAGTTGGATTTCGTCAAGAGTGACAGCCGCGTCGACCTTTTGGAAAATAAGGTCGTCTTAGTAACGCCGGAAGGGAATCCCAAGGATATTAAGAATTTCAATGATTTGGCTGCCAAATTGAGAGACGGCTCGATCCGCCTGGTCATGGGCAACAGCGACGTTCCCGTCGGCCAGTACACACAGCGGATCTTGAAATTCTACAACCTCGATGAACAGGCGATTGCTCAGGCCGGTCACATTACCTATGGTTCCAACGTTAAGGAAGTCACGACTCAGGTCAGCGAAGGCAGCGCCGACGCCGGGATCATTTATGCAACGGACGCCTTTAGTGCTAAATTGAAACCGGTCGATGAAGCGACGAAAGAGATGTGCGGCCAAGTTATTTATCCGGCAGCGGTCATGAAGAACAGCAAGCACCAGCAGGAAGCTCAGGATTTCTTGAACTATCTTAAAGGCGAAGAAGCCATGAAGATCTTCCAGAGCGTCGGATTCAGCCCGGTCGCTTAAGGACGGCTGGTTATGGATTGGTATCCCCTTTGGAACAGCCTGCGCATTGCGGCCATCGCCTGCGTCCTGGTCTTTTTCAGCGGCATCGCACTGGCTTATTACGTAGCCCGATTGCCGCGAATCTTAAAAGGGATTCTCGACGTCTTCCTGACCCTGCCCCTGGTACTGCCGCCGACGGTCTGCGGCTGGCTGCTGCTCCTGGTCTTTGGCCTCCAGCATCCGGTCGGTATCTTTCTCAATGACGCCGGCATCCGCTTCGTCATGACCTGGTACGGCGGCGTCCTGGCCTCGGCTGTCGTCGCTTTCCCCCTCATGTACCGTACCGCCCGGGGGGCCTTTGAAGGCTTTGATGAAACCCTGGCCTGGAGTGGGAAGACCCTGGGATTGTCGGACACGTTCATCTTCTGGCATATCCGCATGCCTTACTGCAAGCAGGGCATCATCGCCGGCACGGTCCTGGCTTTTGCCCGGGCCCTTGGTGAATACGGGGCGACGAGCATGCTTATCGGCTACATTCCCAAGCATACGGCGACGATTTCTACGACGGTCTACCAATTGTGGCGGACCAATGACGAGTACAGCGCCTTTATTTGGGTCCTGGTCAATATCGCCATCAGCGCCGTCGTCTTGATGACGGTCAACCTCTTTGAAAAGCGGAGCCGTGAAAGGAGGCGCCCGGCATGATTGACATTTCTGCCTATAAAGATTGGGGCTCTTTCACCCTCGATGTGAAGCTTCATCATCGCGGCGGAGTCCTCGGCATCCTCGGGGCTTCCGGCTGTGGGAAGAGTAAGACCCTGCAGTGTGTGGCCGGCATTGAAAAGCCTGATGACGGGCATATCTCCGTCGGGACGAGGACCCTCTTTGATCGAAAACAAGGCATCGACGTTCCCGTCGCTCAGCGGCGCGTGGGATATCTGTTTCAGCATTATGCCTTATTTCCCAATATGACTGTTGAAGAGAATATTCGCTGCGGTGTCCGAAAGGTCTCGACTAAGGATGAAGCCCGGAAGCAAGTCAGATCCATGATGGAGCGCATGCGCCTTACAGGGCTTGAAAAACAGAAACCGGCAGAATTGTCCGGCGGCCAGCAGCAGCGCGTGGCCCTGGCGCGAATCTTGGTGAACGAACCGGATATCCTTCTCTTGGATGAACCCTTTAGCGCCTTAGACAGCTACCTTAAGGAACAAGTCATTACGGAGTTGAAGGCCCTCTTGGCGGAATTTCCTAAGGACGTCATCTTGGTTACTCATAGCCGCGATGAAGCTTATCAGCTCTGCGACTCCGTTGCCGTCCTTGACGCCGGCCGGGTATCGGCTGTCGGTCCGACAAAGGAACTCTTTGCCAACCCACAATCTAAGGCAGCCGCTATTTTGACCGGCTGCAAGAATATCGTAGGGGCCAGAAAAAACGGGCCCGAATCGGTATTCATCCCCGATTGGCAGGTTACCCTGCATACGGAGGGGCGGCTTGTCGGCGATGATCTCTGTGCTATCGGCATAAGGGCTCACGCTTTTCACAGCTGCGAAGGGGCGAATTTCCTGCCCGTCATCATTACGGAAGAAATCGAACAACCTTTTGAATGGATCGTAAAATTCCGTTACAGCAGTCAGGAAGCGGCCTCTCCCGATATTTGGTGGCGCTTTGCCAAGCCTGACCGGCCAGCGGTGCTGCCGGACCGCCTGAGCCTTGGCGGTGACGATATTTTACTGCTTTACAGGTGATGTTATATGGAACGGTTATATACAGCTTTATATGAAACCTTGAAAGCCGGACAACCGGCTGTCCTCTTGACGGTCGTCGCGCGAAAAGGTTCGACGCCGCGCGGAATCGGCAGCCACCAGGTTGTTTTTAGCGACGGAACGACGGTGGGGACCGTCGGCGGCGGCTATCAGGAACACTTGGCCATTGAGTGCGGCAAAAAATGTCTGGCTGAAAGAAAGTCTGAGTTTCGCCGCCTTATCCTCTATCCCAATGACATCGAAGACATCGATGCGGCCTGCGGCGGAGAACTGACGGTTTTTTGCCAGTATCTCGACCCGGCCTTGCCGAACGTCCTTGCCGTGTTGGAGGCGATGATCGCGGCCTTACAGCATAAAAAGGCATCCTGGCTGGTCTTCGGTGTCAGCGATGCCGCTCACTGGGGCATGGCCCTTGTCACCGATTCGGTTATCGGCTGCGGTCATACGGCATCCTTACCAGCTATCGATGCCGACTGGTGTCGCCGCCATCCGGTTGGAATGACGAAAGAAGGGGACGAGATCCTGTATCATGAACGCCTGGCATCGCCAGGACGGGTCTTTATCTTTGGCGGCGGCCATGTGTCTCAGGCCTTGGTGCCCGTCCTGGCGGGGATTGATTTTTCCTGCGTCGTCGTCGACGACCGGCCGGAATTTGCTAGAACCGATCTCTTTCCCCAGGCCGTGGCGGTGCGTGAGGTCAATTATCAAAAATTGCCGGAAGACCTTGGCATCACCGCCGATGATTACGTCTGCGTCATGACTCGCGGCCATCACGGCGATTACGACGTGCAGCGGCAGATATTGCCCATTAAGCCCCACTATCTCGGCGTCATCGGCAGTCGCCGCAAATTAGCCTTTGTCAAAGGAAAGCTGATGGACGATGGTTTTTCCGCAGCCGACATCGATGCCTGCTATGGCCCTATCGGCCTTGCTATTTCGGCGGAGACGCCGGCTGAAATCGCCATTAGCATTGCCGCCGAACTGATTGCTGTCCGGGCCCGGCGGGAAGGGCGGGAAAAGCACCGCCCGGCGGCCAAATGACAGCCCGCGTCGAGACCTATGTCGGCGCCGGCGGCAAGACGACGTCGATTTTTTCCCGGGCCCTGATGGTACGGAAATCGGGAAAAAAGGTGGCCATCGTTACGACGACACATATGATGCGGCCCGCATCGTGGTTTATTTCCAGCGACCTTCCCGACGGCTGGCGGGACGTGTGGCAGCGTGACGGCATCATCGTCGTCGGTACCTTGCTGGATAACGGTAAGATTACCTATCCCGGCGACGCCGTTTATGAGTCCCTTTGCAACTTGGCTGACCTGGTCCTGGTTGAAGGGGACGGCTCGCGGCGCTTGCCCCTGAAGGTCATGGGCGCCCATGAACCGGTCATTCCGAAACATAGTGATGTCGTTTACTGTTTGGCCGGCCTTTCGGCTTTGGGTAAGACTGTAGGGCAAGCCTGTTTTCGCTATGAATTACTGGGGCTTGCCGATGACACGGTCATTACCGAGGCCATCATGGCCCGGATCGTGGAAGAGGGCTGTTTGCGTCGCCTGGGTACTTTTAAACCGTTGACGACGGTCGTCCTCAATCAAGCTGACGATGCGATACTTCATCAGTGTGGAGAGCGCATCCTGCAGAAACTGTCTCGGCCGGGACTCATCACGGCCTATGATCGGGAAGCGAGGAATACGAAGTGAAGATCCGGTTAATCTTTATGGCGTCAGGCTTTGGTCGGCGCTTTGGAGCCAATAAATTGGCGGCACCCGTTGCCGGGCGGCCTTTATATGCTTACGGTCTTAAAAGCCTGTGTCAGGGAGCACAGGCTTTTTTCCCGTTGTCCGGCATTGACTGTGCCGTCACGGTCGTTACGGCTCATGATGAAATCGCTGCCGCTTGTCGCCAAAGGCACATCGATGTCGTTTGGAACGAGCAGGCCCTGGAAGGGATGGCGGCCTCGATTCGAGCCGGTGTCCGTGCTTATCCGGCGTGTGATGCATGGGGCTTTTTTCCGGCGGATCAGCCCTTATTAACGGGGCCGACGATTTCCCGCTTTTTACAACAGTTTATTGCCTCTGGGGGCGACGTCGGCTGTATGCATAACGGCCAGCGACGGTGCAGTCCGGCTTTATTTCGTTCGTCCTGCCGGGACGAACTTTTAGGCCTTTTCGGCGACCAGGGCGGCCGACGACTGATCCAATCACCCCATACCTGGGTTTACTATCCTGTGAACCCTGTCGAACTCTTCGATGTCGATCGGCGAGAAGATGCAGCGGCTGTACTGCCTTTTCTATCCTTATAATGATTTAAATTATCTACATCAATCCACGAATGAGATACTCAGCATATCTTAACCGCGACAAATCGGATACGAACCGTTATAATGGAAGTATATATGCGTAGGGAGGGATTGCGGTGATTAAGCTCTTGTTTGCCATTTATCTGGTTTGGGGCTTCAACTGGGTCGTCATGAAGGAAGCCAACCTATTTTTTCCGCCGGTTACCTTTTCCTGTTACCGCTTCATTATCGGGGCCATGGTCCTGCTGGCCGTCTGTTTCTGGTTGAAACTGCCGATTCCGCCGCGGCGTTATTGGCCGTGGATTGCCATTACGGGATTTTTGCAGATCGCCGTCAATACGGCAGCCATTCAAATCGGTATGGTAACACTGGGGGCCGGGCTGGTTGCCGTCCTCAATTACAGTATGCCCGTATGGATGGCCCTGATGGCCCATTTCTTCTTGGGCGAGCACCTGACGCGGCGAAAAGTCATCGGCATCATCGTCAGTATGGCCGGCATGTGGCTTCTCATGAACGTCGACAGCGGCGGCGACTTATCGATTGTCGTCCTGACACTGGTCGGGGCAGCTGCCTGGGCGGCAGCGGGGATTATCGTCAAAATTCAAGATCGGCGCATGAAGGCTAATGACTGTAATCTCATTCAATACACGACGTGGCAGATGGTCGTCGGCGCCCTGGCCTTGGGCGTTCAGGCGGCGGTTATGGAGAGCGGGACGATTCAGTGGACGCCACTGGCTGTGGGCTGTCTGCTTTATAACGGAATCATGGCTTCGTCCCTGGCCTTTTTCATGTGGAACTATCTCCTGACTCAGATTGAGGCGGCCAAGGCAGCCATTGCCATCCTTGGCGTCCCCGTCGTCGGCGTCATCAGCGGCGTCCTGGTCCTGGATGAACCGATGACGGCCATGACCCTTCTTGGCATGGCCATGATTTTAATCGGCATCGTCTGCATCGTTCGTCCAGGTCAAAGGACGGGCGCGACGGCCGGCAAGGTTTGAACACTTGATTATCCATTAGGAGGCTTTTTATGAAATGTGTGGTACTGCTCAGCGGCGGCGTCGACTCTACGACGTGTCTGGCCATCGCCCTGGCAAAATATAAGAAGGAAGACGTCCTGGCCTTGACGTCCTATTACGGACAGAAACACGCCAAGGAATTAGAGTCGGCCCGCAAGGTTGCCGCTTACTACGGCGTAGCCCATCGGGAAGTCGACTTATCGCAGGCTTTTTCTTTAAGCGACAGTTCACTTTTACAAGGCAGTCATAAGAAAATCGCGGCTGAATCCTATGCCGACCAACTGGCAGAAAAGGGCGGAGAAGGGACGGTTGATACGTACGTCCCCTTTAGAAACGGATTGTTTTTGTCCTTTGCAGCTGCTATTGCTGTCAGCGTTGGGGCTGAAGTCATCTACTACGGGGCTCATGCCGACGATGCAGCCGGCCGGGCCTATCCCGACTGCACGCCGGAATTTGAGACGGCCATGAATACGGCCATCTACGAAGGCTCGGGCAGGACCTGCCATTTAGAAGCGCCGCTCCTGTCTTGGAACAAGGCCGGCGTCGTGAAAGAAGGGCTGCGTCTGGGCGCTCCGTATGAACTGACTTGGAGCTGCTATGAAGGCGGCGATAAACCGTGCGGTGTCTGCGGAACCTGTCGTGATCGGGCTGCGGCCTTTGCGGCTAACGGCGTTGCCGACCCGGCCTTACGATAGGGGGCTGCGTCGGTCATAGCCTCTTTCCATAGAGAGTTTAGTTTTGAGAGGATGGTAGAGTATATGAAGGGTAGTGTGAAAAAACAACTTACGGCTGTTGTATTGATGAGTCTCATCGGCTTCGGTTCGGTCTGTGCCAGTGATGTCTCGGAGAAAGATAATTTCTATCAAGCTGTCAATCAGGGCGTTCTGCAGGAAAAGAAAATCGCGCCGACAGAAGCTTCATGGTCCTGGTTTTCGGAACTTTCTTTAGAAAATAAAAAGGCCTTAGGGAAAGAGTTGGAAGCCATTGCAAAAAAACAGGGATCTTATCCGAAAGGCTCTCCGGAACAGAAAATAGCCGACCTCTATGTCAGCGCCTTAGATAACGAAAAACGAAATGAAACGGCGCCGGGACAATTGAAGGCCTTGACGGAACCGATTGAACAGGCGACGAACTTGACGGAACTGACCAAGGCCCTTCAGACGGTGAGTGAAAAGACGGGAACCGACGTCTTCGTCGGTTATACGGCCGATCGTATGCCGACGGGGCTGCGCTATATTCCGCGAATCCTTGTGACCGCGCCGTCTTTTACGAGAGACGAATTGGAAAAAGAACCACAGCCAGGTGCCTGGAAAGCCTATCGTAACTACGTGGCCCATGTCTTGGAAGAAGCCGGGGAAACGCCGGATAAGGCGTCTGCTCACAGCGAAGCTATTTTTGCCATGGAACAAAAGTTGGGACCCAGCCTCTTGACCAGTGAACAGCGCAACGACGTAACCATTCAGAATCGTCTCGTATCGCAAGGCGAACTCAAGAAACTCATGCCTAATATGGGGGCGCAAACCATATTAGCCGGCCTCGATTTGACGAAGGAAAAGCAGTTTTTCTTGTCTAATCCCGACTATTTACAGCAGTTCGATGCCCTCTATACGGCCGATAACTTAGACCTCTTAAAGAGTTATGCCGTTTTCCAGGTATATAACGGGTTTGCCCCCAGTGCGTATATCAAACTGCGGGACCTCCAGCGCGACTATTTGCGCCAGCGCTTCGGCATCGCCAAAGCCCGGGACGACAAGGAAACGGCCAGCCGCATGGTCCAGTCTATGCTGTCCTATGAGGTCGGGCAGATTTATATGCAGAATCACAGTACAGCAGCCGTCGTCGATGACGTCAAGGACATGATCCGGGAAATCCGGGACGTCTACAAACTGCGTCTCGAAGCCAACGACTGGCTCAGCCCCAAGACGAGGGCCAAGGCCATTGAAAAACTGAACAGCTTGCGCGTCTTCGTCGGCGGGCCGGCTGCCGATGACAAACCGATCATCGAAAGCATGCCCGACGTCATTGCTCCGGAAGATGGCGGTGATTTACTGACCAACATCATGCACAACGGCGTCTTAGAACGGCAGCAGGTCCATGCCCTGCTAGGGACGAATTTTAATCCCAACAAGTGGTACGCCTTTGATCCCCAGGATGTCAATGCGGCCTATATTCCGGAAAATAACAGCATCACCATTCCAGCCGGAATCCTTCAGCCTCCCTTCTATGATGCCAAGGCGTCACGCGGTGCCAATCTCGGCGGTATCGGCGTCGTCATCGGCCATGAAATCTCTCATGCCTTTGACCCCAACGGCAGTAAGTATGATAGTGAAGGGCGGTTGAAGAACTGGTGGACGAAGAAAGATTCCGAGGCTTTTCAGAAGCTGTCTGCCGCCTTCGGCCCTTATTATGACAACTATACCGTCGGCCAAGGCCTCCATGAAAATGGAAAGCTGGTCAGCAATGAAGCCATTGCCGACTGCGGCGGCCTGTCGGTTGTAACCGAGATTGCCAAGGGCGATGAAGCCATGCTGCGCGATATCTATCATTCCTTTGCCGCCATCTTTGCGACCAAGATGACCGATCAGATACTGTTGTACCTGATCCAGAACGATCCCCATCCCCTTGGCGAAGCCCGTGTCAACGGCGCCCTGTCAGCGACGGACGGCTTTTATACCGCCTATGGGATTCAAAGTGGCGATGGGATGTACGTAGCGCCCCAGAAACGCGTTCACCTGTGGTAATTATAACAAAAGTATAAAATCTTTGAGGGGAGTTTATAAAGTCTCCCCTCTTTTTATCTTGCAATATTCGAGGGAATACGGTACAATCGCAAGTGAGCAATAGCCGTATATTGCACTAGTGGGACAAAAATCGTACCACTGGGAACAGAAACGTAAATCGATACGTCTATGTGAGTAGAAAAGGAGAAATCTGTATGCTAAAAAAAACCAAGATCGTCTGCACTTTAGGCCCCAGTTCTAATACTCCGGAAATTATTGAAAAGATGATTAAAGCCGGCATGAACGTTGCCCGTTTTAATTTCTCCCATGGGTCTCATGAAGAACATAAACAGCGCATCGACATGGTTCGCGCTGCTTCGAAAAAATTAGGTATCCCCGTAGCTCTGCTCCTCGACACGAAAGGACCGGAAATTCGGTTGGGCAAATTCAAAAACGGCTCGATCATGATGGAAGCCGGCAATGATTTTACGTTGACCGCTCGTGACGTAGTAGGCGACGAAACCATCGCTTCTATGAACTATAAACAGTTGCCGCAGGACGTTAAAGCCGGTGACCATATCCTCTTGTCCGACGGCTTGGTAAACCTTGAAGTCGTCAGCGTAGAAGGCGAAGATATCCACACGAAAATCATCAACAGCGGCAAGATGAGCGACCGCAAGCGCGTTGCTGTACCGGGCATCGCCATCAACCTGCCGGCTGTCTCTGAAACGGATGCTGCCGATATCGAATTTGGCTGCCGTATGAACATGGACCTCATTGCTGCTTCCTTCATTCAGCGCGGCAAAGACGTTCTGACCATCCGCAAACTGCTTGAAAAACACAACAGCGAAATGAAGATCATCTCTAAGATCGAATGTCAGGCCGCTGTCAACAATATTGACGAAATCATTAAGATGAGCGACGGCATCATGGTAGCCCGTGGTGACCTCGGCGTCGAAGTACCGGCTGAAGAAGTCCCGATGCTTCAGAAAGTCCTCATCCGTAAATGCCACGAAGCCGGCGAACCGGTCATTACGGCAACACAGATGTTGGAATCGATGTGCAACAACCCGCGTCCGACCCGTGCTGAAACGAGTGACGTTGCCAACGCTATCATCGACGGCACCGACGCTATCATGCTTAGCGGTGAAACGGCTGGCGGCCTCTATCCGGTAGAAGCCGTTGAAACCATGGCTCGCGTTGCTACCTTCACGGAAAGTAACTTTACATCGAGACCTTTTGAAGATGACGATTCCGAATCGGCAACGACGACCGAATCCATCGGTAAAGCCGTCGTTAAGATTGCCAAAGACCTCCACGCTTCGGCCATCATCGCTTCGACCGAACGCGGCGGCACAGCCCAGATGATTTCTAAATTCCGTCCGGATTGCCCGATCGTCGCTGTTTCTCCGCACGAAGCCATCGTTCGCCGTTTACAGCTCAACTGGGGCGTTCAGGCCATTAACGGTAAAGAAGCCGTTGATTCTGACGCTGTTGTCGACAATGCTATCTTTGCAGCCCTCGACAATGACCTCATTAAAGCCGGTGACCTTGTCGTCCTGACGGCCGGTGTTCCCGTTGCTAAAGCTGGTTCGACCAACATGATCCGCGTTCAGGTCGTCGGTGACGTCCTCCTCCGCGGTACCGGTATCGGCCGTAAATCGGCTGTCGGCAAAGTTTGCGTTGCCGAATCGCTGGAAGATTTGCAGAAAAACTTTACGGACGGCTGCATCTTGGTCCTCCGCGCAGCTCGTGCTGACTTTGTCGAATACATGAAACGCGCCAGCGCTATCGTTTCCGAAGAAGCCGGCCTTACCAGTGAATCGGCTATCGTGGCCATCACCCTCGGTATCCCGACCGTCGTCGGCTCTGAACATGCTGCCGACGTCTTGAATAACGGCGAAGTCGTTACCGTTGATGCCAGCCGCGGCACGATCTTCCGAGGCGCAGCAAACGCTCGATAAGATAAGAAAATAATTAAGGCATAACGAATTACTCCCCTATGAGTTAGACTGTCAAAGGTCTGCTTATGGGGGAGTTTTACGTTAGGGGCAACTTTTCTTGTTTCATTCATCAATATCATGTCACGTTTGGACGAAATTATCTGCCGGATATTACCCTTCCGGCAGATAAAAAATTGCCATATCTTCGGCCAGTCTGAGGCCATATTGTGACTGTATCGTGCAGCCGCTATTACGCCCGTGTTATCGAGGTGGTGTATAATCGGGAAAAACAAGAAAGGATGAGGGATATGAAAATGACGATGAATATGACAAAACTAGCAGCTGCTGTCTGCCTTTCTATGTCGATGGGACTGGGTATCGTATCGGCTCAGGATATGTCGATGCCGGCCGGGCCGATGATGTCTCAGGGGATGCCGCCCCAAGGCATGCCGCCTCAAGGGATGCCTCCGCAGGGACAGCAGGGCAAATCCATCTCTGAATTTACAGCCGCTCAGCGGATTACGGGCAAACAGGCACTCCTGGTTAATCAGGATATTACGGCTACCGAAGCCGATGAAAATGCTGTCCTGGCAGAACAAGGGGCTAACGTAACCTTGCAGAAGGTCCGCCTTTCAAAGACGGGCGATACGACCAGTGATGACGGCAGTAATTTCAACGGTCAGAATGCCGTCCTCCTCGTTTCCAATAGTACGGCTGCTGTTACCGATGCGTCCATAAGTTCTGCTGCCGAAGGGGCCAATGCCGTTTTTGCAACGGGTGAAAAAGCCGACGTCACCGTCAAAAATCTCACGATTAACACCAAGGGGAACTCCTCTCGCGGCCTCGACGCGACGTACGGCGGGACGATTCACGGTGAAAATGTGAACATTACGACGGCGGGAGCTCATTCCGCGTCCCTGGCGACCGACCGGGGCGAAGGGAATGTCTACGCTACGGGCAGTACCCTTTCGACGAGCGGTGAAGGCAGTCCGGTCATCTATTCTACGGGCAATATCGTCGTCACCAAGAGCAGCGGCATCGCCAAGGGCAGTGAAATCGCCTGCGTCGAAGGAAAAAATTCGATTTTTGTAGAAGACTCGACGCTGGCCGGGTTCAAACGGCACGGCGTCATGCTCTACCAGAGCTTCTCCGGCGATGCCGGGACGGGGACGGCTTCCTTTACGGCTAAAAATTCGACGCTCCACAACTATTCCGACGGAGCCATGTTCTACGTTACCAATACGAAGGCCGTTGCCAGCCTGACCAATACCGTCATTGAATCGCCGAATAATAAGAACCTTATTGAAGTTACCAGCGACCGCTGGGGGACGGAAGGCTCAAACGGCGGTGACTTTGAATTCACGGCAGCCAAACAATCGCTGAAAGGCGACGTCGTTGCCAATAACATCAGTACCGTTTCCGTCAGCCTGACGAACGGTTCGAATTGGAGCGGTGCCATGAATCCCAAACACACGGCCAAGGTTGCCGCACTGTCCCTCGATGCTTCGTCGGTCTGGAATGTGACCGGGGACTCCTATGTCTCGGCTTTGACCGATGAAGATTCGACGCTCGGCAATATTCGCAGCAATGGACATACGATTTATTACGATAAGAGCAACAAGGCCAACGCTTGGCTTAAGGGGCAGACGGTAAAACTGACTGACGGCGGCAAGGTAAAGCCCTTATAAACCCATAAAAGTCAACCTCTGCAGCATGCCTGTCACGAAGGCATCGAGAGAGCGGTACTCTTTAAGGTCTGTTCGCGGTAGCTACGGTAGACGTAAAAAAATAGTTGAAAAATTTCATAGATTTTGAAATATAGTGTCGATAAGAACGGTATAAAGGGAACTCTTTATACCGTTTTTCTTTGGCCGGAAACGAATCAAGGCATGAAGTTATTAGACGGTTACAAGGATTACTTTTCTTTGGTTATAGGCAGAGACAGGCCGTCATGGGCCCTTCTCTTGGAGCCATTATATAACTTTTCATGTGAAAATAATAACAAAATTGCGTAAATGGTATTGATATACAATATCGATTGTTATATATTAAGCAAGGAATTTTAAAAATACACTATCATTTATGGGAGATGTGGCAGTATGAAGACAGTAAAAGCAGTGAGTGCCGCTATGGTTATTGCAGCTATGGCAGGGAGTATGGTTTTGGCAGCTGATTATGTGGGAGACGGTTCTTTCCTTAACGTCGGTGATTCGACGCAGACTCATGAAGGGGCGACGGCAGATACAGCCCGCGTCGATGCCCGTGCCGGGGCTTCTGTCCTGGTTACGTCGAAGACGGCAGCTGAAGACAATCCTTATGGAATCGATGAAACGACCGGCAAGGGAAATCATCCGGAAAACCTGAGTGGTACCCATGACGTAGCCCGCGTCGTCGTCCATAATTCTCGCAGCGACTTCGGGTTAGATACGTATGCGTCCAAGACGGGTACGGCCATCGGTGCCTATGCCAAGTCTAACGGCGTCCAGTCGGCAGCGCTTGGGTATAAAGCAGAAGTTACCAGAGCGGCTGAAAACGGATTGGCATTGGGCTACGCCAGCCAGGCGTCGGCCAAGAACAGCGTGGCTCTCGGGGCTAACAGCGTCGCCGATGAAGAAAATACAATTTCTGTTGGCTCCGATAGTTTGACCCGGCGCATTACGCATGTTGCCGATGGGACAGCCGTCACTGACGCTGCGACCGTAGGTCAGCTCCAATCTGCTTCCATCTCCCTCCATCAGGATCTTCGCTCTTTAGGAACGGAAATCGACCAAGTCGGCGCCGTCTCGGCGGCATTAGCCGGACTGCACCCGCTCCAAACCGATAAAGGCTTTGAAATCTCGGCTGCCGGCGGTGCTTACGACGTCAAACAGGCCATGGCCTTTGATGTGACCCCAAAAAGTTAGACCTAGCCACCGTAACAAAATGTTGCGGTGGTTTTTCTATGCCGCGGTATGGCGAAGTCGGTATTCTACTGGGCTGCACCAACCGAGTTTTTCTTTGCTTCTCCGTTCATTATAGTATTTGATGAATCGCTCTATAGCCTGCTTCAGTTCATCAAAGCTGTGATATGTATGTCCATAGTAAATTTCCTGTTTCAGTAGGCCAAAGAAGTTTTCCATAACACTGTTATCCAAGCACGTCCCTTTCCGAGACATACTTTGAAAAATTCGCTCTTCTCTTAATCGTTTGGTGTAACATCCCATCTGGTAGGCCCAACCTTGGTCGGAATGAAAAGTGCGTCGATACTTACAGTCTGATGTTATTTTGATGGCTTTATTCAGCGCAGTGGTTATCCCTTCGGTACATGGCCGTTTCGTGATGCTGTAGCTGATAATTTCTCTATTGTAGAGATCAAGGAACGGATCAAGATAGAGTTTTTTCGTGACCAGGTGTCCCTGTTCATCCAGTTGGTAATACTTGAATTCGGTCGTATCTGTGGTGATTTTCTGGTGCAGAATGCAGGTGTCAAACCGGCGCTTTAACCGATTGGGAGCCACCTTACCAACCTTTCCTTTATAAGAATAATATTTTCGGCTTCTACGAGTGAAGGCCGTGACTTGAAGTCCTAGTCTTTGGACTACGCGTTGGACTCGTTTTCGGTTTACAGAGAGACCTTCTGCACGAAGTGCTCCATAAATCCGGCGATAGCCATAATTTGCATGCGAGTTCCGGATTGCTTTGATTTTACCTTCGAGTTCAGCATCTTTCGAGGGACGATTCAAGCGCTTTTGCCAATACATATAGGTGGATTTCGGCAGTTTAAGAAAAGCAAGGATGTCTTTTAATCGATAGGATCCTCGGAGGCTGTGTGCGAGCCTTGCTTTTTCTTCTGCGCTGCTT
>OFSC01000286.1_pt1 | contig 42904 bp, 37 predicted proteins | sample 1543201 | NCBI WGS metagenome assembly OFSC01 (sample SAMN04209228, study PRJEB22552) | human gut metagenome | biome: gut; material: feces | host: Homo sapiens | place: USA: Oklahoma
TCAAAATCCTTCTCTCCAAGAGTCTTGGACAGAAACGCATTGATACCCACTGCCGTTCCCACTGCTACGGCGATCATCAGGCTCTGGATCGGGAATGCCAGGGATACCGCACGAAGTGCGTATTCATTGATTCTGGAGACAAAGATGCTGTCCACGATATTGTACAGTGCCTGCACCAGCATGGAGATCATCATAGGCAGGGACATAGAGATCAGTAATTTGTCAATGGGCATGACACCCATTTTGTTTTCTTTGGTCTGCATAAAAGTGCTCCTTTCGCATAAAAAAAAGCCCCAAGCGGGGTTTTTGAGAATGGGAAAATGATGTATGTTGTCAGGATATCGTAACATCAAGTGAGGCATGGGGGATTCGAACCCCCGACAACTTGATTAAAAGTCAAGTGCTCTACCGACTGAGCTAATACCCCATAATAAAAACAGGGCTAGCTGGATTCGAACCAGCGAATGCAGCAGTCAAAGTGCTGTGCCTTACCGCTTGGCGATAGCCCAAAGGCGAAGGGTGGATACAGGGATTCGAACCCTGGGCCTCCAGAGCCACAATCTGGCGCGCTAACCAACTGCGCTATACCCACCATATTTACTTCATATGGTCCATATGGAATTGATATGAAATAAAAAATGTGCCTGAAGGGATTCGAACCCCCGACACCCGGCTTAGAAGGCCGGTGCTCTATCCAACTGAGCTACAGACACATATGGGATACTGCGAATACTGCAATATCTAAGCGGGTGATGGGAATCGAACCCACGTATCCAGCTTGGAAGGCTGGTGTTCTACCATTGAACTACACCCGCATGTAGTCGGGGTGACAGGATTCGAACCTGCGACCTCCTGGTCCCAAACCAGGCGCTCTAGCCAAGCTGAGCCACACCCCGAAGGATTTGTTTGCGTTCTTTCCGTGACGCAAGAATTAGTATATAGCAAAGGAAAGAATATGTCAACAACTTTTTTTATTTTTTTTATATTTTTTTTAAAGGGTAGATTTGCAAGGTAATTGCAACACCCCTGTTGCGTTTACTTTGACAGTTAAAAACATTGCATTAAACTAGATGGATAATTTATTACAAATTGTAATAATTACCGAACATAAAAATATAATAACAGAAAGGAAAATTTATATTATGAAAAATTTAGCTTATGTTACTTTACTGATTGAGTCTAACAATGAAGATGATTTTGAATCTAAATCAAATGATATATTTGATGATATGACATGGAGTAAACTTAATGGTTTATTAGAACCATCATACACAATTAGAGGCACAATTGCTAAAACTGCAATTCATTTTAATGGAGACAGTTCTCAACATAAAAAAGTAAAACTTACCGAAAAGGCATATCAAAAACATATTTCAGAATTAAAAAAATATGATTTTTAAGATTAACATGTACCCATAAATTTGATTTATGGGTACATAAATACACTATTTATGATTTTTTAATGGTATAATTTGTTTTCCAGAAGTAATTTCTGCATGGTTATTATTCCATTCTGCGTAGATAAGAATAGGTTGCTTATAATTATATAGCTTTTTGTTATATTCTTTAAATAATTCTGTAGAATCAAAATGAATATCAATTATAAAATTATTTCCATTGTAAGGAAAACTGAATTTAATTTTATTGGATTTAGTGTCATAACTATGATATAAGCATTCAACAAGCTTTATTCCAGATATATATTTTGTATACAAATAGGATGTTTTGCGCCCTGCAAATATTTCTTTAATTTTTATTCCATTAATTTCATCATCAATATCATTCATTAAGCAAACAGCAAATAATTCACGCACTGTATGTATATATAACATTTCTTTTTTGTGCTCTGTTGGAGATGTTTTGGGAAAAACAGGTTTTTTAACTATGTCATTCGGTTTTTTATCATTCGCATTTTTTATAATATCCAATAATCCATTAAGGGAAAAATCCGAAGTATCATAATCATTTTTACTTCCCGACTCTTTTAAATTAATATCATTCCAACATCCTTCTATATGTTGGCTACTTGGTTTTTTTACAAAATGCGTTCTTACTTTGTTAGAATTTAAAGCTGAAACTGAAAATTCACAATTGCATCTAGTGTTTTGACAATAAAAAGTATCATTTTGTTCATTTGGTGTAACATCTTCTGCTCTTTTTTTATTAATATGTTCTTTTTCACAATATGCTATGAAAGACATTTTTATCTCCTTTTAATTGTAATCATTGTTAATAAGTACTTCTATCATATAAATTACATACTCAGGCGGTTTTCTAACTCCTTGTTCCCAATGCTGTAGTGTTCCAATAGGGATATGAAATTTTTCTGCGAATTTAGACTGCGAAAGCCCTGTAGATTCTCTTAATTCTTTTATCGTAATTGTACTCACCACCTTTATTTTGATTTTTTATATCATCCTCTGTTATAATCGCTATATGCCATTGGTATATATTTTTACACAGGAGAAAATTTATGTCTATATTTAAACACCTTACACATGAGCAACGAGTTCTAATAGAAGACCGTCTTAATCACAAAATATCCATTCGTGCAATAGCAAAAGAATTAAATAAATCACCATCAACAATTTTGCGTGAAATTCAAAATCATTCTATGGCTATTCCGACCTCAAGTAACGACTGTGCCAGTAAAAGAGATTGTCATTTTCATCATATTTGCGGAGACAATAATTGCAATCGTAAATGTTATGCATGTCTATCCTTATGTACTAGGCACTGTGAGAATTATAAAAAATCTTCTTGCCGTAAATTAGATATTTCACCATACCTCTGCAACGGCTGCAAATCTATTAATTTTTGCGTATATGATAAAAATATTTATAAATCAACAGAAGCTCAGTCTCAATACATTAATACACTTACATCTTCACGCTCAGGTTTTGATGTAACAGATGAAGAATTAGATATAATAAATACTTTAGCATCACCATTAATCAAAAATGGGTTATCTCCATATCACATCAAGCAAACTTATCAAGAAGAACTTATTATTAGTGAATCCACTTTACGCCGAATGATTGATAAAAATATACTCGAAGTACGAAACGTAGACCTCCGTGATAAAGTAAAACGAAAACCTCGTAACAAAACTTCACACAATATATCACCTCTGTCCGCAACAAAAATCGGTCATTTTTATGGTGATTATTTAAGTTACCTAGAAGAAAATGATGTCAGTATTGCCGAAATGGATTGTGTAAAAGGAAAGAAAGACGAAGACGCAACCTTACTCACCTTAACAATTCCATCCCTGTCATTCCAACTCGCCTTTATAATGGACAACCAGACTACTGAAGCAGTGGTAAAAACTTTAAATAAAATCGAAACTTCATTAGGATATGAACTATTCAATCAGATTTTTCCTGTTATCCTAACCGACAATGGCTCTGAGTTTGCTGACATTCCGGGTATGGAAGCTTCTTGTGTAACAGAAAAGCAACGAACCAAAATATTTTTCTGTGAACCAAATAGGTCTGACGAAAAAGGATCATGCGAAAATCACCATAAAATGATTAGATATATCATTCCAAAAGGTTCTTCACTGGAACCGTATACACAGGCAGATATAACACTTATGATGAACCACATCAATAGTTATAAGAGAAAAGCTCTTTTCGGATTAAGTGCATACAATTTAGCTCAAAATGCTTTACCTGATGATTTCTTTACATTATTAGGCATTGAAGAAATCCCCGCAGAAAAAATAATTTTAAGACCTTCTCTTATAAGTAGTCAGCAAAGTAACTGCAACATTCTTTAAAAGGTGTTGCGATTACTTTGACAGCTCATGCCATATACACCATCATAGGAAATTCAAATTTGACAATTATTTTCTTCTTTCTAGGAAGTAGACGCAACAGAGGCGTTGCATTTACTTTGAAAATTTAGCTATTTTTTTTAAAGTGGCTGCCGGACAGCTTAAAAGAGCTTCCCGGCAGGCATTTTATCCGTATACGTTGCAATTGAACGCCTATACTCTAGATCACCTTCACAAGCATCTCTTTCATGGCGCGAAGAGCCTTGCCTCGATGGCTTATGGCATTCTTCTGCTGGGGAGTAAGCTCTGCAGAAGAGCAGCCGTACTCATCTAAATAGAAGATAGGATCATAACCAAAGCCGTTGGCTCCCGCTATCTCCCATCCTATGTAGCCCTCCATAGTCTGTCTGGTCACAAGTTCCTTTCCATCCGGCAGCACTGCGGCGATAGCACACACAAAGCGGGCTGTACGCTTCTCCTTTGGCACACCGTCAAGGCGTTCTATAAGGTTATTATTCTTTATATCATAGGAAGTATCCTCACCCATATAGCGTGCTGAATATACTCCCGGTTCCTTATTCAGATAGTCAATCTCAAGTCCTGAGTCGTCTGCGAGAACAATTGCATCTGTGTGTGCCGCAATTGCGCGTGCCTTAATCAGCGCATTGTCTTCAAAGGTCTTCCCATCCTCCACTATATCCACATTGATACCTGCTTCCTTCATTGAACGGATATCCACGTCACAGTCTGAAAGTATCTCTTTGATTTCTCTGAGCTTATCCTTGTTTCCTGTTGCAAATATGATTTTTGTCATAATATATTTCCTTCCTTCTTTTTCTATTCGAACAATTTCCAGATACAGCTAGTAGCCTTCATCAAAGGCCTGCATGATTGCATTGTATATACCCTGAGCTGCCTGTTTCTGATAGTCTGCATTGGCCAGATTGTCAAGCTCCTGTCTGTTGGTCATGAAGCCCACCTCCACAAGTGCAACCGGAGCCTCACTTGTTCTTATTATATATATGTCATCTGCAGGAAGCAGCCCAAATGCCCTGTTTCCTGTCGCAGCTGTCACGTTATCCATGCAAATCTGTGCAAGGTGTTTACTTCCGAGCTCTCTGTCATCTGACTGGCTGTAGAGCACCTGCGTACCCGAAACCGCGGTGAAATTGCCCTTTTCATATGAGTTGCAATGCACGCTTATAAATAAATCCGCATCCGCCTTATTGGCAAGTGCCGCTCTCTGCTGCAGTGTAGGATTGGTATCTGTTGTCCTGGTGTAGAATATCCCAAGCCTTTTGTCACCTGAATAGCTGTCAAGCTGTTCCTTAAGTGCCAGCACTATGTCCAGATTGATGCTTTTTTCCTCTATTCCGTTTCGCACGGCACCGGTCATACGGCCGCCGTGACCTGCATCTATTATGATGACCTTATCGTATATATCATGCAGATTGACAAAGCTCAGATAAAGATATCCATTCTCTATGCGCTGCTTCACCTGATAGAGCTTGTCTGTAGTGATAGCTATCACACCATCTGCCCCTTTGCGGTAATACTGCATGGAGTCTATATGATTTGACCTGCCTGTCATGGAATACTTCGTAAAGTAATTATCCACATCAGCCTTAAGCTTTACATAGACCGTCTGCGTCAGGGCATCGTTTTCCACCGATATACTCTGGCGCTCCCCTTCTGAGTCGTCCGGCAGCTCTATCCTTAAATCATCCTCAAAGCCGGCTTTCTCCTGCAATATCTCATCAGGGTTCTTCTCCTGCTTTGCATCTGAGGAAGCCTTGACATAGTTTTGCAGCACATTATCCTCCAATGCTTTTGCCATATCATACTTCTCATTTATAGCCGGAAGCTTTTCAAGCGTGACCGGCACGATAAGTGCAAGCATAACGAAAAATACTGTTATTATCTTTAGAATATTTCTGTACATATCATCTGTTATCAGAAAAGGCCTTTATACAGAGGTTACAATCCTGTTTTTCCTTTACATTGATATATGCCACACCATCATAGCTGATGTAGCCCTCGCCATCATCCAGATTGACCGTAGACATGTATGCTTCACCCGAGTTGTACTCTATAGCCATAGGATGAGTCGATCCCGGTGTATTTATATAAAGTACAATGGCATAACGCTCACCGGACTCCAAATCAACAGGCTCATCAAAATCAACAGTGTAATAGCCTGCATTTTTTAGTGACCCCTCAGCCACCAGCGTCTTATTTTTAAAAGAATACTCATTCTCAAAATTCTTAACTACATACAGCTTGTATGAGGTATCCGCTGCTGTAGCATAAAAGCCGGAAGCCCTTAGTGATTCAGCCGACTGTGCGGTAAATATGTTGGCTCCGTACATATCCTCCTTGTCGTAGCCCATCTTTCCTACCCAGCCACACAGGTCACTCTGGTATATATTATCATAATTGTCAGCACTCTCTATATCTGTATAAACAACATTGTGCGTGCCCACATTTGTATCGTAGTATGACACATAGAACACCCCATTGTCTCCAAAACTGCTGCCCCAGCTGTTCTGGCATATAAAGGCTCCATCTCCTTCCAGATCCACATTGAAGTTTTCCTTAGGGTAATTGTCATCCCAGCCAATTATAACCACATCATGATTTGGCTTATCTTGACCCATATAACAGTAAGAATTAGTCTGCTTATTGTAATAAGGAGTCTTTGTCTTTGAGCTTGCTATTGTACTGTAAAGCGATGTCTGCACACCACCATATTTGAAAACAGCCTCCTTTATGCCCTGATAGTCCTTTCCATCTATGATAAGCATCTGCTGCACATGCTTTACTGCAGCAAGATCATCGCGTGTCACTCCATCTCCGTAAGGATCATCCGCGTCATAAACCGGTCCCTGCCATGCTGCCAGATATGCCATTCCCATGGTATACTCTCCCCCGTCATACTGATTGACGTTGAATGAATTGCTCATACTCATATGATCCACGGAAAACAAAAGCTGCTCCTCCGGCATAAGGGCTGACTCGAGTGCACTTGTGGCCGCAAAAGCCCAACAGGTGCCATAGCTGCCCTGATCCCTGATTAGTGACACACGCTGTCTTTCTCTCAGATCATACTTTGTTGGCACCGTTGATACACCCTCGGATTTGTCTGTCATAGTGAGTGTATTTGTCGCCGTATCAAAGCTGCAGGTCATATCCAAAAGTTTAGACAGCTTGTCTAAGCTTGCATAAAACTGCCCCTTATACTGTACAAAGCCATTGTCGTCTGCCAGCTTGAAATCAGCTGTCAGACTGTGCTTTTCCACCAGAAGCTCATTTTTATTGTATACATGTGCACTGCTGTTTAGTGCATCGCGAAGCATGGACACGGGAACCATTATATTCCTGTTCTCATCCATATACACATGCTCATCCTCGCTCGTATACTCCTTATTTTCTATCCTAAGCCTGATGGTGGTGCCATTTACATCAGCAGCCACAAGCGGACTCCATATAGTATTATCTATCTGTGCTCCTCTGAACGCGCCAAGTGTAGAGCTGTCCTTTGCATATATGTAAAAATTAGACACAAAGATAAGTGCCAAGATGAATGTAAATGCAATATATCTCTTTGAATATTTCATATACCCTGCTAATCCTTTTTCCTTCTCGGAGGCTTAGGCCCCATAAACTGATAAAAATATGTCTTTATCATACCATTGTAGATTTTCCTGTTTTTGTCAGCTTTTCTGCCGATATAGCGCTCTGTATCCTCATAGCTCGTAATCAGATACATCGACCATGCATCAAGCCTCTTATAAGCTTCTCCAATCTGTGAATACAGTGCCGGGAGCGCTGATTTCTCCTCGAGTCGCTCACCGTATGGAGGATTTGAGATAATAAATCCGTACTTCTTCGGGTGATGCAGGTCGGCCACAGCCCTCTGCTGGAAATGAATCATGTGCTCCACTCCGGCTCTCTTGGCATTTTCCCTGGCTGCAGCCACCACATCAGGGTCAATGTCATAGCCCTGGATGTCCACCTGCACATCCTTATCTATCATATCCTCTGCCTCCTGCACAGCCTCATACCACAGCTTTCTTGGTATGATATTGGTCCAGCTCTCAGCTGTAAACTCCCTGTTCATACCGGGTGCTATGTTTGCTGCCATCATGGCTGCCTCTATCGGAAATGTACCACTGCCGCAAAACGGATCCACAAGTATTCTGTCTGCATGCCATGGTGTAAGCATGATGAGCGATGCTGCAAGTGTCTCAGTCAGCGGCGCCTTGCTCGTTGCCAGACGGTATCCTCTCTTGTGAAGGGAATCCCCCGATGTATCAAGTGTCACCATCACCTCATCCTTGTACAGAAAAACCCTTACCGGATACTGTGCTCCGTCCTCCGGGAACCAGTCAATGTGATAAGACCTCTTCATTCTCTCAACCATAGCCTTTTTCACGATAGACTGTATATCAGATGGTGAAAAAAGCTTACTCTTTATGGAAGAAGCCTTTTTCACCCAGAATCTGCCGTCCTTGGGAATATAATTTTCCCATGGGAGAGCCTTTACATTTTCAAAAAGCGCATCAAATGTGGCAGCCTTAAAGCGTCCTACCTGAAGTAATACTCTCTCTGCGCCTCTTAAGAATATATTCGCTCTGCATATAGCCTCAGCATCGCCCTCAAACGATACCCTGCCGTCCTCCACACGTGTTATCTCATATCCCAGATCATATATCTCCCTCTTGACTACTGCCTCAAGGCCAAAATGACATGGCACAACAAGCTCAAATCTATTCATATATTGTGTAACTGCCTTTCTATAATTGTACTTTACATTGTTATCTAATATTGTTGCATAAATTTCAATTTTTTTAAATAGTTTCAGCCATATTTCTGCAACTTTTTTTGATATCCGCACATAGCATTGTATCCACCTATGACTGTCGCTGTATCAAAACCGCGATTTCCCAGATATCTGGCCAGCTTCATGCTGCTTCCACCATGCGTGCAGTAAAAAATCACACTCTGTGACGCATCGAGTTCACTCTCATATGAATCCGTGATATCCATAGGCATACTGAGTGCGCCTTTCCAGTGCGACCTGTCATATTCCTCTCTTGTTCTTATATCTATAAGCAGTGCATTCATTTCTTTTTGCACCTTATAAAGCTCATCCGCATAAACTATTTTAAATTTCATACATCCATACGCCAAAATACGAATTTACATTATGATATTCATTTTATTATGAGATGTGAACTGCGATAAATCACCAAAATCATTACAGCCGGTGCTTTAGTACTTTAGCTCTTTAATAAATTAACTCGTTTTGTTAAAATTATATTATTTTGTGTTTCAAAGTATTGCTTTTTAATTACTGTTATTTTATAATGTTTCCGAAGAGAGAAATCTTTTCAATGTTATACCTCTTATTAATTATTTATACTCCCCTCAAAAGAGCCGGTCACATGACCGGCTCTTTTATACTGCTTATATTTTTTATATTTATCAATCCAAAAGCATCTCATACTCTGTTAACGGCAGTGGCTTTGAATAATAAAAGCCCTGTATACTGTCGCAGTCTATATTCTTCAAAAACTCTACCTGCTCCTGACTCTCAACACCCTCGGCGGTCACGCAGATTCCCAGCTCCTTGGCCAGTGCTATCGTGTGCACAAGCAGCCTCTCACCATTTGAATCTCCTATATAGTCAATCAGGCTCTTGTCGATTTTGAGTGTATCAAAGCACTTCATATTGAGGGTAACAAGTGATGAATAGCCTGAGCCAAAATCATCCACCAAAAGTGGAAATCCATTGCCATGGAATTTATCCGCAATACTCTTGATTTCATCATTATCGACCGCTGCACTCTCTGTAATCTCTATAGGCACAAGATGTGTGTATATGCCGATTCTTCTTGCTATATCATGATATCTTTTGACCACAGACTCAAAGTACAGGCTCGCTCTGGACAGGTTGATTGAGATAGGAACTATTTTTTTCCCTTCATCAAGCCATCTTCTCTGATGTGTACACACCTCGCGGAACACATACTCATCAAGCGCCTTAATCATGCCGTTTCTTTCAAAAAGCGGTATAAATTTGGATGGCGGAATAATCTCATTATTTTCTCTTCTCCACCTGACAAGTCCCTCTGCACCGACCAGCTTGTTGGTCTTTGGAGCATACTTGGGCTGATACCATATCTCAAAATGATTGTCATTTAAATCCCTGTAGAAGTTATCCTCCATCTGCTTTTCTTCGACAATCCTTTCTGTATCGGCCTGACTGTATATCTGATAGAGCACGTCCTTCCGCTCCTTGATCCGATTCTTGGCAAAGTTGGCCTCGCCGTATGCTTCCTCAACCTTTTTGCCCGGCTCCCATTTTGTCACACCAAAGTATGGCTGAATCTTTGGAATCTTTAAGGATTCTGAAACCTTAATAAGCTGTAAATTGATGGTCTCTATCTTTCTGATAACCTTATTTATCTTGTCATCCGCAAAGAAAATAACAAATCTGTCTGCATTTATATGACCTGATATGTCATTATATCCTACAACACCGCGTATATTTTCAGAAATCCATCTAAGCGCCTCATCGCCCTTTGCCACACCACAGATGGAGTTCACTATCTTGAAGGAGTGAATATCCATGGAAATCAGATATCCTGATACGTTTCTGTCACGCAGCTTCTTTTTAAAACTCTCGTAATTGTTGCCTCCGGTCACTGCATCCACATACGCTATACGCTCAAGCTCTCTTTGCTTCTCCGGGCTTATATCCGAAAAGCCCGCTATCATCTTGTGCAGCTCTCCCACGCCAGACACATTGACAAACTTTGCTCTGCAATACTGTACCTGTCCATCCCTCACGATGCGGTAATCATGCTGATAGGTATCCTTTATCAAAAACTGCCTGCGCAGATTATTAATTGATGTCTCTAAAAGCATGTGAAGCTTATCCTCTTCTAAGACGATAGCATTTACATACTGTTCCATCATCTCATTATAGCCCGGTTTTGACTCAAGCACTTCTCCAAACATAGCACGGACAGAAGGATTCATCCTGTACGGATACATCTTATTGTTGTCTACATCTACATAGTAGATACTGTTGAAGTTGCTTCCTAAAGCATTCACCATCTCACTCTCGTTAAGACGCTCATCAAGCTGCTCAGCAAGCCCTATTGCCTCAACTGTTCTGCCATCATCATCAAAGCAAATCGACTTGAATGATATCCTGTAGGTATCTGTTCCTTCCTTGGCATGCAGTACTACAGTAGCAAATTTTTCTCCCTCTGCAATCTGTTTAACAGCCTTCAGCAGATTATTCCTGTCAACCATGCTGTCTATAAACGGATTGTTTATAATATCCACATTTTTCTCTTCTGAGTCATCTAATGAATCCTCTGATAAAAAAGACCTCAAACGGCATTCCTGCGGAAAGCACTTAAAAACATACTTTCCCCAGGATGCGAATGCGGTCTTTATATCCATCTCTATATTGTTTTCATCATCAAATCTATTACTCATAATAATTCCCACAAAAATAAAATAATTATTAAAACTCTTTCATATCTATCACTACTATATCATTAGTAAGTCATTTCGTAAAGTTTTGTTTTTACTAATTTTGTTCTTTTTGTGTATTTTATGAATATATATTTTATTTTATAGCGTCGAGTGCGTTTGAGATATCTGCAATCAAATCCACCTTGTCCTCAAGACCTAAGCTTATTCTGATAAGCTCTGCCGGCACTCCTGCTTCCTTAAGCTGCTCATCATTCATCTGACGATGCGTGCTTGTTGCCGGATTTAAGCAGCAGGTTCTCGCATCTGCCACATGTGTCTCGATTGCACCAAGCCTTAATGCCTTCATAAATGCAGACGCTGCCTCTCTGCCGCCCTTTAAGCCAAATGATACGACTCCGCAGCCTCCGTTTGGAAGATACTTCTGTGCTCTCTCATAGTATTTGTTTGAAGGAAGCCCTGAGTAGTTTACATAGGCAACCTTTGGATGATTTTCCAAAAATTCAGCCACTGCCTGTCCATTTTCCACATGCTTTGGCATACGCACATGAAGTGACTCAAGGCCAAGATTCAGCATAAATGCATTCTGTGGTGACTGCATAGAACCAAAATCGCGCATAAGCTGTGCTGTACATTTGGTAATGAACGCACCTTCCTTGCCGAATTTCTCTGCATATGTGATGCCATGATAGCTGTCGTCAGGTGTGCACAGTCCCGGATATTTATCTGCATGTGCCATCCAGTCGAATTTGCCGCTGTCTACGATTGCTCCGCCGAGTGTGGCTCCGTGTCCGTCCATGTACTTTGTGGTAGAGTGTGTGACAATATCTGCGCCCCACTCAATTGGTCTGCAGTTTACAGGTGTCGGGAAGGTATTGTCCACTATAAGCGGTACTCCGTGCTCGTGTGCCACCTTTGCAAAAAGCTCTATATCAAGCACCGTAAGCGCAGGATTGGCAATAGTCTCACCAAACATAAGCTTTGTGTTTGGTCTGAATGCTGCATTCAGCTCCTCCTCTGTAGCATCAGGAGATACGAATGTAGCTGTAATACCCATCTTTGCCATAGTTACCGCGATGAGGTTGAAGGTGCCTCCATAGATGGATGATGATGCCACGATATGGTCTCCGCACTCACATATGTTGAACATGGCATAGAAATTGGCTGCCTGTCCTGATGATGTGAGCATGGCAGCAGTGCCACCCTCCATAGCTGCGATTTTTCTTGCTACCGTATCACAGGTTGGATTCTGCAGTCTGCTGTAGAAATAGCCCTCTGCCTCAAGGTCAAAAAGCTTTCCCATGTCCTCGCTTGTGTCATATTTGAATGTAGTTGACTGAATAATCGGAATCTGTCTCGGCTCTCCGTTTCCGGCTGCATAGCCTGCCTGTACACACTTTGTACCTATACTGTATTCTTTCATTGTGCTTCTCCTTTATTATGTTAATGTTTCAGATGGATATAGTATATTACATTTGGCGCGTTTTGACAAATTCTTCAAATCGTGGAAGTGTGAGAGTAATTTTACCGTACTCAGAGGTATCTATAACCCCCTTTCTTTTGAGCCGGTCTCTATATACCGAGAATAATCCTGAATTCATATCCAGTTTTTCTCTGATTTCTTTTACCTTTTCTTCACCACTTACTGATATTTCCAACAATATTTTTTTATCAAGCTCTGACAGCTCCGACCAGATTTTACTGTACACATACTCATCAAGGCACTGATCATATTCCGGTAAAATATCTTCTATCGTGTGATCATCCCTGTTTTCCCAGTAAAGATATCCCAATACCTGGAATGCAAAAGGATATCCCTTTGTAAGAGCTGCCATTTTGTCTGCCTCTCTTTGATCCAGTTCAAAAATATCCATATAGTGTTTCCTGACTGCTGTAAAGCTAAGTGGCTCAAGCATTATCTTAGGCGCCCTGTACAAAAATGTAAGTGCCTTGTCGTTCTGCAGATCATATATATTTTCAAACAGCCCCGTCATAAGCAGAAAAATAGGATAATCCTGTCTCAGAAATATCTGAAATGAACTGACAAATACTTTTACAAATTCACAGTTCATAACCTCATCAACTGAAATGAGTAACCGCTTATTATGTTTCTTTATATTTTCAAGCATCAATTCCAGCACATTTTCTATATCCGTAACCGGTGCTGCATTTTCTATGGAAACGCCCAGTCCAAACGCTGAAAAATCCAGTTTTGCATTGACAAATATTTTATTCATCTGAGGCATACTGTAAATCTTGGCTGCAAGGCTCTGAAGCATATCTCTCGTAGGGTTAAGCTCAACTGTCAGCCATTCCTCATCCTTCTTTATCTCTGATACTATATTGGTCATCATAACCGTTTTGCCCGATCCCCTTACCCCGGTTATCATAAAAAGCTGGTTTGCAGGATTTTCTGACCTAAATGTCTCTACTATCTGATTGGTCTGTGAGATTCTTGATATATATTGCAGTGGTTTTTTCCCGAATGATAATGTAAATGGATTTTGCATTTTGTTTTCCCCTTATATAACTTTATATAACTTTTTGTTTCGTATATAAGTTTATATAACCTTATATAACTTTGCATTTATTATATAACTTTATATAACTTTTGTCACCATAAATTCTTAATCTTTAAAAGCATCTTTATAAGATATTTTATCTACCAACGCTTCATAACTGCTATCATCAGCTTGTACTATCTCTCTGACATTGTGCTGCTCTAATACTGCTGTTGTTTTTTCACCTATTGAGTATGCTGTTTCCACGTATGCATTCTCCGGCAGCATATGAAAAAATCTTTCCACATTTGATGCGCTTGTAAAAACAGCTTCACTTACCATGTTTCCAATGCTTTCAGGAATACTCTCATATGCCTGCTCATTTACATATGCATCAATTTTTTCTAATTCACATATTTCTTTAAGTCCTGCCTCAAGGTCAGGTGAAGCCTCCTTTGCCGAGAAAATGCAGACTTTGATTTCATCATTATCGCCCATATACGAACTCAATTCTCCTGCAAATCCTTTTCCGGTCTGTTCTGCCGGAATAATATCTGCATTTATGTGATGCTTTGCAAGCTCTTTTTCTGTAGCTTTTCCCACCACCGCAAACCTTGCATTTGCTATAAGCCTGATGTCTGCCCCTGCCAGATCCAGATTATAGAAAAATGATCTTACACCATTTTTGCTTGTAAAAACTATCCAGTCAGCTGATCTTACCTTATCGGCAAATTCAGGAATTATTATCGGGTTTATTATGCCTGTCTTAACCGGTGTGACATCTGCTCCAAGCTGCTGTAATTTTGCTATCAATTCGTTTGTTTTGATATACGGTACTGTGATTTTTCTTCCAAACAGCGGTCTTTTTTCAAAGAAATCAAGCCTGTCATTCAGTGAAACCACATCTCCCACAACGATTATAGCCGGTGATGTCAGCTTTGCTTCCTCAATCTTTTCTCCGATATCCGCAAGCGTTCCTATACATTTGCGCTGCGCGGCAAGTGTGCCGTTCGATATCACTGCTGCCGGAGTATCCGCTCTTCGTCCTGCTTTCATAAGCCCTGTTGCAATGCTTTTTACATGCGCAAGTCCCATCAAAAATACACAGGTGATTGTCTCATCTGTAAGAAGGGAATAGTCTATATCTGCCTCCTCATCCCTTCTGCTGTGCGCAGTGATGACCTGAAAGCCTTTTGCTATGCCTCTGTGTGTGATAGGTATTCCTGCAGCCGCAAGCGCTGCAACCGATGAACTGACACCCGGTACCACTTCTACCTCCACATTTCTATCTACCAGGTAGAGAGCTTCCTCTCCGCCTCTTCCAAAGACATACGGATCTCCGCCCTTTAATCGGACTACAAGCTCATGATATTTTGATTTCTCGTACAAAAGCTCGTTTATGGCATCCTGCTTCATGACATGCTTGTGATTTTCCTTGCCCACATAAATAAGCTCACAGCCTGCCTTTGCCATTGAAAGAAACTCTGGTGATGACAGCCTGTCATACACCAGACAATCCGCCTGTTTAATATATTTTTCTCCTTTTAAAGTGAGCAGGCCCGTATCTCCCGGTCCTGCTCCAACTAATACTACTTTTCCTGTGTTTTCTCTCATGATTTTCCTATTTATTTTTCTACTGAATTATTATGATTAAAAATTATGACTTGATATTTTTTTAGTCGATTTCTAATTTATACCGAATATCGTGCACGGCACGCTCCACAATATTGTTTCTGTCTGATGTCATATCCCATACCTGCTCTGTCCTTGCAAGCTGTTTTCCATCCTCTGAGCCAAACATCGCAAGAAGCTTTAGCCTGTTATTTTTGTTGCTGTCATTACCGCGGTCTTTTTCACTTACAATATCACAGTATGCAGCCACAGGCAGATGACAGTTTCCACCGATTTGCTTTAAAAATTCTCTCTCAATGCCTGCGCACAGATTGGTTTTCTCATCTGACAAAGCATCAAGCTTTGCCATCAGCTTAGCATTGTCAGCACGTAGCTCAATCGCCAGTGTGCCCTGTGCCGGAGCCGGAATCATATCATCCTCCGAAAAGTACTGTGTGATCTCAGAATCTCTTCCGATACGCTTTATTCCCGCCGCTGCAAGTACGATTCCATCCAGCCTGTATTCGTTATACTTATTCTGTTTTTCGTTAGCTATCTCATTGTTATTTACAGTATTATCGGCAACCTCTTCATATATAATTTCACCATCATATAGCTTACGAAGCCTCGTATCGATATTTCCGCGTATGCCAACCACCTTAAGGTCAGGACGCAGCTTTAAAAGCTGATACTTTCTGCGCTTGCTTCCGGTTCCTATCACGGCACCATGAGGAAGTTCATCCAGTGAAGCGGCATTTTTTAGCACCAAAACATCCCTTGGATCTTCACGCTTCCATGCCTTTGCAAATGTAAGCCCTGCTGCCGGTTCATCAGGCATATCCTTCATGGAATGGACTGCCATATGAATCTTTCCCGATAAAAGCTCGTCCTCTATCTCCTTTACGAAGATACCCTTTGAGCCAATCTTATCGAGTGCCTTTTTCTGCTCTAAATCGCCTGTTGTCTTTATGATAACAGCCTTAAAATCATCATCCGGATATGCTCTTTTTAACTTATCTATCACGTAATCAGTCTGAACAAGAGCAAGCTTTGAGCCTCTCGTTCCTATTAAATACCTCATTTTACTCTCCTACGGATCATGCCATTTTCCATTTATCATTTATAAATGAACAACAACTTAAAATCTGTAATACCATACTTTAAACTATATTTCCGGAATCCTTCCATTATCAATAGCTGCACACAATATTTCTTTAAACACACGCTTTCTCTCGGCTTCCGTGTCATATTGCGCTATTACTCTTTCGCGGATCTGTCCCATGTATTCGTTCAGCTCACCAAGAAACGGAGTAAGAATCTCCTGCTCTTTGCCTTTCAGATACTGAGTCAGCACAGGGCTGTTTCCTCCGCTCGAAAATGCCGCAACAAGATTCTTTTCCTTTATGTATGACGGAAAAATAAAGCTGCAATCAGCCTTCTGATCGACCGCATTTACCATGATGCCATTAGCTTTGCAATACTCTGCAATCTCATGATTTAAAGCATTGTCATCAGTGGCAGCGATAACCATTTCCATGCCATCACAGTCTTTTCGTTCAAACCTTCTTTTTATGAACGTAATTCTATCTGCTGCATCCGGGTCCGTCTGATTGTTTTCTTTATTTGCCGTATATGAGCCCGTTTTATCCTCGCTTGCTATATCATCAATTGTAAGCTTTCTCAGCTCATCACATATATCCTCTGCCACAACCGTGACATTCGCGCCAAAATCCAGCATTACGATCACCTTGCGATATGCCACATTTCCACCGCCGACGATCAGACACTCTCTTTCCGTCATATCCACAAACATCGGAAAATACGCCATTTTTATCTCCCTGTAATACCATATCCATACTTTATTTCATATATTATTTCATGCCTTATTTTATACTTTATTATACGCTTTATGCTTTATTTTCCACCTTATTCTTCACACTGTAACCGTTTAATATTCCTGCAAAAACAGGACGAAGCTTAGCAGAAAACACTGCTGCCGATACGCATAATATAAAGTCCGGTGCAACAGTTATCAGACAGTAATCCACTATTACTATGCCCCAGCTGACAGGTGTTGCCACATAGAAATTCTTCATGCAGTAAAAGTATATCGCTCCAACTGTATAATATGCCACCAGTCCGACCGTTGCCGGAAGAATGAGTGTAAACGCATTGGTCTTTTTAAGCTTTTCTGTGATCGCTCCGATTAAAAATGCTGCAAGCACAAAGCCTAAGAGGAACCCAAAGCCCGGTCTTAAAATATATGTAGGACCACCGCCTGCCGCAAATACAGGCACTCCCACCAGTCCGATGCACAGATACACTATCACGCTAAGCGATGCCAGCTTTGCCCCGAGCAGAAATCCCGCCATCAGCACAAAGAACCACTGTAATGTAAAATGCATGGTGTACATAGGAAGCGGAATATCAATCTTGATAAATGCTCCAACTGCTATAAGTGCCGCAAAAAGTGCACATGTTGTAAGTTCCTTCGTTTTTAATTTCATTTTCGAACGCTCTTTCGTTTTATTAAATATACATGCTATAATAACATCTTTCTCTAAAAAAGAAAAGCCATCTTCGATGAAGCTGACTTTTCTTTGCAGCTTTCGCTGCGACTCAAAACATTAACATATGATTTAGAAGTAATATTCATCAGAATATATTCGTAAATCCTCTTTCGTGACCTGTCCACCCTCGATATGAAACGAGTTGATTACAGGATTTTCTGCCATAAGCGACATTATCATGTAGCTTGCATTTGGATCGTATGCAAGCTTTATATCCTCATCCGATGGCCTTGAAGGGCTAGACGGGTGTGAATGCCAGTTGCCAAGCGGCTTAAGGCCGTTTGCTCTCATGTCCTTTATGGCTGCCAGCTGCTCCTTTGGATCCATTGTGAAATGGTCCTCGGCATGGTCTGTATTCGTCAGGTAATATACCTTTGTGATAAGACGACCGTTTTCGTCCTCACTGCCTGCTATCAGACCGCACGCCTCCTCCGGCAGATGCTCTTTAGCATATTTTGCTATTTCATCCAGAAACGGATATTTCATTCTTATGATACTCATATCGTTCCTTTCCTTACTGTCTTTTTATTCCTGTGTACGAGGTGCATCAAATCTGCCCGCTGTCTCCTCGCAGACCTCCTGCTCGTAGTCGATTGGCTCGAGAATGGTCGGATGGTCGCCACAGACTGCACAGTTGTGTGTATCCTTCGGAAGCTTAATCTTGTGGAACTCCATGGTGAGTGCATCATATGTAAGCAGATATCCTGTCAGCAGCTCTCCAACACCGATTAAATACTTGATAGCCTCCATAGCCTGAAGCGAACCGATTACTCCGCCCATAGCTCCGATAACGCCTGCCTGCTTACATGTAGGCACTGCATCCTTTGGTGGCGGATTCTTGAATACACATCTGTAGCAAGGTCCCTCTCCCGGCACATATGTCATGAGCTGACCCTTGAAACGGATGATTCCTGCATGTGAAAACGGCTTTTTCTCAAGCACACATGCATCGTTGATTAAGAACTTTGCCGGGAAATTGTCAGTTCCATCGATGATGAAATCATAATCCCTGATAAGCTCTCTGATGTTTGACGCATCTACAAACATACGGTATGTATTGACCTGAACATCCGGGTTCATGGCGTTCATTGTCTCTTTTGCTGACTTTACCTTGGCTTTGCCCACATCGGCTGTTCCGTGGATAATCTGTCTCTGCAGGTTGGATAAATCTACCTCATCCGCATCCACAATACCGATTGTGCCAACTCCTGCTGCTGCAAGATACATGGCTGCCGGAGCTCCAAGTCCGCCGGCACCGATAATAAGCACCTTGCCCTTTAATAATTTCTTCTGACCTTTAACGCCCACCTCATTAAGGATAATGTGGCGTGAATAGCGCTCGATCTGCTCATCAGTCATTGCCATTAGCATCCACCTCCCATGAAGTAAAGGAACTCTACATTGTCGCCATCCTTAAGCACTGTCTTTGGCTTATCCTCTGTGGCAACAAATTCCTCATTTATTGAAACTGTTACATACTCAGGCATATCTACATTCTCAAGCTCGATAAGCTCCGGTAATGTAAGTCCATCCTTATATTCTTTCTTCTCTCCTGCTACTGTGATAGTCATTTTATTTCCTCCTGTGTCACAGATTGTGGTATCTGTATGTGTTATTATCCTGTATCAGACTGCTTTATATAATAATCTAAAAACTATAATAATTCTTCAACCCATGCTTTCAAATCGGCAGGCTTTTGTGCGCCGACCTTTCTGTCTAAGACCTCTGCGTCTTTTACGAAAAGCAGTGTCGGATTCGCAGTCACCTCATACTCATCAGCGAGCTCTCCGTCAAAGTTTGTGTTTACCTTGTATACGTGAAGTTTATCCTCATAATCATCCTCGATATCTCCGAGAACCGGTGCCAGCTTCTTGCAGGCCACACATGAATCCGAGTAAAAATCAACAATTACCGGAAGCTTGCTTTTTAATACTTTTTCATCGAAATCCGCCTTTGAAATTCTTGCTGCCATGATTAGTCCTCAACCTTTCTGACGTAAAGAGTGTATGTTCCATCCTCGTTGTCCTCGAGCTTAAGTATCTTATGTCCCTCTTCCTTCATGCTTCTTGGAACATTCTGTACCGGCTCTCCATCATTCATACGGATTGCAAGCACCTCACCGTCATCTAATTCCTCTATTGCTACCTTTGCCTTTACAAATGTAAGAGGGCAAACCTTGTCAGTTATATCTACCTGATCGTCGAATGCTATATCTGCCATTTTGCATCTCCCTTCCTATACTCATATTTATTATATTTTTGCCGTAACCGTTGTTGTTTATGCATGCCGGATATTTCCTGCTATACATGGGGATTATTTACCCTCGTATGCTGCCTGAATCTCTTTTTTGAACTCTTCCTCGCCCACTCTCTGAAGAGTAAGTCTGAAACGCTCACCACCGTTTGCATGCTTCTCGAAGAAACTAATTGCTGCATCTGTCACTCTGAAAAGAGTTTCCTTGTCGCGGATAATCGGAACAAGCTGCTCTCCTTTATAGATGTGGTTTCCGAAAAGTCCTCCAAACGATACGATATATCCCGGAGTTCCCTTCCATGCATCTGTCGGACAGCTCTTTACGCAGCGCGCACAGTTGTTACATTTGTCTCTGTCGATGACAATCCTGCCATCCTCCATCGAAAGTGCACCCTCGCGGCATGCCTTCACACATACACCACACTGGATACAATCGTCATGGCTGCACTCCACTGTCATGCCGCCCTTGATTCCGACATCGTTTTCCTCAGCCTTTAAGCAGTTGTTCTGACAGCCTGTGACACCAAACTTGAACTTGTGAGGAAGCTCTCTTCCGAAGTATCTTTCATCAAGTTCCTTAGCCAGAGTGTATGTATCGATACATCCGCTAGGACAGATTTCTGAGCCCTGACACGCTGTGACAGTACGTACTCTCGGTCCGCAGACACCTGTTCCTACACCGCCCTTTGCCAGTTCCTCTTTTACCACATTGATATCCTCAACCTTGATAAAAGGAATCTCAATACCCTGACGCGATGTCATATGAACATATCCGTGTCCGTATTTCTCAGCAACCTCTGCTACTGCTTTGATATTTTCTGCTGTAAGATTTCCTCCTACAACCGCAATTCTAAGCGAGAAACAGCCCTTTTGCTTCTGTCTCATGAAACCGCCCTTTTTTAGGGCCGCGTAATCAACTTTCTCCGCCATTTTTAATCTCCTTACTGTGTAAATATGTTAATATTTTGTTTTATATGTAAATGCATATGCACGCTCTCATTTGCATACACATTGATACCTTATTATTATGGCTTAATCAGCTATATTTGCAAAAGCCTGTGCAAAATCCTCCTTCAGGTCATCTATATCCTCGATACCCACGCTGACTCTTATAAGATCCTCAAATACTCCTGCATCCTCCTTCTGCTTATCTGTGCTGTGAAGACTGATTGTGGAGCCCGGATGAATGACAAGTGTCTTTGTATCTCCGATATTGCTGAGTGTGTATGGAATCGTCAGGCTATCTATAAATTTAAATGCCTTTTCCTTGCTGCCAACCCTGATTGTAAGGATTGCTCCATAGCCGTTTGTGAACTGTTTTTTTGCTATTTCATGCCATTTGCTGCTACAAAGCCCCGGATAATTAACCTTTATGTCAGGATAATTGTTTTCTATCCACGACGCAAGCCCGAGTGCATTAGAACATTCTCTTTCCATTCTAAGACCGAGTGTCTCAAGTCCTATAATATTTAAGTATGCATTCACCGGAGCTAAACAGGCACCCATATTTCTGAAAAGACTGTTTCTCAGCTTTGCGACAAATGCCATAGGTCCATACTTCACATAATCTGCAAAACCCGGATATCTGTTCTTGTCCCATTTGAACTTACCTGAGTCTGTCAGAATACCACTGATTGCATTGCTGCTTCCATTGATATATTTGGAAGATGAATTGACCACGATATCAGCTCCATGCTTTAAAACCTGTATCAGGTAAGCTGTCGATGTGGTATTGTCAACTACAAGCGGTATATCATGTGCGTGTGCTATCTCTGCAAGCTTCTCAATATCTGTGACATCCAGACAGGGATTACCGATAGTCTCTGCAAAAATCAGTCTGGTATGCTCATTGATGCTGTCCTCTATCTGCTGCCGGTTGTTGTTCTCGACATATCTGGTTGTGATACCGAAGGCCTCAAGATCATGGAACAAATCTATTGTGCCACCGTAGAGGCTGGCGCTTGAGATGAGCTCATCTCCACTGCTTAGCATATTTAAGAAGGTATTCATCAGTGCCGCCATGCCTGATGCGCATGCCACCGATGCTATTCCTCCCTCGAGCTTTGTTATTCTGTTCTCAAAAGCTGTAATCGTAGGATTGGCAACTCTTGTGTAACAGTAGCCCGGAGCTTTGTTTTCAAATATTTTTTCCAGATCTGCCGCGCTCTCCTGCTCGAAGGCGCTTGTCTGATATACCGGTGGCAGTGTAGAGCCATTTGTCTCTTTTGTCACGCCGGCATGAAGTAAGCTTGTATTAAATCTCATTGTTTTCTTCTTCTCGTTAATTCTTACATAGTCTATTGTGTTACTAGGAATTGATGAGATTATTATACAAACGTGTGTGTTGAAAGTCAATGCTATCAGTTATACAAATTATTTGTGCGTGGTTATATATTTTGTTTATAGCCATTAATGTCCCTTAAATACTCTGCGGCTGTCGTTGCGGCATTTGCTCCGTCAGATACTGCGGTTACCACCTGACGCAGTGTCTTGGTACGGACATCTCCCGCCACATACAGTCCCGGCTGGACGCTTCTATCATGGTCACCATTTTTTGTTGCAGCATATGTGATGCCGTCCTCACCTGCCACTACATATCCTCTCTCATCAAGCTGCACCAGATTCTTTATAAGCTCTGACTGCGGTACTGAGCCATATGCCACGAATACTCCGTCTACAGCCAGTGTCCTGCCACTTTTAAGCTTTATGCCTGTTGGCTTTTTTTCTCCATATATTTCTGTCACTGTTTCGTTTAGGACAAGCTCTACATTTTCTTTCTGCTTTAAGAGCTCAACTGTGCTCTGTGCACCGCGGAAGCTGTCTCTTCTGTGAACCAGATAGACCTTCTCACATATATCTGACAGATATAATGCATCATCCAAAGCGGTATCTCCGCCGCCCAGCACTGCGGCTGTCTTTCCTTTATAGAATGCTCCGTCACAGATTGCGCAGTAAGATACTCCCTTTCCGGTATACTCATCCTCTCCCGGCACTCCTGCCTTTCTCGGATATGCTCCTGCGGTATAGATGAGCGCTCTTGCCTCTGCTATCGTGTCATCATCGAATTTCACTCTGTATATCTCTGATTCTTCTTTCTCACCATTTTGCACTGCTTCTATCTGCACTGCTTCTTTTTCGATAAATTCTACATCAAGGGACACTGCATGCTCCCTGAATTTTTCTCCCAGATCATATCCGTTTATGTTGGGAAGCCCCAGATAGTTGTTCACATTTCCGCTCTCGGCTATCTGGCCTGTCCCCTCGTATTCTTTTTCTGCTACTGCCACATTCAGATTGGCTCTCTTTGCATATATTGCTGCAGACAGCCCTGCCGGACCACTGCCTATTATTATTATATCAAACATGGAATTGGTTCCTTTCATCGTCCATTGAATTTTTTCGGTAACTTATTATATACATTATCCTTAAAAAATACAATAATACCGCCTGCTTTTATAAAACACCTTTATAAAAACAAGCGGTATCAATTTTATCTATCGTATATACATCCTGGCCTCATAAGGTCTGAGCACTGACATATCAGAGGTATCCTTATAATTTGAAATCAGCACCTCCATGCCCTCACACTCCTTTGCAAGCGGCATTGGTATCTCCTTATCAAAGAAATTGCACACAACAATCATGGTTTTTTCTTCATTCTTTCTGCTGTATGCAAAAATATTCTCATCATCCTCAAGTAAAAGTGTGAATTTACCATCAACAAATACCGGATAATCCTTTCTCAGCTGAACAAGCTTCTTGTAGCAGCTAAAGATTGAATCAGGGTCATCCACCTGTGATTTGGCATTTATTTTGTCGTAATTGTCATTTACTTTTATCCAAGGTGTTCCTGTGGTGAAGCCGGCATTTGCCGAGTCATCCCACTGCATAGGTGTCCTTGCATTGTCACGGCCCTTTGCGTAAATGGACTTCATGATTTCATCCTTTGAGTATCCTTTTTCAAGGCGCTCATGGTACATGTTTATGATTTCACAGTCCTTATAATCCTCGATATCATACTGTACATTTGTCATGCCCAGCTCCTCGCCCTGATAGATGTATGGTGTACCCTGCATGCCGTGCAGCAATATAGCAAGCATCTTTGCAGATTCCACTCTGTACTCCCTGTCATTGCCCCATCTTGACACGATACGCGGCAGGTCATGATTGTCCCAGAACAGACTGTTCCAGCCACAGTTGTAGAGCTCATTCTGCCAGTGAGCCATTATCTTTTTGAGCTTTTTAAACGGAAGCGGTGCAAGGTCCCATTTCTCGCCGCCCTCCTTCTGGTCAAGCCCTATGTGCTCAAACTGGAACACCATAGAAAACTCGCTGCCATCCGGATTGCTGTAAAGCTTTGCGCGCTCTGTGTCTGCGCCCCATGCCTCACCTACAGTAATCAGGTCGCCCTTCTGGAAGGTCTCCCTGCTCAGTTCCTTAAAATATTCCTGAAGCCTTGGTCCGTTTATGGTGATTCTCTTGTCCGGCTCTTTTGCTATCTGGTCGATTACATCAAGTCTGAAGCCGCCGACTCCCTTGTCCATCCACCAGAGAATCATATCGTAGATTGCTCTTCTGACCTTTGGATTCTCCCAGTTTAAATCCGGCTGCTCCGGTAAAAACTGATGGAAATAATACTGTCCGATTTCCGGCACATATTCCCATGCGCTTCCACCGAAACAAGCCTTCATATCACTTGGCGGCACGCCTTCATCTCCGTCTCTCCAGATATAGTAGTCATGGTATGGATTGTCCTTGCTCTTTTTAGCCTCCTTGAACCACCTGTGCTCGTTTGAAGAATGATTTAAGACAAGATCCATCATAATCCTTATATTGTGCTTCTTTGCCTCGTTTATGAGCTCCTCCATATCATCGAGACTGCCAAACGTCGGATCAATATCCCTGTAATCCGAAATGTCATAACCGTTGTCCGCCTGCGGTGATTTGAATACCGGCGAAAGCCATATTGCATTGATTCCAAGCGTCTCAAGATAATCCAGTCTTTTGATGATACCCTGTAAATCACCAAAGCCGTCTCCGTTAGAATCCTGAAAGCTCTTTGGATAAATCTGGTAAACTACCGCCTTTTTCCACCATTTTTCGTTATTGTTTTTGCTCATTATGCCCTCCTTGTCTCTTCATTATCTCTTTTAGTTATCTCTTATAGCTGTCTCTTTTTGTAAAAATTCAGCCTAGTTTCTTTAATGCTGTATCAAATTATGCTATTTTACAAGCACCACCAAAACCTCACAGCTTTCAAGCTTAAGCTCGGATGCTCCCACTGAAACAGTGCTCTTTTCAGCATCATTTGTGTTGGACAAAAGCACCTTTTTCACACTGCCATCCAGCCTGATTTGTGCCTCTTTACTGCCAAAATTTGCCACAACCAGCACGCGCTTATTTTCATCCTCTCTGTAATAAGCCATGATGCCATCTGTATCCTCATATGCCGGAACACATCTGCCATAGGTGAACAGCTCCCTAAATTCTTCTGACTTTCTGAGTGCCACAAGCCTTCTGTAATAGTTCAAAACAGATGAAGGATCCTTTTCCTGCGCCGCAACATTGATAGCCTTATAGTTTTCATTGACCTTAAGCCATGGCTTTGCTGTGGTAAAACCGGCATTTGCCTCATCACTCCACTGCATAGGTGTCCTTGCATTATCCCTGCTCATCCTTCCACAGGCTGCAAGTGCCTGCTCCTTGGATAAGCCTGCTGCAAGTGCTGCCTTGTACTGATCCTTTGTGCTGATATCGTCATACTCATCTATACTGTTCCATTTTGCATTTTGCATACCGATTTCCTGTCCCTGGTATATAAACGGAATTCCTCGAAGCAGTACGCTGACAGTTCCTAACATCTTTATTCCGGCAGGATTTTGAGCATGCTTTGGTAAAAATCTTGAGGCACCTCTCGGCTCATCATGATTTTCTATGATATTGGCCTTAAAGCCGTACTTTTCTGTCTCAAGCTGTGAACCAAGAATGGTCTTTCTCCATGTATCAAAATCTATTTTCGGTGCATCATACCAGCCATGCTCTCCATCACTTAAGCACTGTGCACAAAAATCAAATATCGTTGAAAAATGCCCATTCTCACCGATAAACTCCGGAAGCTCCTCAGGCTTCATATTGAATACCTCGCCAACCGTAAATGCATCATACTTCTTAAATGTATTGTTCTTTAATTCCTCTAAGAGCTCTCCGACACCTTCTGCACTTTCAACCATCTTGTAGCAGGCAGCCAGTCCGTCCTCTGCATCCGGCTCAAAATCAGGGAAATCGAGATTTTTCTTTATATTGATTATCGCATCTATTCTAAATCCTGACAAGCCCTTATCAAGCCACCAGTTAATCATCTCATAAAGCTTTTGTCTTAGCTTTTCATTCTCCCAGTTTAAATCCGGCTGCTCCTTCGCAAACATGTGCAGATAATACTTGTCCGTGCCCGGCACCTTCTCCCAGCAGCTTCCGCCAAAATAAGAGCGGTAATTGCTCGGCGGATTGCCGTTTTTACCTTTTCTGAAATAAAAGTAATCAGCATACTCTCCATCCGGATCCTTAAGTGCCTTTTGAAACCATTCGTGCTTATCCGAGCAGTGATTTATTACCAGATCCATGATGATGTGCATATCACGCTTCTTTGCCTCGGCAAGGAGCTCATCAAACTCCTCCATAGTACCGAACTCTTCAGCTATCGCATAGTAATCAGATATGTCATAGCCCTGATCCACAAATGGCGATTTATATATCGGAGACAGCCATATGATGTCAATTCCAAGCGATTTTAAATAATCCAGCTTTGAAATGATACCTCTTAAATCTCCTATTCCGTCACCGTTTGTATCCAGAAAGCTCTTTGGATAAATCTGATATGCCACCTTGTCATGCCACCATTTTCTCTCCATAATGTGTACCTCTTATCTAATCATAAATTTTGCACTTATTTACATCTTGAGCACTTTGTCTTGATGTATTATACTGCTATTATAGAAAGTGATTAGTATAAATTCTTGCAATATTTTTTCATTTTATAACACAATACTGCTCTTATAATTTTAAAGGGTATAGTTTTAAAAGCTATGGAGAAACAACAATATGAAAAACAATAATCCGCCTGCCCTCGGGCAGAAAGAAAACGCAAAGCACGGAGAAGTATTTTTCCCCGTTCAAAAATATATAACAAGACTTGCAGCAGATTACCCTGTCATCACTACACACTGGCACGATGAGGCAGAGCTCACACTGATTACAAAGGGCTCATGCACCTATCAGATTGATTTGCTCGAATATGAAGCAAAGGAAGGCGATATCATCTTTATCCCGCCACTGCTGCTGCATTCCATTTCAATAAGGGACTGCGACGAATTTTACTCGGAAACGTATGTATTCCATATCAATTTTTTAGGTGGAAACAATACCGATATATGCTCTTCAAGATATCTGACTCCGCTAATCAACCATGAGTTCGCCATGCCTTACCTGATTGCACCGAAGCATCCGGCATATTCATCCCTTTGCAAATGCTTCATGCGCATAACAAAGCTATACTCCAGTCAGGAATTCGGCTATGAGCTGGCTCTAAAGGCATTTCTGCTTCAGGCAATATTTCTATTGCTGCAATACAGTGAAAAAAATGCTGATTTCGGTGTCAACACATCCTCCGATAAGCTCAAAAATGTGCTCGATTACATCGAGGTGCACTATGCCGAAAGCATCCAGGTTTCAGAGCTTGCCGGGCTTTGCTATTTCAGTGAATACCACTTCATGCGTTTCTTCAAAAAACACATGAACATTACCTGCGTGCAGTATATCAACAATGTGCGTCTTGAAAAATCCGTGGAACAGTTCGAGCACGGCAACACCTCAATTTTAGATGTCTCACTGTCTGTCGGATTTCACAATCTGAGCTATTTTCACAGGGCATTTAAAAAGAGGTATCATATGACACCTCTTTCCTTTATCAAAAGCCTTGAATAACTATTTATTTGCACGCAATCACTCTGAGTATATACTCATATGACCTCTTTGCAGAGGATATGGAAAGCCTCTCCTCAGTCGTATGGATATCATACATGTCAGGTCCCATTGATATGCAGTCGAGTCCTTCAATCTTGCCGCTTAAAAGTCCGCACTCGACACCGGCATGAATAGCCTCAACTGTAGGCTTTTTGCCATACATCTCCTCAAAAATCCGTACCATATCCTCGCGGAGCTTTGAATCCTTCTTGTACTCCCATGCAGGATAATCTCCCTCAAATGTAACCTCTGCCGCAAAAGCGCCTGCTATGCAGACAAGCTGGTTCTTAAGGCTTTTTTTAGCCACACCGACAGAGCTTCTGACTGCGTATCTTAAAGTAACAGCAGCATCGTCTGATTTTAAAACTCCCAGATTAAGTGAAGTCTCAACAAGCTTATCGATTTCCCGGCTCATTCTGATGATGCCGTTTGGCAGTGCCTCGATAAGTGCGATAACCCTTGCGCTGTCCTTTGCACTTATAGCTGACTCACTACAGTCAGTCTCCTCTGACACAGTAAGCTTAAGGTCAGGATCAGATGCCTTAAACTCCTCCGCAATCTCAGCTGCTGCCTGTTCTATCGAAGCCTTCACTGCCGCAGCCTCATCAGGTGCTACAATAATCTGTGCAGTACACTCTCTTGGAATGGCATTATCCTTTCTGCCGCCATCTATAGAAGCTATAGCTACAGGTGCCGATGCGTCGCGAAGCAGTCTGGACATAAGAATATTGGCATTGCCCCTTCCCTTATCAATCTCTGAGCCTGAGTGTCCGCCGGTGAGACCTGATAAGCTCACAGTAAGCTTTGTTCCGCTCACTGTCTCTCTCTCTACAGGCAGCTTCACATCGGCTCTGCATCCACCGGCACAGCTTGCGAGCATCACGCCCTCCTCCTCGCTGTCCATATTAAGAAGCTTCTTTCCCTTAAGCATAGACACATCGATGCCTGTAGCACCCTCCATGCCGACCTCCTCGCATACAGTGCATACAAACTCAAGGCGTGGATGTGACAGGCTGTCATCGTCCAAAATAGCAAGCGCATATGCCACCGCGATACCGTCATCTCCACCGAGTGTAGTGCCCTTTGCCGAGATAAAATCACCATCTATCAAAAGGTCCAGGCCTTCCTCGTCCATATCCTTATCACAGTCAGGTGCCTTCTCGCAAACCATATCCATGTGTCCCTGCAGTATGATTGGCTCCACATCCTCATATCCTTCTGATGCTTCCTTTATGATTATCACATTGTGAAGCTCATCCTGGTAATGCTCAAGGCCTCTTGCCTTTGCAAACTCCACCAGATAATTACTGATTTTCTCTTCCTTGTATGATGGATGAGGAATACTGCATATATCCTCGAAAAACGAAAAAACGTTCTTTGGCTCTAAATCTGTTAATACTCTCATTTTACTCTCCTTAAAAAAAGTCTGCCGACGAATCCGCCGACAGACATATTATAACACAATCCGGTATTTAATTGTATATGTATTATAAGTGTTGTGAAATACATTTCTTTACACTAAAGGCTTAATCTCGTCATCCAGCGTACTCCTAAGCTCTGCAAAAAACTTAGCATAGTACTTGAATTTAGGTAAAGCGTGTTCCACTGTATTTTTGTACTCAGGATAATTAATAGATGCCTTTATTGCGCTCTCATTAGGGATAATCCCATTGCGGTAATGTGTTGCCGCATACATTACATCATCCTTGTCTGCATGCCATAGCAAGCAGAAATTACTCACAACCTGTTCTATACATTCATGTTTCATATTTTCAACAATGTTTAGAATTGATTTACCCTTGAACCTGCTCTCATCAAGCTCTATCTCATTAATCAGATGTGACATGATATCTGCAACCTTCGGATTATCCTTACGCAGATCCTCTACATACTGCTTTGCCTCATCAATCTTCTTTTGCTTTTCCTCAGGAGTGATATCACCATCATCCTCAGGATTGACGATATTCTGAATGAGATTGATGATATATTCATAATCAATCCTTGTATTACTGTATGCCATAAGCTCATAATCTGAGTCTATTTCCGGTTCTACCGGCGGATTAACCGGGTCCGGCCCCGGGTCTGGCCCAATCTCACTTTTTATGTTCAGGTAATGACCTGCATAGTCTATATATTCCTGTTCAGTAATTCCATAATCATCAAGCATACTTTCATCATATCTGCTGAAGGATTTAAGCTGTGCAAAAAGTCTGTCAAAGCTCTGAAACATCTTCATGAAATGAAGCTTCTCCTCATCTGACATTGACGGAATGTCGTCCGGTATCTGAGCTGCAATTCTAAGTGCCGCAAGCGCCTTTTTAAAAGCAGGCTCCACATCATCCCACTCTGCAATAAGCGGTGTATCCTCTGTACTTCCTGCAGAGTAAAGCTTGACAGCATCATCCACACATTTCTTGAAAAGTACCGGTGCCTGAAAAGTTACAATCTGTCCATACGGCTTTGATTTTTTGTCAAAAATACGATTAGTTCTGGAAAAGGCCTGTATTAAATCGTGAGGTCCCATCGGCTGCCTATCAATAAAAATTGTCGACATGCATGGCGCATCAAAGCCTGTGAGCAGACGATCCACAACAATAACCAGATCAAGCTGTTCGTTTCTGCTCTTATACTTAGGATCTTTTCTAGAAAGTCGTTTATTTAGATTACTATTGTATGAAGTAATCTGTGAAATATCAAACTTTGTATCAAACATAGCGTTGTAGTCATCAAGAGACTGCTTCATCTTCTCCTGATTGACCTGCGAGCCGTCCTCATTTTCAGTCACAGAGTATGTAATGGCAAACTTAGGGAAGTCCGGTAAAACCTGCTTTATGCGTTCATCTATCTTTAATGGCGTTTCTCCGTTTTTCACCCTTGTGAGCAGCTCATAATATTTTTGTGCAAGCGAAATTGAACTTGTAGTCAAAAGCCCTTCAAAGGTCTTGCCTTTTCCATTTTGAAAGCCCAGCTTATGATATGACTTATTTAAAATAACCTCAAGCACCTTGAGCATATGCGTCTCATTTTCATATCGGCTGCTGTCAGTCTCATCCGTCACATCCTTTGGACCATCGTGCTCCACTTGAAATCCCAAAACAGCATTATCATGAATAGCATTCTGGATAGTATATTTGTGCAGACATGCTCCGTATAATTCCTCTGTTGTACGTGGCAAATCCCCCATCAACGGATAAGGATTCTCCGGAAAACGTGGTGTTCCTGTAAAGCCAAACCAGAGTGACTTTCCAAAAAAGCGTTCGATTATTCTCTTGGTAGCCGGAGATACAGCTCTGTGACACTCATCCACCACAAAAGCTATTTTTAATCCTCTTAACCTGTTATACTCAGCTGTGCCCTCCTTCAGACGCTTTGAAATGAGAATCTGCATCTTTTGAATTGTAGTAACAATCATCTGTCTGTCAGACGATTTAAGTTTATTTTTCAAATCAGTCACATTATCAGTATTATCCACATCAATTGAATCATTCTGAGAATATGAACTAAATGACGTATTTGTCTGCTCATCAAGATCTTTCCTGTCTATAAGGAAAATAGCCTTATCCAACGCCGGAATATCCATAAGGAGATTTCTTGTTGCCTTATATGATGTAAGCGTCTTTCCCGAGCCTGTAGTATGCCATACAAATCCCGACTTTCCTGTTCGTGATGCTTCACGAATTGCCTCAATAGCATGTATCTGATATGGTCTAAGCAGAATAAGCCGCTTAGCTTCATTATCTAAAACCGTATATCTTGCAATCATCTCATGTGCCTGTGGAATCTTAAGGACATTTTTTGCAAAATCAATATAATCAGAAACCGGCTGATTGTTCCTGTCAACCCATCCGCTGATAAATTCTTTCTTTAGCTCCGTATCACTTGCTGCAGAAAAATACTTCGTGTCAACACCGTTGCTTATAACAAACATCTGAACAGCCGAAAAAATCCCCCTGAACTGCCCTTCACCAATGTATTTCTTTATCTGATTGAATGCTTCCATATACGAATGCTGTCTGTTTTTCAGCTCAATATGTATCATTGGAAGACCGTTTATCATCAAGGTCACATCAAATCTACGGTCTCTTGATGCGGCAGCCTCATCATCCTTCAATGCACTGTACTGATTTATAACCTCATACACACTGCTGCCACCTGCAATATGCTCATGATTCATCACAACCAGATGAAGCTTCTTAGTATCACGCTGTACATGCACCATGACCTTGCCGTTTTCGCCTACCAGCCACTCTCCAGCCTTATAAAATGTTGAAAACTGCAACTGATTCTTTACCTGCTCAAACTCTGAATCAGAAAGTGGCTCACCATCCAGCCTGTCCTTATTGTTCTGCTCTAAAATATATTTAAAATTGTTCCATAAATCCGCTTCTGTCTTTAAATCTGGTCTGTACGTCCACTGCGAATCCCCATATATCAACTGCTCAATCAATTTCTGCTCTATTAACGATTCCAACTCCGGCATGATAATTTCTCCTTCTTCAAAACCTAAACACTAACTATATTTATTATAGCAAATATAGGCATAAAATACCACAAAATTACTTATATCAAAATCAGCGTAAGCATATTGTTTAAAAAGCTACATTACAGTCCTGACAAAGTCCTCATTACCAGATCCACATCCTTATTTTCCAGTTCCTGAATGATATGCAGATATGTTTTCTGCGTTGTTGTCATACTCGCATGCCCCAATCTGCGCGCCACACTGGCTATAGAAACACCGGCAAACAAAAGCAACGACGCATGCGTATGTCTAAGTCCATGAATGGAAATCTCCGATATCCCACAGGCCTTACAGTGTCTGGTGAGAGCATCATTGACGGTTGAATTATAAATCTTTTCCTCTCCTACAAATATAGGCTCGTCCTCCGGCAACCCTTTTATCAGCTCAGAAAACTTTACTACTATCTGCCAGTCAATCTGAATCTTTCTCACAGATGACTTATTCTTCGTCGGTAGAAAACCGCCCTTACCCTTATAATCCCACGTCTTACTTATAGAAAGAGTTTGCCTTCCAAAATCAAAATCCTTCGGTGTGATAGCAAGCGCCTCTGAAAAACGCATCCCTGTCTTTGCTACAAGCAAAATAAACCAGTCCCAGTTCGGCTCTTCCTTTATATCCAGATCAGCTATCAAAGTATGCAACTCAAACTGATTGAGATATTTAATCTTTTTCTCACGTGGTGTCTTACCCTTGATGATAGCCTTTCTGGTCGGATCACGCTCTATCAGCCCCTCATCCACCGCGTCCATTACCGCACCCTTTAGCTGATGATGGAAGTCAAGGGTTGTCTGTCTCTCATGCTCCTTTGCGTAATCATTTAGTATCTTCTGATACGCGGTCCTTGTCAGCTCACAAACCTTAAGCTCCGGAGCCAGCTTCTCCACCCACTTTTGAGTCATCCTGTACTTTGCCATAGTGGCTTCACGAATTGCATCTTTCTTATACACTTCTATCCACTGTGCGTAATAGTTGTAAAATAATGCATCCTTGCTCATATCCTCTAGCATACGCTACCTCCTTTATTAGTACTGCTTACGCTGATGTAACCATAATTAGGCTTGCTTTGTTTGAGGTTGGTTTATGTTTGATTCGTTGTCAAATTTATGGTAACCATTGTATAGATACGATGTTACTTACGATAAAAAACAGTTTATAAAAGCGCGTTCAGATGTAATTTGTGCTGGCGCTGGTGAAGAGTGATGAGGTGGTCGAGGTTGGAAAAATATAATGAAATCATTTCCTGTTCATCTTTTTTAGGAAAAGAAACCATTCCCTTTAAAGCGTTCTCTGCTGAAACTTTCATGTCATTTTTTGCACCTTTGTTTACCAACGGATGCATATAAGAATTCATTCTGGAATCAAGTTCAAAATAAATCTGTACAAACTTTGAATCCGTTATTTCTTTTGGCTTATAAACTGCATATAAGGTTGATACAATCCCCGGAATTCCCTTATTTGTCTTGATTATTCCGTATGGATTAGATTTTAATGGTGACTTTGTATATACAACATCTCCGTTTTCCACAACACCGTAATTCGAAACCGATGCCCCTGCAAATGAACGACCTTGAAATTCAATCTGATTTACAATTCCATATTCACCTGAAACCGATAGAACATCATCTTTTGTGAAACGATTATCTCTATTCTTTTCAGATGATACCTCAAGATAATCTATCAACTTACGCTGTTCCCAAACTTTTGGTTTTATTCACCATATCCAAATAGACTTACGCTAATAACGAGTGATGCCACTTTTCATCACTTATAATATAAAAGACGTGAGTCAAATTGTCCCACGCCTAAAATTAATTAAAAGCACGGATGAATGCTCTTAAAAGTAATCAAATTTTTTTCATATTTTATATTCTATCTCTCACCATCATAAGTGCAAATCCAAGCAGATTCTGTCCTCTCCACTTTTCCATTTCCAGTCTTTTAGGATCTGTCATTGACAATCCAATCCCCCATATGCAGTCCCTCACAGCACATTCCGCTAAAACCGCATCACCTGTAGCCTTTAGTCTGGATTTCAATTCAGGATTTTGAAATTTTTCACAAATTCCCTTGTAAACAACAATCTGTCGCTTTCCATTCCAAATTGTTTCATTATAATTTGAAACCTTTCTTCCCAAAGCCTTAATTTGTGCAACATCTGTAGTTTCAAGAATCTTCTCCGCTATTTTTGTATCACCAAAACAATTTGCTTTTTGATACATCATGTACTGTTCCATTGATGAAAATCTTATTCCATCACATTCAAACTCACTTAAATACCAGTTACTAAGGTATCCATTTTCCTCATTTGGATTATGAAAACAAACTATATTCATTTATACTTTACCTACCTTTTTTACCGCCAAATCAAGCTCTAAATCATGAAGTCCACAATAAGCCTTCCTCAGAAAATCGACCGGTACTTTATTTATTACCTCTGCGCTTGGAATATCATAATACCACTGATAATAAGCATAAAATTCACCAATCCAATCAGGCATAAATCCTTCGATTGCTTTCCCCTGCTTTAACTTATATTTTTCTGTGTCTGAAAAGTATTTCCACAGTTCTTTTGCATCCATAGTATTAACATAAGCCATCGCATCATCAATGTTTTTTCTGGTTTTACTTTTCATATACGTATTTATAAAATCTTCTGTATCACTATCAGGATAAGACTGTGCCACAAAATCAAATAATTTTCCCTGATTTTCCACCACGTCACCCAGATACGCTTCTGAATATGCGCCCATTTTCTCACCTCTAAAACAATGTACTAAAAACATTCGTAACCTTATTTGCATCTGAATCTACTAAATTACGCATTTTTTTTCTTGCTTCAATATCTCTTTGATTATACTTATTGTTAAATTCATTGTATTCAACTTGAAGTAAATCACTTTCTATCTCGCGTAAATTTGCATATGCTTTTTCTGTCTTAATACAATACTGAATCCCCAATCCGCCTAACGAAAGCAATTCTTCAAGAATATCTATATCAATATTATCTCGGACAAATTCTTTTGCAATGTAGAAATATGATGCATTTGCGCGCCATCCCTTTATCACATCATATGCATCGGTATCAATACCATATTTATCAATAAACTTTGCAGCAAGCATCCTATAACGCTTGGAATCCGCAGCATCGCGATGTTTCATAAGCTCTGCAAGCCACGATAAAACATCCTTCTCCTGAAAATCAAAAATTTTTAGTTCCTCTGTATTTAACACATACTTATGAACCCATCCATTCTGTTCATTAGGTCTGCAAACAGCCCATTCTTTTGCTAAATCAATGTTTTCCGTCAGATAAAATCCACGACCATAATCATGTTTATCGTCTCCGCCACCAAATATTGGTGTTACTATTTTATTAGGGGAACCATGGTATAAAATTATTGTATCCATTTTAATTTCCTGTGACATTCTTATCCCTCCCTTCCTTCAAGAGATCTCATAACTCTAATATCAAATGATTATATAAACATATTTTGTAACATAAATTTTTTCATTTTCTTAAGTTCATCGCACTTACGTTGGTGAAGAGTGATGAGATGGTCTAGGCTATAAAAATACTCACCAACTTTTGTTTGTTCCTCAATACTCGGAACTGGTAATTCCTGTTTATATAATTCTTCCCAAACAATATTTTTTCTACAAACGCTAGCTCCCTCTGTAGATGATTTTAAGAAAAAATCCTTAGTACTGTCTTTTTTTACCCATGCTTGCATAAATAACGGATTGCATCCAACAAGCTCATAAACCTTGTATGCAGGCGAGATTATGCCATGCTCAAAGCGTAAATTGACATTACAATTACCAAGATGTAAATTCTGTGCAGACAAAATCAAGTCATTCTTTTTAACTTTCAAATATCCAATATTTGATGAACCTCTAAAATGGCTGAACAACTCTGAATTGAGATACATACCATCAATGGCACAAGAAAGCAATGTGTCTTCATCCTCAAATATTGTCTTATTTCTCGTTTCTTCCAGTAAACTACCAAACTTACGCTGTTCCCAATCGTGAGTAAATCCATTAAATCTAATCTCTGGAACTTTTGCTCCATTTTGTGGAAACATTTTTTGAAGCATATATTTTTTCAAATTTTTTGTCTGTTCACACTTTCGCTGGTGAAGAGTGATAAGGTGGTCGAGTTGCTTGAAATAAGCTCCGATTTTCTGTTGTTCTTTCATACAAGGAGCTAAATACTCAACAGAGTCTAATGTTCTTGGATATATAGCTGCCACACTTGTGGTTCCCATGGCTCTTGCATGAATTTGCTTGGTCATATAATCAGTATTATATAAATAATTGAAGAATATTGTGTCTAAGTTTCTGAGTTCAAAGCGTGCAATATTGCTGTTAAATGCATATTCTCCGCTATTTTTCATCCACGTTGCACCTTTGCCAACAAGTTCTAATGTATTTCTTGTATTAAAGAAAAAGTCGCCATAATTTACAATATCCGCTTTATCTGGCTGCTCATTTTCAGCCAAAAATTCTACCTTTGATGTGTCAAAATATCCGCGTTGAATATTGCCCATCTTAATTAATGGCATCCCTGTATTAGTTATTGAACCTAATAGATTGGTTCCAGTATGTATAGAAACCAAATCATCCCCCAACTTACGCTGTTCCCAATCCTTAGTAAACCCTTTAAATCTAATCTTTGGATTTTCCATACAAATCACCCCTCAATCATATCAATATAACGTTTTAACGATGCCATTATATTGTCATCGGACGATGACAGGTCTTTTAACAAATTCACAAACTCACCTTCGACCTTTCCTATCTCGTCATCTGTTTTTTGCATATCCTCGAGCAGACCATTTATATCGACTTCCTCTTCCTTTTCAAAATTGTCTACATATCGCGGTATGTTTAGGTTGAAATCATTCTTTTCAATATCATCAAAGCTTGCCAGATAGGATTCTTTGTCTACAGTTTCCCTTCTGTTATACAAATCCATAACTTCATCAATATGCTCATCCGACATTTCGTTTTGCTTTTTGCCCTTAATGAACTTCTTTGATGCATCAATAAACAGTACATCTCTGCCATCTCTATGCTTTTTAAGTACAACAATGCATGTAGGAATAGACGTATTATAAAATAAATTAGCCGGCAATCCTATAACCGCATATATGTTTCCTGAACGAAGGAGCTTTTCTCTTATTTTTCCCTCTGCTGCACCTCTGAAGAGCACTCCATGTGGCAAAACGATGGCCATTGTTCCATTGCTTTTCAGATGATAAAGTCCATGAAGTAAAAATGCATAATCAGCCTTTGATTTTGGCGCCAAAACACCATATTCTGAAAATCTTTCGTCCTGTAAAAATCCTGATGCAGCGCTCCATTTTGCAGAATACGGTGGATTCATAAGTACCATGTGAAAGTCAGTTTCCTCACCAGTTGGCCAGTCTGCATCAAGAGTATCTCCATGATGCAGATTCTGATTCTCCGCAGCTACATCATGCAGGAACATATTCATCCTCGCCAGATTATATGTGGACATGTTCAGTTCCTGTCCATAATATTTTATATAGTTTGTATCACCTTTATAGTATCTCTTTGCGTTAAGAAGCAGCGAACCTGAACCCATACATGGATCATAGATTGACAAACCTTTCACATTCTCCTGTCCTGTTATTGCTATTCTAGTAAGAATTTTTGATACTGCCTGTGGCGTATAGAATTCTCCCGCCTTCTTACCGGTCTCTGACGCAAACTGTCCTATCAGATATTCATATGCATCTCCAAGTATTTCACCATCGGAATTGAGCAAATCCGCCTGGTCTATTACTTTTATCAGTTCTGCAATTGTATCACTTTGTTTCTGGTCTCCCGCTCCAAGCCTGCTTGAATACAAATCAATGTCGGAAAACAAATCCACAAACAACTCTCCGCTCTGCTCAATATTATTGAATGCTTTCTGTAATTGCTCACGATTAAAGCAATTATTCCTTGCATCCTCTGCAAAACATGTATATGTAAGCTCAGGCTCAATTACATATTTACGATCCTGCTTTAATTCATCAAGCAGATCATTAGCATATTCACCCTTCAACTCATTTTTATATGCCTCAAGTGCCACCTTGAGCGATTCCGGTTTCTCATCATTTATCAAATCATATACTCTAATCAAAAATGAATCTGATAGGTATTTATAGAATACAATTCCCAAAAGATAATTCTTATATTCATTCGCATCCATTTTAGAACGAAGTACATCAGCGCCACTCCAAAGTACACTGATTAAATCCTTACTGTTTTCCTGCTCTGCCATTAATTGTTTCCTCCGAACTTCTATAATCTTTTGCTTTAATATTACACTCCACTTACCTCTTCCGCAAGCTTCCTAACCTTACCTGCATCCGCACACTGATAGCAGTTTTTCATCGCTTCATCATACGAAAAATCTACTGCATTACCCGCTGCTGTCACATCACACTTCCATGAGCCACACGAGCTGTGCACCTGCGTAATACCTGTGTATTCGATAAGTGCTCTCACATTGGTATCATTCACGCCGCTTCCAGCCAGAATCGTAATATCTTTTCCATATTGATTTTGAAGATGCTTAAGCTGTTTTCTGCCATCCCATACATTTACTGCTCCACCGCTTGTGAGGATACGATCTGCGCCAAGCCTAATAAGCTTCTCCGCTGCACTGTCCTGATTATCTATGCAGTCAAAGGCGCGGTGAAACACAGCTTCCCTGCCACACTCATGAATGAGCTCTATCATTTCCTTCGTGCGCTTTTTGTCAAGCATTTTTTCCTCTGTCAGAAATCCAAACGCAATACCGTCTGCTCCATGCTCTAAAAGAATTTTTGCATCCATAAGCATAGTGTCGTATTCTTCATCAGAATAGCAAAATCCACCGCCCCTCGGCCGAACCATTGCCACTACCGGTATATTGCAGTTCTCCTTTGCATATATTAAATTGGCGAGTGTAGGTGTCAGCCCTCCCATATATAGGGCACTGTTCAGTTCAACCCTGTCTGCACCATTTTCATATGCTGTTTTCACATCCGAAAAGCTGCCACAGCAGATTTCAAGCATCGGTTTCATCATACTTTCCCACTCTTTCCGCTAAAATAAGGCTTAACCTTCACACAATACATGTGTGACCGACAATAATTACATAAAACAGTTTTACGATAATCAATATTCATTGACCACAATCTCGAATACTCCGTCCTCATTAATTTTTAACCTCAATGACTTAACATATTTATTGTAAAAATCCTTCATTTCTCGCTCTGTCGATGTAATTTTAGTCCTCTCGTATATCTGTCTTGTCATCTCCCAGCCATTCTTTCCGACAATATCATTTGTCAGATTTTTCAATTCATTTATCATGACTTTTTTCTTTAAATCACTTGCATTTCCTGTATAGAAATCGTCTATTGAACAGTGAAAAATACATCGTTTTGTAAGTGCATCCTTGATTGACTGTCCGCACTTGCTATATTCGTACATCACGAGGAAATGAGCATCCTTTACAGATGAAATAAGTCCCCAGTAATCCGAATCACTTGAGCACAAAATAAACGAGTCTATGTTGTCCTTATAATATGCCTCACACACTCCCGCAGTCATCTTTATATCAACAAGCGACTTCCGGTCTGTCACACGCTCCACCTCCTCATGGAATACAGGGATATGTATGAATTTTTCCAGCCAGTCCCATCCACAGGATGTATGATAATCATCATAGAGTATAATTTTTTCTATTTTGGACATTTGCTCAGAATTTAAGTTTTTTAATACTCCATACAGCTTGTATACATCAGAATTTTCACAATCCACAACTATCACAACACGCATGCTTTCACGGATAAACTCATATATATTTTCCTTTGTATCTTCCACTGCATCCCTGTATTTTGAACCGTCGTTGAAATAATCACCATGCTGTCTGTATATTGTCTTTAAAATCCTTCCGTCAGAATTGAGCAAATTTCCCCTGCCATCCGGGCGCCAGTGGATATACATCCCATATGGATACTCTTTTCTGTGCTCTTTATAGACAGTAAACTCTGCCTTTAGCTTCTTTGGCTTTTCATAATCCACTATGACAAACAAATCCCTGATATACTCCCATTTTATCCAGTCTGGGAAAAGCTTTTTACATGCATCCACGTGCTCATTTATCAGCTTGTTAATATGTACGCAATACTTGTCAGCCGATGAATTATACAATATAATATGCACTTCCCAGCTCTCAAGCTTATTTATATTCTCTGCATCAAACCACTCCATCCTGTTTATATTACCCAGATTATATTTTATTTCATTGTCTGTTTTTTTATAGTTGCGCAGCAGACCTGTACGCGCCTTACACAGATATCTGAGTATCCTCGCATTTTTATTTTCTCTTAAGCTGTTTAAAAGCTCCACATACTCATCACTGCACATATGATCAAGTATCTCATTTCTGACACCTATAAGATACGACAGAATCGTCACAAGCTCATATTTCTGTACTGTTTTATATTCCTTTTCCTCTGTAAATTCAGAATCCAACGCATATGCTTCTTCATCTGTTTCTTGTATCACATCATTAACTTCATCAATATCTGATTTATTTATTTCAATATCTGCCAACTCTATTCCCCCTTCATTTTCAAGATATATTAAAATTATATCATATGTTGCACTCTTTGTATTGTTAACATTTACTTAAATCTATATTATTTGCCATTTTCTCCTACACATGCTACAATACCTTTGTCCGGATTAATGGTGATTATTATCAGACACTTTTTAGTAGACAGCGAAAATGTCAACGACAACTGGCTGATGCTGTTTGATATGGCAGATGAGGACGATGAAATTATCGTTTTTTACACTAAGAAATCCCCTCACATGTCATACATGTCAGTCATCAGACTTATGGAAAATAACAAAATAAATATCCGATTTGAGGAATCCTATGAGGGCACGAATGCCCTTGATTTTCAGCTCGTATCATATATGGGATATCTGATGGGATGCGCTGGTTCATTCAGTGAAAACAAATGTGATGCTGCATCAGCCGAGTCATGTGCTGATGAGTACATCATAATGAGCAATGACACAGGCTATGACCCTGCTGTAAGGTTCTGGAAAGATAAGGGATTCGCTGTACGCAGATTCAATGTAAATTTCTGCAAACAGGCTGTCCAGCGAAGAAAAAACATCAAGTATCAGGTAGTAGCAGATATTCCGTCCAAGGAAGATAACGTCAATAACAATACCAATATCAATACCGATACTGATACTGATACTGATACCGATGCTATCACCGCAAAGTCTTACAATCTGAATGAACTTATCGATGGCAATCATAGCAGCTATACAGACAGTGAACCGTTAGGTGATGAGCTTGCAACTAACGATGACTTACCGTCAAGTGATAAGCTTATGACTAATGATGACTTACCATTCACTGACGAACAGACACCTCATAACGGTTCTGGTAACAGCTCAAATAAAAACGAAGCAGCTGAGGCTAAGGCCTCAATGGACACCATTGATACATCAGATATTTCTGAAGTATCGGCAGTATCCGAAGACTTCGACCATTTTGAGGTAGATTCTTTCCTAAACTGCATGGGAAAAGACAATCTGCTCAAGCTTCATGAGACGCTGGTTCATGTTTACGGTATGAAACAGGGTCAGACAATTTATAAAACCATAAAAGACAAATCTTACTCTTTTACGCCTGAGAAGCTCACGCGTAAAAAGAAGGTAGAGCGTTTTACAGGTATAATTTTCGCTCACAGTGATATTAATGATCCCGGAAATTTTGTTGATTTTCTTGAAAAAAACAAGAATAAAACAAAAAATCTCAATGGCATAAGATCTGCCATCACAAAGAGCTATGGTGAGACAGATGGTCTGAAATATTACAGCCTTTTCAAGCCATATTTCAAAATTATATCTGCACTGAAATAACGCCCTTTATTTTACAACAGAAAGGTAATCCGGATAAAACAATTGAGGCACGGAATTAATACTCCGTGCCTCAATTATAGAAAGAGCAGGTATTACAACCTGCTCTTTCTATACTATATAACGTGCGTGAGAGGATTCGAACCCCCGACACCTTGGTCCGTAGCCAAGTGCTCTATCCAGCTGA
>OFSC01000294.1_pt1 | contig 42519 bp, 29 predicted proteins | sample 1543201 | NCBI WGS metagenome assembly OFSC01 (sample SAMN04209228, study PRJEB22552) | human gut metagenome | biome: gut; material: feces | host: Homo sapiens | place: USA: Oklahoma
CTGAATTCTTGCACTTTTTGTGTCAGATTTTTATCTAAATTTTGAACACCCTACCCAAGAGGATGAAAATTGAGCGTCGCACCCTACGTGGGTGCGTGGATTGAAACTCCATTAAGCAGGACGGAATGACACGTGCCGAGCGTGTCGCACCCTACGTGGGTGCGTGGATTGAAACTTATGTCGTGGCGTAAAGAACGGCACACTCGGTAGTCGCACCCTACGTGGGTGCGTGGATTGAAACCTCGTACAGGATGCCGAACATGTCCAGCCACTCGCCGTCGCACTCTACGTGGGTGCGTGAATTGAAACTGCATCTTGGATTTGAATGCACCCGCCTCTTCCTGTCGCACCCTAAGTGGGTGCGTGGATTGAAACATATCAATGGCTTCCACGCCTAAATTTTTAACCAGTCGCACCTTACGTGGGTGCGTGGATTGAAACTGCATAGATATGAGCGTATAACGGCAGCGAGTAGCGTCGCACCTTACGTGGGTGCATGGATTGAAACTTATTGACTGGATTTACAAGTATACGCATCCATGTCGCACCTTACGTGGGTGCATGGATTGAAACTTATACCACGCCCGTTTGTGCCGTCCTTACCGTGTCGCACCTTACGTGGGTGCGTGGATTGAAACTTGAAAGGCGAGACCGGAAACCGCCGTTTTTGGGTCGCACCCTACATGGGTGCGTGGATTGAAACGTATTCGCATAACCGAAACCCGCATTCGTACCATGTTTTACTAATAGTGACACATAGATTAAAACAATACAAACCAGAAATGTGTAAGCCACAAATGATATGTATTGAATCTTATCGTTGCTGTCTGTAATAATATAGAATTGCCTATTAAGAAAATTGCCATTAAGTTATACGATACTTAATGGCAATTTTTTATCACTTGTCTGCTTTACGCATCAGATATCCGGCGAATATTCTGGCGGCACTCTCCACCTTGGCGGCGCAGGGACGCTTCTTGTAGTATTCGGCGGTGCGTGGTGAGGCGACGTAGGAAGAGTGGGCTTTCTCGTAACCGTTAAGTCCGAGAAGCTCGGCGCAGATGAGGGAGCCGTTCTGGGCTTCCGACTCATGGAGCAACTCCTGCACCACCTTATAGCATGCCGACTTGCCCTCACGGTCGGCACCTTCCGTCTGACCGCAGTCGAGTCCGACGAGGGTGACGATGCCGGAGACGGCACCACACATCATACGCATACGTCCTACTCCTCCTCCGAAGCCGGCTGCGATGCGCTTGGCAAGCTGGTCGTCAACGCCATAGAGGTCGGCGAAGGCTGCCACTACAGACTGACAGCAACCGTAACCCTGCATGAAGAGGTCGACGGAGCGACGGACACGTTGCTCAAGTTCGGGGGTGAGAGCAGGAGCGGCATTGAGACTTCCCTCGCGGGCGAAGATGGCGCTAAGCTCGGCTTTATACTGCTGGCAGTCCTTGAAGACGATACCGTGCATGCCGTAGGCTCTGGCTGCTTCGATGTTGTCCTCACGGTCGTCAGCGAAGACGCACTCCTCGGGGCGCAGGTGGAAGCGGCGGCAGAGGATGTCATAAATCTCGCGCTCGGGCTTGACGACGTGCTCCTCAGAAGAGATGACGCGTCCGTCGAGGAGGCTGAAGATGGGGAACTGCTGCATGGTCTGATGTACGCAGCTACACCAGTTGGTGAGGCCGTAGAGACGATAACCCTCTGCCTTGAGGCTGGTGAGGAGCTCGCGCATGCCGGGTATCTCGCCGAGGACGAACTCTGTATAGTGGGCGCCGAACTGCGCTATCTGATCCTTCCACTGCGGCATAGCCTCCTGCATGTCGGCTATGATCTGTGGAAAGGTGCGCGATTCGCGGTCGAGTCGTTCGTTCCACTTATCGTTCATGAGGTGGTCGTAGAACTGCTCTGACTCGGCGTGTGTGGCGAAATACTTGTCGATGACCACGAAGTAGTCGTAATCGACAAGCACCTTGCCAAAATCGAATATCAAGTTCTTTATCATTTCTTCTTTTCTTTTAAAGCGGATTACTACGTATAGCTAAATAATCACCCTAAACATATCTTCCTGTCGGTATCAGGCTGCGCCTACTAATTAATAAATAAAAAAATACTAATTAATAATTGTGTCTACTCGTCCGCCTGCTCCTCGAGAGTGTACTGGCTGGATCCGTCGAAGCAGTGGGTGCAGACCTGGCACTTGGGCAGTCCGATGGCAGCGATGAGCTGTTCGATGGTGTTGAACTTCAGAGAGGTGAGACCGAGCTGTGAGCGGATTTCGTCCACCATGCGGTTATACTGCGGAGAGCCGGTGGTGGCATACTTCTCGAGGTCCTTGTTGGCGTCGCCTTCAAACTTCTCGATGATGCGTCGTGTGATCAGCTCCATGTCGCTCTTCGAGGACGTGAATCCGATGAAGGGACAGCTGTAGACGAGGGGCGGACAGGCAATGCGCATGTGGCATTCCTTGAGACCAGCCTGATCGAAGAGCACCTTGACGTTGTCGCGGAGCTGTGTGCCACGGACGATGGAGTCGTCGCAGAAGAGGACACGCTTGCCGTTGAGCATCGCCTTGTTTGGGATGAGCTTCATCTTTGCCACAAGCGAACGCATCGACTGGTTGGCGGGGGTGAAGGAGCGCGGCCATGTGGGGGTGTACTTGGCAATGCAGCGCTGGTAAGGCACGCCCTTTCCGGCTGCGTATCCCATAGCCATGCCGGTGCCTGAGTCGGGGATGCCCGAGCAGCAGTCAACCTCCACATCGTCTGTCTTGGCGAGATTAAATCCGTTTGTGAATCGTGCTTCCTCGACGTTCTTTCCTTCGTACGTGGATGTGGGGAATCCGTAATACACCCAGAGGAAGGAGCACACCTGCATCTTCTTGTTGGCAGGGCGCAGCTGTGTGAGGCTGTCGGCGGTGAGGCTGACAATTTCGCCCGGTCCGACGTTGTAGCACTCCTCGAAGTCGAGGTTAGGGAAAGAAGTGGATTCGCTTGAGGCGGCGTATGCACCGTCCTTCTTACCTATAATAATAGGTGTGCGTCCCCATGCGTCGCGGGCGCAGATAAGCGAGTCTTCTGTAAGAATCATCATGGTGCAGGAGCCCTTGATGGAGTGATAGACGTTCTCGATGCCTTCGCGGAAAGTCTTGCCTTGCGTAATGAGCAAGGCCACAAGCTCTGTCTGATTGGTGGAACTCTGCGAGAGTTCGGCGAAGTGCATGTTCTTGTCGAGCAGCTTCTGTGTAAGCTCCTCAGTGTTGACGATCTTTGCCACCGTGCAGATGGCGAAGCGTCCAAGGTGCGAATTAAAGACGATGGGCTGTGCGTCGGTGTCGCTAATCACGCCGATGCCCGCCGTGCTGCCCTCAAATCTGTCGAGCGTAGACTCGAACTTGGTGCGGAAGTACGAGCTCTCCAGATTGTGGATGGAGCGTGTAAATCCTTTTTCCTTACTGTACATCGCCATACCGCCGCGGCGGGTTCCGAGATGTGAATTGTAGTCAGTTCCATAGAAAACGTCTGCCACGCAGCTTTTCTTGGAAATGGTGCCAAATATGCCTCCCATAAAAATCCTGATGTTAGAGTATCCAGTTTTTGAAAATAATGAGTGCAAAGTTAGTTATATTCCACGAAAAAAGTGGCATTGATGCTAAAAAAATCGGAAAAAGACACAACAATGTTAATTATAAGATGTATCTTTGCAGATAAAAAAGTCAAGAAAATTTCAAAATAATTTATATTATATGAGTTTGAAAATAGTTGTACTTGCCAAGCAAGTACCCGACACACGAAATGTCGGCAAGGACGCCATGACGGCGGAAGGTACCGTCAACCGCGCCGCTCTGCCGGCTATCTTCAATCCTGAAGACCTGAACGCTCTGGAGCAGGCTCTGCGCTTGAAAGAGCAGAACCCCGGCTCCACTGTAGGAGTATTGACAATGGGTCCTCCGCGTGCAGCCGAGGTGATTCGCCAAGGCCTTTACCGCGGTGCCGATACGGGATGGCTACTGACCGACCGCCTCTTCGCAGGCGCTGACACCCTCGCCACTTCTTACGCCCTTGCCACCGCCATCAAGAAGATCGGCGACGTGGACGTTATTATCGGCGGACGCCAGGCCATCGACGGCGACACGGCACAGGTGGGACCGCAGGTGGCTCAGAAGCTGGGTCTCTCGCAGGTGACATACGCCGAGGAAATCCTCAAGTGTGAGGACGGCAAGCTGACCATACGCCGCCATATCGACGGTGGCGTGGAGACCGTAGAGGCTCCGATGCCGCTCGTGGTGACCGTAACCGGATCGGTAGCTCCCTGCCGCCCTGCCAACGCCAAGCTTGTGATGAAATACAAGCGTGCCACGGCTCCTATGGAGCGCCAGCCCGAAGCAAAATATAACTACCTGTACGAGGAGCGTCCTTACCTCACACTCAACCAGTGGACAGTGGCTGACGTGGACGGCGACCCGCAGCAGTGTGGTCTGAGCGGCTCGCCCACGAAGGTGAAGGCCGTGAAGAACATCGTCTTCCAGGCTAAGGAGAGCAAGACTCTCACCGGCAGCGACACCGACATCGAGGGCTTGATAAAGGAATTGTTGGACGAAAAGATTATTGGATAATGAATAACGTATTTGTATATTGTGAGATAGAAGGCACACAGGTACAGGAGGTTTCGCAGGAGCTTCTGACCAAGGGCCGCAAACTCGCCAACCAGCTCGGTGTGGACCTCAACGCCATCGTGGCTGGTACTGGCATCAAGGGCAAGGTGGAGGACCAGATTCTGCCTTACGGCGTGGACAAGCTCTTTGTCTTCGACGCCGAGGGACTCTTCCCCTACACATCTGCTCCGCATACTGACATCCTCGTAAACCTCTTCAAGGAGGAGCAGCCGCAGATAGCCCTCATGGGCGCTACGGTTATAGGTCGTGACCTCGGTCCGCGCGTATCGTCATCATTGACAAGCGGTCTGACAGCTGACTGCACAGAGCTGGAGATCGGCGACTATGACGACAAGAAGACCGGCACTCACTACGACAACCTGCTATATCAGATTCGTCCGGCATTCGGCGGCAACATCGTTGCCACCATCGTCAACCCTGACCACCGTCCGCAGATGGCAACTGTACGTAGCGGCGTGATGCAGAAGGCTCTCTATGAAGGCAAGGCAAAGGGCGAAGTGGAATACATGGACGTGGCTAAGTATGTGCCCACCGCTGACTACGTGGTGAAGGTGCTCGACCGTCACGTGGAGGCTGCCAAGCACAACCTCAAGGGTGCTGCCATCGTAGTGGCTGGCGGTTACGGCGTAGGATCGAAGGAGAACTTCGACATGCTGTTCCAGCTTGCCAAGGAGCTTCACGGTGAGGTGGGCGCAAGCCGTGCCGCTGTGGACGCAGGATGGTGCGACCATGACCGCCAGATCGGTCAGACCGGCGTAACCGTCCACCCGAAGGTGTACATCGCATGCGGTATCTCAGGACAGATTCAGCACATCGCCGGCATGCAGGACTCAGGCATCATCATCTCCGTAAACAACGACCCGGACGCACCGATCAACAAGATTGCCGACTACGTGATTACAGGCACAGTGGAAGAGGTGCTTCCGAAACTCATCAAGTACTATAAAGCGAATAATAAGTAATGGCTAACTATTATACCGACCATCCGGAATACGATTTCTATCTTAATCATCCGGAAATGCAGCGCGTCGTTGAGCTGAAGGAGCGCAACTTCGCCGACAAGGACAAATATGAGGATGCGCCCGTGGACTTCGAGGACGCTATCGAGAACTATAAGCGAGTGCTCGAAATCACCGGTGACATCGCCGCCAACATCATCGAGCCTAACTCTGAGGACGTGGACCTCGAGGGACCGCACCTCGTGGACGGACGTATGCACTATGCATCGAAGACCTACGAGAACATCGAGGCAACACGCCAGGCCGGACTCTGGGGCATCTCTATGCCGCGCCGCTATAACGGCCTCAACATGCCTATCACTCCTTACTCAATGGCTTCGGAGATTGTTTCGGCTGCCGACGCTGGTTTCCAGAACATCTGGTCACTCCAGGACTGCATCGAGACTCTCTATGAGTTTGGTTCTGAGGAGCAGCGCCAGAAGTATATTCCCCGTGTCTGCGCTGGCGAGACCATGTCAATGGACCTCACTGAGCCGGACGCTGGTTCTGACCTCCAGCGCGTTATGCTCAAGGCCACACAGGACAAGGACGGCACATGGCGTCTGAACGGCGTGAAGCGATTCATCACCAACGGCGATTCTGACATCCACCTCGTACTCGCACGTTCTGAGGAGGGCACACGCGATGGACGCGGTCTGTCAATGTTTATCTATGACAAGCGCGACGGCGGCGTGACAGTACGCCACATCGAGCACAAGCTCGGTATCCACGGTTCGCCCACTTGCGAGCTCGTATACAAGAACGCCAAGGCAGAGCTTTGCGGTTCGACACGTCTCGGACTTATCAAGTACGTAATGGCTCTTATGAACGGTGCACGTCTGGGTATTGCCGCTCAGTCTGTAGGCGTAAGCCAAGCTGCTTACGACGAGGCTCTGAAGTATGCTCGTGAGCGCAAGCAGTTCGACACGGAGATTGTCAAGTTCCCTGCTGTTTACGATATGATTGCACGTATAAAGGCAAAGCTCGACGCCGGCAGATCTATCCTTTATCAGACAGCACGTTACGTGGACATCTATAAGGCTCTGGAGGATATCTCACGCGAGCGCAAGCTCACAGCTGAGGAGCGTCAGGAGCTGAAGAAATACTCTCGCCTTGCCGATGCCTTCACACCGCTGGCTAAGGGCATGAACTCAGAGTATGCCAACCAGAACACTTACGACGCCATCCAGGTGCACGGCGGTTCAGGATTCATCATGGAGTATAAGAGCCAGCGCCTCTATCGCGACGCCCGCATCTTCTCTATCTATGAGGGAACCACACAGCTGCAGGTTGTGGCTGCCATCCGCTACATCTCTAACGGCACTTACCTCAGCATCATCAAGGAGATGCTTGAGAAAGAAGTGGCAGAGGAGCTGAAGCCGCTGAAGGCTCGCGTAGTGGAGATGGTGAAGCTGTACGAGCAGGCTATGGAATACGTGAAGGAGGCTCAGGACCAGGAGACACACGACTTCCTCGCACGCCGCCTCTACAACATGACCGGCGACATCATCATGTCGCTGCTCATCCTCGAGGACGCCACACGTTCTGCAGAGCTTTTCGCAAAGAGCGCCAATGTATACGTGCGCATGGCTCAGGCCAACGTCATCGGCGAGCACGCTTACATCACCAACTTCACCAAGGAGGATCTTCCGAACTTCCGCGCTGAGTAAGGTAGAAAGACTGTAAAGAACAAATAAATATAATAAGGAGGCTATGCGCGACAAAATCGACATAGTCTCCTTTTATTATATATTACTCAAGTTTAGACGACGAAACCTAAAACAAGAAAAACTAATGAAAACAAATAAATCACTCTTGGCGGCGCTGCCTCTCGTAGTGGCTCCGTTATACGCTTACGGCAAGGCACACAAGACGCAGGCCCCAAACATCATCTTCATCCTGTGCGACGACATGGGATATGGCGACCTTGCCTGCTACGGACAGCCTTATATCTCAACTCCCAACATAGACCGCATGGCGGCAGAGGGTATGCGCTTCACTCAGGCATACGCAGGATCGCCGGTGTCGGCACCGTCACGCGCCACTCTAATGACGGGACAGCACTCAGGACATACACACGTAAGAGGCAACAAGGAATACTGGTCAGCCGAACATACCGTAAAGTACGGTGACAACACAGACTTTGCCGTAGTGGGCCAGGAACCTTACGACCCGGCTCACAAGATTCTGCCCGAGATGCTCAAGGACCGTGGTTATCGCACCGGAGTGTTCGGCAAGTGGGCAGGAGGCTACGAAGGTTCGGCATCAACGCCTGACAAGCGCGGCATTGACGAGTTCTATGGATATATCTGCCAATTCCAAGCCCACCTTTATTATCCCAACTTCCTCAACCGCTTCTCACGATCGGCTGGCGACACAGCCGTGGTGCGCGAAGTGCTCGAGGACAACATCAAGTATCCGATGTTCGGTCCCGACTACTTTAAGCGTCCTCAATATTCGGCACGCATTATCCATGACAAGGCCCTGGAATGGATAGACAGTCAGGATGCCAGCCATCCCTTCGTAGGCTTCTTCACCTACACACTTCCTCACGCCGAACTTGCTCAGCCCGACGACGAGATATTGGAGGGATATAAGAAGAAGTTCTTTGTGGACAAGACTTGGGGAGGACAGGAAGGTTCGCGCTATAACCCCGTGGAGCATACACACGCTCACTTCGCCGGTATGATAACCCGTCTGGACAGCTACGTCGGAGAAGTGTTCGCCAAGTTGCGCGAGAAAGGGCTCGACAAGAACACCATCGTGATATTCACGTCAGACAACGGTCCTCATGAGGAAGGCGGCGCCGACCCTGAATATTTCGGACGCGACGGCAAGCTGAGAGGTCTGAAACGCCAGTGCTACGAGGGCGGCATACGCATCCCGTTAATAGCATGGTGGCCGGAGCATATAAAGGCGGGAAGCGTCAGCGACCTTCAGTTTGCCTTCTACGACCTCATGCCTACGTTCTGCGACCTTGCCGGTGTGAAGGATTTCCGCCGCCGTTACACCAACAAGCAATTGCCTGGCGACGGCTTTGACGGCATCAGCATCGCCCCCACCCTTTTGGGCAACGATGACAAGCAGCAGAAGCATGACCATCTGTACTGGGAATTTCACGAAACAGACCAGATTGGCGTGCGCCGTGGCGACTGGAAGTTAGTGGTGGTGAAGGGAGAGCCACGCCTCTACAATCTCGCCAACGACATACACGAAAACAACGACTTGGCTGCTGTGCATCCGGAGATTGTCCGCGAACTGGTGGACATTATAAAGAAAGAGCATCGTGACAACCCGATGTTCGAGGTCACGATGCCCAAATTTTAAATTTCGTAAATGAGAGCTAAAGCCATTTCAGAGCTTTAGCCTCTTGTTATTTCGCCGCAGATACTGCGGTCCATAAGGCTGCGTATGGTATGGCAGTCCTTGTATTTTGCCTGCAAGAACATCAGTTTGGTGACAGCGCTCTCCACGGTGCTGTCATAACCGCTCACGACGCCGGCTTCCTTAAGATGGAAGCTGGCTTCGTAACGTCCCATCTTTACGCTGCCAGCCACACACTGACTGATATTAACGATTGTCACACCGCGCATAGTGGCTTCCTTGAGAAGCTGGATGAGCCACGGCTTCTGAGGAGCATTGCCGCTGCCGTAACTGCGGAGGACGATGCCACGCAAGTCGGGCACATCGAGGAAGTGGCGCACCACGTTCTGCTGGATGCCGGGGAAGAGCGAGAACACCACAACATTTGGATCTAAAGCCGTATGATGAATCATCGGACGCGAATAGTCGGGCTTAAGGATGTAGTGAGGATGGAAGTTGAACTCGATGCCGGCGTCGCAAAGTAACGGATAGTTGAACGAATTGAAGGCATTGAATCCATCAGCATTCTCCTTCGTACTGCGGTTGCCGCGAATAAGCTTTCCGCTGAAATAGATGCAGACCTCCGGAACCATCGGATGTCCCTCTTCGTCGCATGCCGAAGCAAGCTCTATACTTGTGACAAGATTCTCCTTACCGTCGGTGCGCAACTGACCAATCGGCAACTGCGATCCTGTAAGAATGACCGGCTTGGTAAGGTTCTCAAGCATAAACGACAAGGCACTCGCCGTGTAAGCCATGGTGTCTGTGCCATGAAGGATGACGAAGCCGTCATAACTGTCATAATTGTCTGCAATGATGCGCACAAGCTGCGCCCACCTCCTGAGCGACATGTCAGACGAGTCGATAGGCGGTGTGAACTGATAAGTGTCTATGTCAGTCTGCAAGTAAGCGAATTCTGGCAGATTGGCAATCAGGTGTTCAAAGTTAAGAGGCTCAAGCGCTCCTGTCTGCACATTGCGCCCCATTCCTATAGTACCGCCGGTATAGATAAGCAGCACTTTGTTGACGCGTGTATTTGCTCTGTCGTTGTTCATCATTGTACTTTTTTAAGGGGATTTATTTTTAATGACCTTTGCAAAATTAATATAAAATTATGATATTCCAAGTTGTTTTGTCAAGCTTTTTATATACGAAACGCCTGTATTTACAATATTTCACTGAAAACCCCTAAAAAATACGAAATTATAGCTCATCAGCGACAATATGCCACATAAAACATCGAATAGAAAGTAGCGGAAAAGCTTCACGCTTTCATTTTGACAGCCGACAAAGCATCCAAACCTGACAATATAAATATATGAAACATTCGTATAAGGCACCTTCAAAACATCTCAAATAAAATAAATCGACAAAAAACTTTGTAGAGTCTGAAATAAGTAGTATTTTTGCATCAAAATTCGTATACGATATAATTGCATCGCAGATTTTTATGAAGAAATTATTTATTCCAATTGTTATTATGACGATTGTTTTGCTGCTCAACGCTTGTTCGTCAGCAAAGCAGATCACCTATTTCCAGAACATTGATTCCATTAGTTTGGCAGCATCAAAGGGCCTGTTCGACGCACGCATCATGCCGAAGGACCAGCTGACCATCACCGTCGTTGCTTCCGACCCGTCAACATCCAAGCCGTTCAACCTCTCCATACAGAACACGCTTAGCGCTGACGGACGTCTCAGCACTTCCACAGGCTCACTTCTGCCGTATCTGGTGGACAACAACGGTAACATCGACTTCCCCGTAGTCGGCACCATCCACGTTGCCGGACTCACCAAGGACCAGTGTGAGGAACTCATCAAGGAAAAGGTTAAGCCTTATCTCTCCGAATCAGAAAATCCCGTTGTGACGGTTTCAATGTCGAGCTACCGTGTTACGGTTGCCGGTGAAGTGACATCGCCTAGGGTGGTGCCGGTTACCACAGAGAAGATGAGCGTGCTTGAGGCCCTTGCCCAAGCAGGCGACCTCTCCATTTACGGACGTCGTGACAACGTGCTTCTCATCCGTGAGAACGCCGATGGTCAGAAAGAGGCTCACCGCCTCAACCTCAATGATGCCAATATCATCAGCTCGCCGTATTATTACGTGCAGCAGAACGACTACATATATGTGGAGCCGAACAAGGTGAAGGCCAAGAACTCCGCTATCGGTCAGTCTACGACGTTGTGGTTCTCATTCGTGAGCATCTTGACGTCTGTAGCCTCTTTGGTTGTTAATATTATCAGAAATTAGTGCCCCGCGGCACTCCATAAAGCGTTGGGTAAAGAACCTGACGCTTAATTTTTATTCGTACGCAAGCGTTAAGGCAAACAAATTGCCAATAAAAACATAAAATAACAATAATCGTGGAACCATTAAAGCATGAGTGTGGCGTAGCAATGATCAGATTGCTGAAGCCGCTGGAATACTACCAAGAGAAGTACGGAACATGGATGTTCGGACTGAACAAGCTGTATCTTATGATGGAGAAACAGCACAATCGCGGACAGGAAGGTGCCGGTATGTCGTGCGTGAAGCTCGACGGACAGCCTGGATCAGAATATATGTTCCGAGAACGAGCCGAAGGCAAAGATGCCATAACCGAAATATTCGGACGTGTACAGAAAGAGTATGCCAGCCTATCACCCGAATTGCTTGCAGACGCCGACTTCGCCAAGGAACACCTGCCTTTCGCCGGCGAACTGTATATGGGACACCTGCGATATTCCACGACGGGAAAGAAGGGACTGTCATACGTCCATCCATTCCTGCGCCGCAACAACTGGCAGGCCAAGAACATCTGCATCTGCGGCAACTTCAACATGACCAATATCGACGAGATATTCCAGAAGATGCTCACACGAGGCATGTTCCCGAGAATCTACAGCGACGGATATACACTCCTCGAGCTGATGGGACACCGTCTTGACCGTGAGGCTGAGCGAAACTTCGTAGAGGCAAAGGCGCAAGGACTGGACGGCATGGAGCTTACACATTATATAGATGAGCACATGAACATGGCCAACGTCCTGAAGACATCCATGCCCAACTTCGACGGCGGATACGTGATGTGCGGACTGACCGGTTCAGGCGAGATGTTCTCCATGCGCGACCCCTGGGGCATCCGTCCTGCGTTCTATTACGCCAACGACGAGTTTGTGGCTGTGGCGTCAGAGCGCCCCGTACTGCAGACCACGTTCGACCTCGAGTGTGAGGACATCCAGGAGCTGCAGCCCGGCAACGCGCTTCTCGTAAACAGACGCGGAGAGATGCGCATCGAAGAGATTCTGAAGCAGCGCGGCGACTCGGCTTGCTCGTTCGAGCGCATTTACTTCAGCCGCGGATCAGACCGCGACATCTACAAAGAGCGCAAGCGTCTGGGTGAACTGCTCGTACCACAGATTCTGAAGGCAGTGGACGACGACATCGAACACACCGTCTTCTCGTTCATACCGAACACAGCGGAGGTGGCATACTACGGCATGCTCTCCGGATTCAAGAAATACATCAACGAGCTGAAGGTAAAGAAAATACAACAGCTCGACCATACTCCTACCGACGAAGAACTGCACGCCATCCTTGACACATACGTGCGTTCTGAGAAAGTGGCTATAAAGGACATCAAGCTGCGAACCTTCATCACCGAAGGCAATTCGCGCAAGGACCTCGCTTCACACGTATATGACATCACATACGGATGCATCGAGCCTTATGTTGACAACCTCGTAGTGATTGACGACTCGATTGTACGCGGAACCACTCTCAAGGAGAGCATTCTGCGTATCCTCGACCGCCTGCACCCGAAGAAGATCGTAATAGTTTCGTCGGCACCGCAGATTCGCTATCCTGACTATTACGGCATCGACATGCCCCGTCTGGAGGAGTTCTGCGTGTTCCGTGCAACGATGGAGCTGATAAAGGAGCGTGGCATGCAGGATCTGCTGAAGAGAGTTTACGACTCGTGCAAGCTGGAGCTTCTTAAGCCGAAAGAGATGATGCGCAACTGCGTACGCGACGTCTACAAGCCGTTCAGCATTGACGAGATAAACAAGAAGATTGTGGAAATGCTGCGTCCTGAGGAGCTGGAGACACCCGTAGAACTCGTCTATCAGTCTATAGACGGACTGCACGAAGCCATCCCCGACCATAAGGGCGACTGGTATTTCACGGGCAAGTATCCCACACCGGGCGGCACAAAGCTCTGCAATCAGGCATTCGTCAACTACATGGAAAAGCAGATGTAAGCGCAAGCTGCATACATACAACATCACGAGAGAGTGTGTTATTCCGAGGATAACACGCTCTCTTAGTGCGAAAAGACAAATTGAGAAATCAAGAATTTTATTGAATAAATAATCGAAGATATAAGTATGAGAAACGTAACTTTAGTATTGGAAGACGGAACCAAGTTCCATGGTAAGTCATTCGGTTATGAAGCACCGGTGGCTGGAGAGGTCGTTTTCAACACAGCGATGATGGGTTACCCCGAGTCGCTTACCGACCCTTCTTATGCCGGACAGCTTATGACACTGACGTATCCGCTGGTAGGCAACTATGGCGTGCCGCCGTTCACGACAGAAGCAAACGGACTGCCCACGTTCATGGAGAGTGACAAAATCTACGCTTCAGCCATCATCGTGGCTGACTACAGCGAACAGTATAGTCACTGGAATGCTGTGGAGAGCCTCGCCGACTGGCTCAAGAGAGAGAAGGTGCCCGGAATTACCGGCATCGACACCCGTGAGCTTACAAAGGTGCTGCGTGAGCATGGCGTGATGATGGGCAAGATTCTCTTCGACGATGAGCCGGAGAATGTGCCGACTGCCGAGTATGCTGGAGTTAATTTCGTGGACAAGGTGAGCTGCAAGGAGATCATCCGCTACAACGAGGGAGCCGAGAAGAAGGTGGTGCTCGTCGACTGCGGCGTGAAGGCAAACATCATCCGCTGCCTCATCAATCGTGGCTGCGAGGTAATCCGTGTGCCCTGGAACTACGACTACACCGACATGGAGTTTGACGGTCTGTTCCTTGCCAACGGTCCTGGCGACCCAGACATGTGCGAGGACGCAGTTAAGATTATCCAGAAGCAGATGAGCCTTTCGGACAAGCCTATCTGCGGTATCTGTATGGGCAACCAGCTGCTCGCAAAGGCTGCAGGCGCTCACATCTACAAGCTCAAGTATGGTCACCGTTCACACAACCAGCCGGTACGCATGGTTGGCACAGAGAAGTGCTTCGTGACATCGCAGAACCACGGCTACGCTGTAGACGCAAAGACACTCGGCAAGGACTGGGAAGAGCTGTTCGTCAACATGAACGACGGATCTAACGAGGGCATCCGCCACAAGACTAAGCCTTGGTTCTCAAGCCAGTTCCACCCGGAGGCATGCTCAGGTCCGGTTGACACAGAGTTCATGTTCGACAAGTTCGTAGAAGCGTTGAAGTAAAAGCCCCTTATCAATTTAAACACTTAGAATAAATGAAAGACGAAAATATAAAGAAAGTATTGTTGCTCGGTTCGGGTGCCTTGAAGATTGGCGAAGCGGGCGAGTTCGACTATTCTGGCTCTCAGGCTCTGAAGGCTTTGCGTGAAGAGGGTGTGCAGACTGTGCTCATCAATCCTAACATCGCCACCGTGCAGACCTCAGAGGGTGTTGCCGATCAGATTTATTTCCTTCCCGTTCAGCCTTACTTCGTAGAGGAGGTTATCAAGAAGGAGCGTCCCGACGGCATCCTGCTCTCATTCGGCGGTCAGACCGCACTCAACTGTGGTGTGGAGCTTTATCGTCAGGGCATCCTCGAGAAGTATAACGTGAAGGTGCTCGGTACTCCCGTACAGGCCATCATGGACACAGAGGACCGCGAGCTCTTCGTTCAGAAGCTCGACGAGATTAATGTCAAGACCATCAAGAGCGAGGCTTGCGAGACAATAGAACAGACACGTAAGGCTGCTGCCGAACTGGGTTATCCTGTCATCATCCGTGCCGCTTACGCACTTGGCGGACTCGGATCTGGCTTTGCCGACAACGAGGAAGAGCTCAACAAGCTCGCAGAGAAGGCATTCTCATTCTCTCCGCAGGTATTGGTGGAGAAGAGCTTGAAGGGCTGGAAGGAGATAGAGTACGAGGTGGTTCGCGACCGCTACGACAACTGTATCACCGTCTGCAACATGGAGAACTTCGACCCTCTGGGCATCCACACCGGCGAGTCAATCGTTATCGCTCCGTCACAGACTCTCACCAACTCTGAGTATCACAAGCTCCGTGCTCTCGCCATCAAGATTATCCGTCACATCGGCATCGTAGGTGAGTGTAACGTGCAGTACGCCTTCGACCCGAAGTCTGAGGACTATCGCGTCATCGAGGTTAACGCTCGTCTGAGCCGTTCATCAGCCCTCGCTTCCAAGGCCACCGGTTATCCCCTCGCCTTCGTAGCAGCCAAGCTTGGTATGGGTTATGGCTTGTTCGAGTTGAAGAACTCCGTAACAAAGACCACATCGGCTTTCTTCGAGCCCGCTCTCGACTACGTAGTCTGCAAGATTCCGCGTTGGGACCTCTCTAAGTTCCGCGGCGTAGACAAGGAGCTTGGATCTTCAATGAAGTCTGTAGGGGAGGTTATGGCCATCGGCCGCAACTTCGAGGAAGCCATCCAGAAGGGTCTGCGTATGATCGGTCAGGGCATGCACGGCTTCGTTGAGAACAAGGAGCTTGAGATTGCGGACATCGACGCTGCTCTGCGCGAGCCGACTGACAAGCGTGTCTTCGTCATCTCCAAGGCTATGCACAAGGGATACACCGTTGATCAGATTCATGATCTGACCAAGATTGACAAGTGGTTCCTCGAGAAGCTGAAGCACATCATCGACATCGATGAGGCTATGAAGAAGTGCAACATCAACACTCTCGACCGCGAACTCCTCCGCACAGCAAAGGTATACGGTTTCACCGACTTCCAGATTGCACGTGCCGTAGGACTGGAGGACGAGCTCAAGTCAATGCGTAAGGCTTCGCTCGTGGTTCGTACACGTCGTAAGAATTATGGCATTCTTCCTGTAGTCAAGCAGATTGACACTCTTGCCGCTGAGTATCCGGCACAGACCAACTATCTCTACGTTACATACGCTGGTGTAAAGAGCGACATCACATACGAGAACGACAAGCGTTCTATCATCGTTCTCGGTTCTGGCGCTTACCGTATCGGTTCTTCTGTAGAGTTCGACTGGTGTGGCGTTCAGGCGCTCAACACCATCCGCAAGGAGGGCTACCGTTCGGTTATGATCAACTATAACCCCGAGACCGTATCTACTGACTACGATATGTGTGACCGTCTCTACTTCGACGAGCTTACATTCGAGCGCGTAATGGACATCATCGACCTCGAGACACCTCACGGCGTTATCGTCTCTACCGGTGGTCAGATTCCTAACAACCTTGCCATGCTCCTCGACGAGCAGCACGTGCCCATCCTCGGCACCAAGGCTCAGGACATCGACAACGCTGAGGACCGCGCCAAGTTCTCGCAGATGCTTACCAACAACGGCATCAACCAGCCGGAGTGGAGCGCACTTACAAGCATGGAGGACATCGACCGCTTCATCGAGCGTGTAGGCTTCCCCGTACTCGTACGTCCTTCTTACGTACTCTCCGGTGCTGCCATGAACGTATGCTCTAACGAGGACGAGCTGAAGCGATTCCTCCAGTTGGCTGCCAACGTCAGCGAGGACCATCCGGTCGTTGTGAGCAAGTTCATCGAGCACGCTAAGGAGATTGAGATGGACGCCGTGGCTAAGAACGGTGAGGTTATCGCCTACGCCATCTCTGAGCACATCGAGTTTGCCGGTGTCCACTCAGGTGACGCCACCATCCAGTTCCCGCCGCAGAAGCTCTACGTCGAGACCGTTCGTCGCTGTAAGCGTGTAGGTCGTCAGATAGCCAAAGAGCTCCACATCAACGGTCCGTTCAACATCCAGTTCATGGCACGCGACAACGACATCCTCGTTATCGAGTGTAACCTCCGCGCCTCACGTTCGTTCCCGTTCGTAAGCAAGGTTCTGAAGATCAACCTTATTGAGCTTGCCACACGCGTAATGCTCGGTCTGCCTGTCGAGAAGCCTAACAAGAACCTCTTCGATCTCGACTACGTAGGTATCAAGGCATCTCAGTTCTCGTTCAACCGTCTGCAGAAGGCTGACCCAGTGCTCGGCGTAGACATGAGCTCTACTGGTGAGGTAGGTTGCTTGGGCGACGACACCAACACAGCATTGCTGAAGAGTATGCTCTCTGTAGGCCACCGCATCCCAAAGAAGAACATCCTTCTCTCAACGGGTGGTGCAAAGCAGAAGGTGGAAATGCTCGACGCTGCCAAGATGCTCATCGACAATGGCTACAAACTCTATGCTACAGCCGGAACCAGCAAGTTCCTTACCGAGAACGGCATCGAGAACACCCACGTGCTCTGGCCCTCTGAGGAGGGTGACGAGCCTAAGGCTCTCGACCTGTTGCACAACCACACCATCGATATGGTGGTCAACATCCCGAAGAACCTCACAAGTTCAGAGCTCAGCAACGGCTATAAGATCCGCCGTGCCGCCATCGACCTTAACGTGCCTCTTATCACCAACGCCCGCCTCGCAAGTGCGTTCATCTACGCATTCTGCACAACGAAGCTTGAAGATATCGGCATCAAGGCTTGGAACGAATACTAATCTTCGAGTTGAGAATTAATAATTGAGAGTTGAGGGTTATTAAATCCCAACTCTCAATAACATAAAAACGACAATAGAGACAATGACTGACAACCGCTATTGAGTTGTCTACATTGTCTCTATTGTCGTTTTTTGTATTTTTATTTTATAATACCATTATCCGTGTCGCGCAGGTTAATTCTCTTTTCTGCTGACTTATGCTTGCTGCCTCGGCTTAGTCGCCAGGATAGGTTCAGGGTTATTTGGTTGCCATTGCCTTTGGAATAGCCGATGGTATGCTTATATATGTCACGGTTGAGCAATTCGTTTTCGTATGCCTTGTAGTTGTTGTCGAAGGGATTAGCCCAGGATAATGCAAACTGCCAGTCACGCCATACGTATGATACCTTCAGAACTGAGTAGGCTCCGTTGTAGCCCTTCGATTCGCCTTCCAAGAATCTGTTGCCGTTGTCTATGTATCCTTGCAACGTGAAATTGCCGAGATAAGCCGTGACGCTGCCTGCATAATACCATGAGGTGTAACAATGCGTATAGTCGTTACCGAAATTGAAGCATCTGTAAAGACCTCCATTGGCGGCAATCTGAAGCTTCTCGGGCAAGAGCCAATATCCTGCGTATGCCATGACATCCAATGCGTCAATCTCCTTTTGGTTCATCTGCGTATATATGAATTGATTGTCGTCTCTCCGCTCATAGTGAGCCATGTTCGGCTTCAGGCATTGCTTGAAGTAAGCGTCAAAGAAGGTCTGCAAGCGATTGTTGTTGTATGAAAGCTGCAGTCGGTGCTCCATGTCACGTGAAGGTTTCAGGTCGGGATTGCCTACAGTCCATTCCATGCTATTTGTGCGGACCATAGCATCGCTCGTCATGGCAATGCGGGATATCCGGTCCTGCATCTGATAAGTATAGCTCAACTGCATGCCGTTATTGATCTGATAAGTCAGCGATGCCTTTGGATGGAAAGTCCAGAAGTTATATCTATGACTGTTCTGCATATAATGGATATAACTTGCGCCAGCTCCCAATGAATAGCTCAACGGTCTGAGCATGCCCTTTATTTCGGCAAAGGCATACATGCGGTTGTTGTCCGTATTGGTCAAGGACGATGCGTCACCCGTATAGTCGTTCTTTGTATGTTTATAGCTGTAGTTAAAGCCAGCTGAAAGCGTAAATGGCTTCAAGCGGTTCTCGTATATAACCTCAGTAAGCAGAGAAGCCGTCTTGCCGTCCACATCATATTTATAAGGAGCGCCCTCGTCATAATAACTGCTGGTCTGCGTGGAGATGTAAGTGCCGACAGCATTGGCTGTAACTGACTGACGCGCGGTAAGCTGACGGAAGAAGTAGATATCCAGCACCGGCGAATAGCTCTTGTCATCATTCCGGCTTGTTGCTCTGTATTGGCGGTTGCCGTCCTTGATGTCCATAACGGTAAAGTTGTCGGGAGCTTCATTGAACGATCCGCTCAAAGAAGCCTGAAAGACGGTTGCCGTGGAGTCAGCCCAATTATATGTTAGTTTCGTATCGTGAGCCAAGGATTTACGAAGCGACTCCACGCTGTTACGTTCGATGGTGTAGACGCTGCCGTCCGTCAAGGTATATTCTGCCAACTGCGTGCTCTTTGCGCCTTTGGTTCTGAAACCGCTAATATCGTACGAAAGCGCCCATTCGCTCTTGCCCCGGTTCCACTTGCCGTAAACCATACCATCGCCTTGCAACGTAGTTAGCGCTGAGGTAAGGTCAGTGCCAACGTTATATCCGCTCTCGTTTCTACGTGTCACTATATCAATGACATAGGCTATGCCGTCACCATAACGGACTCCTGGACTGTTTATGAAGTCAATCTTCACAATGTCCTTAGGATTGAGAGCCAACATCTCCTGTTTGCCTACTACGATACCATTCACTCTGAGTTGAACTCCTCCCCTATTGTCAATGGCAGTAATGGTGTGGTTGATGTTGTCGATACGAAGATTGGCGAGAGTGAGTTTCTCAAGAAAGCTGTAGCCATTGCTGGAAGCCTGCTTCTGAGCATCGGTAGGATAAATAATCATACCGTCAGCCTTGTTCACAACCTTGGCTGCCTTAACCGTAACCTCATCGAGCATAACGGTTTTCTCCACATCCTGAGCATAAGCACAGAATGTGGAAGAAAGAATAATGGAAAGTGTAATCAATCGTTTCATTTGCACCATTTTTTGATTTTCGGTGCAAATATATATTCTCCTTGTAAGAAAGCCAATTTATCTGTCTGACATTTCCCTGACAATTGGCTGACAACCATCCTATCTATTTGAGTTTCAGACTATAGCTCTTGCCTCTGTCCGACTCTATCTTCAGACGGCTATGAGCTTCAATGATTGGCTTAATGCGTCGTACAAGAGTGTAGAGCGTATCGCTGGCGTCAGGTTTCTTCGGCCATAGACGGTCACAGATCTCCTGTTTTGAGAGAGTATGCGTGTCCGTCAGCATAAACATCATGAGCAGGGAATGCTGCATTGGTGTAAGACGGATCTGTTCGCCCGAAAGCGTCATAAACCTGTCGCCATTGAGCACTATACCTCCGTACGCCAAACCTTGCGCCACCAGTTCCGGCCTTTTCCGCTTCACATACCACAGACTACCCAACAGCCACATCATACCGACAAACATAAGAGAGCCGGAAGCCTTCTGGTCAGACATCATGAATGTCGCAGCAAAGCCATAGTTGGCCTCTGCCACCATCTTCGTCTCCCAACGACCGTCCCTACGAACAGTACGCATGGCAATGCCTGCCGTATCCTTCAGTTCGGCAATGGTCAGACAGTTACGATAACAGCGTATGGTGTCTGTGGTTACCACATTGTCAGGCATCTTCGCCAGAACCAGCTCCAACGCCCTGTTTACGTCCTGCGCTATCATATTCTCCGTTCTGTTATAGCTGTTGATGCTGGTGCACAATGCGCAAAGCATGATAAAGCTGAATACTATGTATGGAAGTGTCTTCATAATTGTTCTCTTTACATTAAAGGACGTTACGCCCAATCGAAGTTTTCCGTTCCTGCTCCTATTTCGAAGTGCAGTCTGGCTATGCCGAGATCCATCTTGGTGTAGCCTACCATTGAGAAGCCTCGCTTGGCGAGCACCTTCGGTTTCTCTCCTGTGCCTTGCTCTTGCGGCAAGAGAGTGAAGGAGAACTTCTGCTGATTGATGGCTGTTGGTGCCATCAGCACGGCTTCCACTCCCTTGCAAAACCATTCGGGCGACTCGCTGCCGACGTTGCTCACCTGCTCCGCGGTCTTGCTTTTGCGCTTATGTCCCTGTGTGGCGCCATATCCCAAGGCTATCATGCACGTCAGCTTCTCATCGTTGCCCACGCTGTAAGCCTCGTCCACTCTGCGATAACTCAGTCCTGCCCAGCAGGTGTTCAGTCCGAGAGTCTGTGCCAGCAGCACCAGTTGCTCTCCGTAATAGCCCACACGCTCGTCCAGGTCGTCAGCCTTCCTGCCTACCATCACAATGTAGTTCTCCACGCCAGAGAACTTGCCGTACGAGAAGAGTCCCGTGAAAGCTCGTGTCTCGTTGGTGACAAGCTGTATGTGCAGCCCTCCCTCAACGTTACACTCCTCAATCTTCTTCCTCAATGTCTCAACTATCTCTGCCGACAAAGGCTTGTGAACGTACCTGCGCACGCTATGTCTTAGCATTATTGCTTCCTGTAATGTCATCGTCATATATACTTTAATGTTTATCTGATGTCAAAGATACACATTTTTTTCTTTATGAAAGATATCAGAAGAATATTTGTACGAATCATTAAAATAAAGTATATTTGTAAATCAAAACAACTGATTATGAAATATCCTATCGGCATACAAGATTTTAAGACTATACGCAAGGACGGTTTTGTATACGTAGACAAGACTGCGCTGTTGTATAAGTTGGCAGATGAAGGCAAAACTTACTTTCTGAGTCGTCCAAGACGATTCGGGAAGAGTCTGCTTGTGTCAACGCTTAAATATTATTTCAGTGGAGAGAAGGATCTCTTCACAGGACTTGCCATTGATTCGTTGGAGACAAAATGGGACCAGTATCCTATATTTCATATCGACTTTAACGGAAGCGACTTCACCGTTCCACATACCCTGCAACGGCTTATCAAGGGACGCGTGGAAGACTGGGAGCGCGAATACGACTTCCAAGGAAACCCCGACTATTCACCTGGCGAACGCTTTGTCCGACTGCTTGCCCACGTGCACAAGCAGACCGGCAAGCGTTGTGTGGTGCTTATTGACGAATACGACAAGCCGTTGCTTGACGTGCTCGACACAGAGCGTAAGGTAAGACTTGACGACGACGAACTGTTGATGGAGGACTATAACCGTGAGACGCTCAAAGGCTTTTATTCCGCTTTCAAGGCTGCCGACCAAGACTTGCGATTCGTGCTGCTGACGGGTGTCACCAAATTCTCGCAGGTGAGCGTCTTCAGCGGATTCAATCAGCCCGAGGACATCAGCATGAACTCAAAGTATGATGCGATATGTGGCATAACGAAGGAGGAGCTGGAGACGGTGTTCCATGACGAGATTGACGCAATGGCAGAAAAGCTGAAGGTAACAGCTGAAGAAATGCGCGATATGTTGAAACGTCATTATGACGGCTATCATTTCAGTAACGAAATGACCGACATCTTCAATCCCTTCAGCGTTCTCAATGCGCTCAACAGCCGTAGCATTCAGGATTATTGGTTCCGCACCGGCACACCAACTTACCTTGTCCGCCTTCTCAGTCACACCAACGAGAATCTGAACGACCTGACCGGCAATTACTATGACACATCAGAGTTTGTTGACTATAGAGCTGACGTGGAGCGCCCGTTGCCAATGATTTATCAGAGCGGCTATCTGACGATAAAGGATTACGACCCCTTCTCCAACTCTTATCTGCTCGACCTGCCGAACAACGAGGTGAAGAAAGGCTTCTTGACGCTCATCGCCTCCAACTATCTTGGCACAAAAGAGTCGGCAACAACGCTTGCCATTCAGCTTTATCGCGCCATACAGCTTAACGACCTCGACGTATGGCGCAAAAGCCTCACGGCATTCTTTGCCAGCATTCCTTACACTATGCGCCGCAAGGATATGGAAACGGAGAAGGAACGCTATTTCCACTATACGTTCTATCTGATTTTCCGTATTCTCAGCACCTATATTGTGCTTACCGAAAAGCAGCAGAGCGAGGGAAGGGCAGACTGCATTATCGAAACCAAGACCAACGTCTACATCTTCGAATTCAAGCTTGACGGCACAGCTGACGAGGCATTGCTGCAAATCGAAGACAAGGGCTACGCACGTCCGTACGAGGCAGACAGTCGCCAAGTACGCAAAATAGGCGTAAGCTTCTCGTCGAAGACTGGCACTATAGAAGAATGGAAAGAGGCTTAATGGAAACAGAATCATAATTATTTGAGGGATGCCAAAGATTATTTGGCATCCCTCATAGTTTTTACCCTTCCTTTATTCTCCATTCTCCGATCGTTCGTTTAAGGCTGTCATAGCTGACGCCGACCTTTATCAGGCGCTTGCCCTCTGCCGAATACGGAATAAGATAGCCCTTGTCGTCAATCTGTTGCAGGGCAGCATCGGCAGAACCGTCATACTTCAGCTCCATCACGTATATGGCGTCCGGCAAGTGCAGCACGGCGTCTGCTCTGCCTATTGCGCTACATTCCTCCACCTTTATGTAAGCTCCCATAAGATTGAAGATAAGATAGAACACAGTCTGGAAGTCACGCTCGTTCTTATTTGACAGCTGATTGGAGATGCTTGCCAAATACGCCTGCATCTTCTGCAAAGCCCCGTCCATATTGTTCTCCAACAGATTCTCAAGAAAATCAAATACGAATCCGTTGTTGTCGAGCTGTATTGGCGACAGATAGTTAGGAGCAAGCGACTTTACCATGCCTATGCGAACTTCCTTGTTAGGATAGTCCAGCTGATATTTCTGTAGTATAGGATTATACTTCTTTATGGTGAGATAACCGCTCTGATAAAGAAGCGGCAAGGCAGAAGTCATCTGTTCGGGCGACACGTCAAAGTCGTCAACCGATGCGTTCTTCTTCTCTATGTCCATCACGCCCACATGATATTTCTGCAAGGTCTTTATCAGATAGCTCGGCGTACCCGAACTAAACCAATAAGCAGCAACCTTCTTGTTTCGCAAAGCCTTGACAAGGCTAAACGGATTGAAGACATCCTCTGCGTGTTCGCTGAAATGATAGCCATCGTAAAAGTCGGTAAGCTCAGCCACCATCTCATCGAACGTAACGCCGTTGGCTTTGGCAAGCAATTCCACATCAGGCTTCATCTGTGTAAGCAGTTCCGTCTTGCTTATGCCGCAGATGGCAGAATAATGGTCGTACATGCTTATGTTGTCGAGATTGTTAAGCTCGCTGAAGATGCTCAGTTGAGAGAATTTGGTTATGCCCGTGATAAACACAAACTTAAGGTAAGGGTCGAGCGACTTTATCGGACTGTAGAAGTTCTGCATTATACGGCGCAACTTCTGCAAGTTGTCCTTCTCGTGTACCACATCAAGCAGCGGAGCATCATATTCGTCAATAAGAATGACCACCTTCTGACCGGTTTGTTCGCAAGCGCGCATTACAAGATATTGCAGACGTTGGTTGGGATTTTCCGCTCCCTCCTCACGTCCGTATATCTTCTCATATTCCTGAAGTTTAAGATTCAATTCGCTAAGAAGACCTTTATCATCCATGTGCTTCGCCGTGCTCATGTCGAAGTGAAGCACCGGATGCTTCACCCACTCCTTCTCATAATCAGCAATGGCAAGACCGTCAAACAGTTCCTTGCGGCCCTCGAAATAAGCCTTAAGAGTTGAGATAAAAAGAGACTTGCCGAATCGCCGTGGGCGACTCAGAAACAAATATTGCGAACCGTTTTTCATCATCTTCACAATATATTTTGTCTTGTCTATATACATGTAGTTTCCTTCGCGTATCTTATCGAAGGTCTGCATTCCTACCGGATATTTCCTTATCTCTTGCGTCTCCATAGCCTTGTGGTTTTGTTATTTCGTTGTGAAGTTACAAATAAATAGACAAACGTGCAACTTAATATTCAAATTTTATTAGTTTTGCGTAGCGAAACAATAACATATCCACCATGCAAATATTGTCAAAATAGTAAAAACATGTTACAAAATAAAAATTGATTCTAGAGTTCTGGTTTGCCGTTTTTACGGTGTTCTGCTGCGCAAACAGCACCCACGCTTAACAATAGCGCCACTTTTACACTCCAATAGTGCCACTATTAGAGCATAAAAGTGGCACTATTGTATGATAAAAGCGGCGCTATTGGAGTATAAAAGTGGCGCTATTGCGCTTGTTTGGTTCCCTTATTCATTGCACAATTATTCACTTAACCGCATAATTAACTGTGCGTCAATACACTATGTCTGCACGTTCAAAACTCAAGAATTTCGCACCAAAGATTTTGTTGTGCGCCGAGGTCATAGTATTGAGCATCAGAAATGCAAATATAGTCTTTCCAAAACCTATTGTTTTAGCGTATTTTGCCACAATTTTCCCCCCAGCAAAAAACAATACGTTTTTATTGAAAAACTTATAGGCTTTTCATTTTTTTTACTACATTTGCATATCTTAAACATAACCCTTTTAAATAATCAGCTTATGGGAAACTTTATTAAGAAACTATTTGTTGTATTACTGCTCGCTCTTGTGCAGACGGCTGTCTGTAATGCCGACTCGTTCAAGGGTAAGATAGTGAACGCCGAGACGGGCGAGATACTTGTTGGAGCGACTATACGCAGTGAGATCAACCCGCAGCCAGGATGGTCGATTCAGAACAGCAGTGAGACAGACAGCACCGGATGCTTCATTCTCGATACGAGTTCGGAGGGCCGCATTATGTTCACGTTCAGCATGATCGGATATAAGAATGCACGCAAGGTGGACTATGCCTACGGTCCTGAGGTGAAGGACACCACAGACTTTGGCGTCATAAAGCTGCAGCCTACGGCTCTTATGCTGAAGGAGGTGGAGGTGACGGCAAAGGTGCCGCGCATCACGATGTCGGGCGACACCATTGTGTTTAATCCCGAAGCATTCAAGCTGAAAGAAGGAGCACGCCTTGACGAGCTTATCAAGAAGTTGCCGGGAGTGGAGCGCCGTGACGGCAAACTCTACTGGAACAACAAGCCCATACGCATGATGATGAACGGTAAGGACCTGTTCGGTGGTGACCAGATTATAGGTCAGTTGCCTGCCGAGGTGGCTAACAAGCTGAAGCTCTATGACCGCAAGTCGGAGCTGGCTCGTCACACGGGTAAGGACGACGGCGACGAAGACCAAGTGCTTGACATTCAGGTGAAGCCCGGTTTCCTCGATAAATGGTATGGCGACGTAAAGGCTCAATATCAGACCAAGAAGAGATATATGTTCGAAGGAAACGCCCGTAAGCTCAGCGACCACGACCCGCAGATGCTTTACCTACAGGCAAACAATGCCAACCGCTACGTCGACAAGACAATGAGTTCAACAATGAACTCTAACATCGACGGTGACGGCAAGAGCCAATACGGATCGTACAACTATCAGCACAACTGGCATACCAAGGGTACGAGCCAATACTCGAACAACAGATTTGACATCAGCGCTAACTTAGGACACTACGATGGATGGAACACTATAGGCAAGTCCACCGAGACTTTCTTCCCCAACAAGGAGCACACCTTCGCCGTGTCTGAAAACTATCACTACAAGCATAAGATAAGGCCACATATGGAGGCACGACTCTTCGCCTACACCGACTCCGTGAACACCATCAGCGTGACGGCGAAAGCCTCCTACGAGAAGAGCAGAAAAACCAACGAGGACAAAGGGGCTTCGTATGGCTATGAACCGAACAAGTTTGAATATCACTCGCTCAATGCCGCTCTTGCCGCAAAGCCCGGCGACGCACTCTACGAACGTCTCATCACGCGCAACCGCAATTATCAGTCTTCCGAGCAGCAGGACCGCAACTTATACGTAGAATATGCGTGGGAGCACTTCATCGGAAAGAGCGGTTCGTTCTCGCTGAAAGGCTACACACAAATAAGCGGGAACAACGAGGACACACACAACAACCGCGACCTGGAATATCTGCGCGAGAAGCGAAGCGAGACCGTCTGGCAGTTCTATTCACGCGACAACAAAGAGCTGACCACCAAGCTCGGCGCCACGTTTGAGCATTGGCTCGGCAAGAAGGTGTATGTCAACATCACAGACAACGTGAAATACTCCCGCACTAACACCACACGCGACTTCTTAACCGACAACAACAAGCAGAACGTCGTGGACGGCACGCCGACAACGCTCGACCCGAACAACACCATGAGCAACCTCATGCATACATGGACCAACCAGTTGATGCTGAAGTCTACCATCACTCCTGTGAAGGCGCTTATGATTATGCCTAAGTTCAGCTGGAACGTCAATCGCGAGAAGAGCGACTATCGCTACGGACAGCTCGACACCACAGCCGTGCGCACAAGCCAGACTTACGAGCCGTCGATATTCCTGAAATGGAAGATGAGCCGCGTACGCAACATGGACCTCTCGTTCGCATATAACACTACCGTGCCCGAACTCGTAAGCACCTTCGGATATCGCAACACAGTCGACCCGCTGTATATATATACGGGCAATCCCATGCTGCGCAATTCGCACAGCCACACCACTACGTACAACTATCACCGCATGTGGCTGCGCAAGCAGATAGTCTTAGGACTGAGCGCATCATACAACAAGGACATCAACCCCATAGCCACACTCTACAGCTACGACTCGTCCACAGGCGTGTATGAGAGCAAGCCGATGAACGTGAAGGGTGGCGACATGTGGACATTCGGACTGAATTACGACCAAGGCATCGGCGTTTACTTCCGCCTGATGAACAAGTTTGCGCTGGAGACAGCCAAGTCGTACGGATTCCTCACCATCGTGGACAACAACGACCCCAACGCCGTGCCTGAGCTCAACCTTCAGAAGCGTCTTGGCATTAACGAGAACTTCGAGTTTTCGTATGAGGCAGAGAAGGTGCAGCTGACGCTGTTCAACCGCCTGGAATGGAACCGCTATCGTTACGACGACGCTTCTTACAACACCAGTCCGTTGTATAACAGCGTCGGAATAAACGCAACCCTGCGTCTCTCGCCCTTCCAGGTGTTCATGCAGTTGTCTGACGATTTCCGCTCCGGCTATGCCACTTCAGCAATGAACGGTCACAAGCTGGTGTCGTGGGCGTCCGTCAGCTACAGTTTCTGCAAGAACAAGTGCGAACTGTCGCTTTTCGTGGACGACATATTCAACAAGGACATCATGTACGATAGCGAATACTCGGCATATCAGCGCAGCGAATCTTCGGCAAACTACATACACCACTACGCCAACCTGAGCTTCACATACAGATTTGATGCGAAAGCTAAGAAGAAATAAAGCAGAACTCCTTAACTCGTTAGCTTGAGAAACAAAAAACGGGAACAGCAGACTTTTGAAAAGTCCACTGTTCCCGTTATTGTTTTTTTAGAGAATTCAGCGAATGTTGCTCTTACTTCTTTGTCAGCACGTAGAGCTTTGCTGTTTCGCCTTCCGGCTCATTGCCGAGCGAGTCTGTCATGACTATGCTCTTGCTGTCCTTCACCTTATAGAAGGTGTGCTCGCCGCTTGAGGGGCGCACAAGCATCATCACGTTGCCGTCAAGAACCTGCAGCACGCCGCTTGCCTCGTCATGTCCGTCCTTACGGTCGATGTAGTCCTGCTGGAGCTGATAGGTGCTGTCAGCGTTAATGGTGAGGACTGTCTTTATGCCCGGGCAGTCGGCAGCGGGCAGAGTGCCCTCGTAGGTGCCGGCTACAGCAGCCAGGTCAACGTCAGCGCTGACAGAATCAGCAACGCATACCGAATCGTTCTTCGTTTCATCCTGAGCGGTCTTCTTGCCATTGCAAGAGACCATCATTGCAGCAGCAATTACTGCAAGATACATAAATTTGTTTTTCATACCTTTTAAGTGTTGTTGTTATTTTGACTATCCTTTACTGCTTGTTCTCCACCGCTTTCGGTGTCCAGTTCTTGAAGAACCGCAGCACCTTCTTTTCGCTATATCCCTTTCCTTCCTCAAGGAAGCTCGAATCCTGGATGTGCAGCACATTGCCTTCCGAGTCGAGCACCACGAAGACGGGGAAACCGAAGCGAGCCGGATTGCCAAGACGCTCCATCAGCTTGGCAGCGTTGTTGGCAGAAGCGTCGCCGCCGCTCTTGCGCGGATCATAGTTGACGTGGATAAGCTCGAAGTTGTCGCTGACCATCTTGCTCACCTCCTGGTCCTTCTCCACGAAGTCAGCGAAGCGCAGACACCACGGACACCAGTTGCCGCCCACCTGACAAACCACATACTTGCCGTCCGCCTTTGCCTTAACGAGAGCATTGTCAATCTGTTCCATCGGATTGATGTTCTCGTTATACACCTTCTTGAGCGCCTCCTGTGCGTTCGCCACAGCCACAGTCATCGAAAAGAGAACAGCTATGATGAATGACTTTTTCATTGTCTTACGTTTTTTTATTCAGTTAAATCTCCTCCACAATCTCTGCCATCGGCTTGCGCTTCTTCTCTGCATGCGGGCAGTCGGCAGCCACATGACCGATGGGGATGATTGCCACAGTCTCGAAGTCGTCCGACGCGAACAGCTCGTTCATGACGCTGGTGTCGTAATTGCACACCCAGCAAGTGCCCAGACCACGCTCCGTAGCGGCAAGGCAGAGGTGCTCGGTAGCGATGGATACGTCCACGTCGCCGTGCTTCTTGTCATCGTAAGCGCGTGTCCAGCAGGCATTGTTGTTCTTCATACAGACGATGTAGAGCGGTGCCGTGCGAAACCATTCGCAGTCGTAAGCACGCCACAACTTCTGCTTTGCCTCCTCGCTGCGCACAATCACAAACTTCCACGGCTGCTTGTTAACAGCCGATGGGGCAAGGCGCACACACTCCATTATATAGTCAAGGTCGGACTGTGCCACCGGCTCGGCTGTATACTTGCGTGCCGAGAAACGCTTTTCTGACAGTTCGAGTATATTCATATATATCGGTAAATGTTGGTTTAGTCCTGATAATACACTCTCTTCACACGGTTGCTTATTCCTGTAAGCACCTCGTACGGGATGGTGTCGATGGCATCAGACAGCACGGTTACGGGCAGTTCCTCGCCGAAGATAATCACCTGGTCGCCCTCCTTGCAGTCGATGTCCGTCACGTCAATCATTGCCACGTCCATGCATATATTGCCCACGTATTCAGCATGCTTGCCGTTTACGAGGCAGTAGCAGTGGCGATTGCCGAGATGACGGTTCAGTCCGTCGGCATATCCGATAGGAATGGCGGCAATGCGCGAAGGACGAGAGAGCGTACCACGGCGACTGTAACCGACGGTCTCGTCAGCCGGAACGTCATGTATCTGGAGAATGGTGGTCTTCAGCGTGGTGACGTTGTTGAGCATCGAGTTGTCGCGCGAGTCATAACCGTAGAGTCCGAGTCCAAGGCGACACATGTCGAGCTGGCGCTCCGGGAAGTGCTCAATGCCCGCAGAGTTGTCGATGTGTCGGAGTATCTTGTGCGGGAATGCAGCACAAAGCTGGCTGCTACCCTTCTCGAAGAGTTCGAACTGGTGAGCCGAGAACTCGTCGAAGGAGTCAGAATCGCTACCCACGAAGTGCGAGAAGACAGAACGTGGGATGACAGACGACTGATGTTTCAGGCGGTCTATCAGCTCCGGCATATCCTTCAGCGGGTCAAAGCCGAGACGGTGCATGCCAGTGTCCAGCTTGATATGTACGGGGAAGTTGCTTATACCGTTCTTCTGCGCTTCACGCACAAGGGCGTCAAGCAAGCGGAAGGAATAGACCTCCGGCTCCAAGTCGTAATCAAACATGGTCTTGAACGCCGACATCTCCGGGTTCATAATCATAATGTTTGACGTTATGCCGTTCTTGCGGAGCGTGACACCCTCGTCAGCCACAGCCACAGCCAGATAGTCCACACGATGGTCTTGCAGCGTCTTGGCTATCTCCACCGCACCTGCGCCGTAGGCATCTGCCTTTATCATGCAGACGAGCTTGGTTTCGGGACGCATAAAGGAACGATAGAAGTTGAGGTTCTTCACCACGTTGGAGAGGTTCACCTCCAGAATGGTCTCATGCACCTTCTTCACCAACAGTTCGGTAATATTGTCGAAACCGAAGCGGCGTGCTCCCTTTATAAGGATAACCTCATTGCGCAAAGTCTCGAACACGTCGCTGTGAATAAACGACGTTACGTCATGGAAGAAGTGCTTCTCCTTCACCTTTATGAGGTCAGCATGAGCCATTATCTGCGGTCCAATGCCGATAATCTTGTCCACGCCACGCTGTACGGAGAGATTGCTTACCTCGGTATAGAGTTCTTCCAGCGGTTCACCTGTCTGATAGATGTCGCTGAGGATGAGCGTGCGTCCCTGTCCCTTGTGGTCAGGACGACGGTTCATAAAGTCGAGGGCTATGTCGAGCGAATTGATGTCAGAGTTATATGAGTCGTTGATAAGCGTACATCCGTGGATTCCCTCCTTCACCTCCAGGCGCATTGCCACAGGCTCAAGAGCTTCCATGCGCTCTGCTATGTGTTCCTTGGCGAGTCCGAGATGGAGCGCCACGACGGCTGTAGTAACGGAGTTTCTCACGGAAGCCTCATCGATGAACGGAAGGTTATATTCTCCCTCCTCACCTTTATATATATAATGTATTGTGGACGTGAAGTCCTTCTTCTCCACCTTCTCCACGAAGAGCGCGGCGCTGCGGTCCTTCATTGACCATGAAAGATTCTCTCCCTTATAGTCGATGCCGGCTACAACCTGGTCAACTATCTCGTCGTCCTTGCAATAGACGATGGTCTTGGCATCGTGGAAGAGCTCCACCTTCTCGTGGCACTTCTCCTCAAGTGACGAGAAATTGCGCTGATGTGCGTCGCCGATGAATGTCAGCACGGCGATGTCGGGCTGGATGATGCCTCTCAGAGCCTGCATCTCACCCGGTTCGGAGATGCCTGCCTCGAACACGCCCACCTGACTCTGCTCGTTAAGCAGCCATACGGAGAGCGGCACACCAATCTGCGAGTTGTAGCTGCGCGGCGAACGCGTCACCTTCAACTCTGGAGAGAGGAGCTGATAGAGCCACTCCTTCACGATGGTCTTTCCGTTTGAGCCAGTGATGCCCACGATGGGGATGTCATACTCCTCACGATGGCGCTCGGCAAGTCGCTGAAGGGCAACGAGCGAACTCTCCACCTTCAGGAAGTTGGCGTCCGGATATGCTGTGTCATAATCAGCCGGAACATCCTCCACCACAAAGTTTCTGACACCACGTCTGTAGAGGTCAGGGATGTAGGCATGACCGTCTCCCCTGCCCGACTTGAGAGCGAAGAAGAGAGTCTCCTCTGCAAAGCAGAGCGAACGGCTGTCGGTAAGTAAGAAGCCGATGTTGGCATCTGTGGCGCCGAAGCGATGTGCTCCTATCAGCGTCGTCACTTTTTCTATTGTATAAGTCATCTTTCCGTAAAATGTTTTATATCGGTGCAAACTTACACAAAATCGGTGTAACAAGCAAGATATCTTACGTTTTTATTAGTTTTCGTCTTTACTTTCTACAGTTTGCAGGGTGTTTTTTCAATATCCCCACTTCGTATCCAACTTCACCTCCTCGGTATTGATGACGTTCTGGGTGAGCAAGGCTCGGTTGTCTGACAAAATCTTTATCTCCAGATAATCAGCAGGATAATACACCTTGCCGTTCCTTATCAGTATTCCCATCCTGTTGGGAGCTATCTCAAAGATGGCGAATCCACCGACGAAGTCGTGTATTTTTCTGTATATTGGTTGCAGGATGATGTCATCGCCCACACGAAGTCCCCATCGTCCGGAAACTTCAAAGGGCTTCACGTTCTGAAGATACTCATAGCGTTGCTTGCGTGTCTGTTCCTGTTTCAGCTTGTCATACTGCGCCACGAACACCATATCATTGTTAGGCACTATCACTCTATTTGATTTCTTGGCATGAGTAGGCAACGATCCCTTGCCCGCTCTTAGTCCGGCGTACATCGCCTCCCAGTTGCGGTCATTGTCAGGCAGACCGAACTTACGGTAGTTTCCTACATTATCCAATATCATGCACACCTTATCCTTCTGCTTGTGATTGATGCGCAGTCCACGCCCAACCATCTGCAGATACTTGGCAAGTGACAGCGTAGGACGTGCCATCTGAATATACTCCACATCCGGGCAGTCGAAGCCCTCGTCAAAGAGATTCACGTTCACCAGACAGTCCAACTCTCCCTTTCTGAAATCCTCCACCATCCTCTGGCGGGTCTTCGAGGGAGTCTTGCTGTCCAAAGCCACCGCCTTCAGCCCCATCGCCACGTAATAGTCGGCAATGGTCTGGGCATGACTGATGTCGATGGCATAAACGATGCCCTTCTTTCCTTCGGCATACTTCGCCACGCTGTCATACAGTCGCTTTATGGATTGTGGCACATTCAGCTTCTCATCCATCTCCTTGATTGAATAGTCGCCGTCGCTGCCACGGGCTTTCAGAGAGTTGACGGTCAACTGGTCCTGCGAGTACTGCCCTATCACCACATAGTCGTAGGGAGCGAGATAGCCACGCTTGATGAAATCCTTGGTGGACGGTGAGGTCAGCAGTCGCTCAAATAACTTGCCGAACGACTCGCGCTTCATGCGACAAGGCGTAGCCGTCATGCCCAACTTCAATGCTTCCTTGTTGCGTTGGAACAGATCCTGATAAGAGCTTGCCAAGGCATGGTGAGCCTCATCCACCACTATCAGCCCAGGTCTGCAGCCCTTCCTCTCCAACTCAATGATATGCCTACCGAGCCATTGGATGGACAGCACGCGTATTCTGACCTTGGCTTTCAGCACAGCTTCCTTCTCGCCATACTCCAGGCAGAATCGATCGAGAGTCTGCTGCATCTGCTCCACCAGCTCACGCCGATGCGCAACAATCCAGACTTCACCCGTCTCATGGTTATCAATAAACCACTTCACCACCGAAGCCATCACGTACGTCTTACCCGTACCCGTCGGCATCTGCACAATCACAGAGTTGCCGTCAGCACCGCCCAACGTCCTACGGTATCTGGCAATCCCAGTAGAGGTCAGCATCTTGATGATGTTCTCCAACATCACCTCCTGATAGTCATAAAGCTTGATTGTCTTCATTAAATGTTTGAACTGCCAAGGCAAACATAAGAGGCTATGGCGTCCCCACCATAGCCAAGCATACACGCTTCATTTAGTAGTTATTATTTGGTAAGGTGCGAACAAGGCGAAGCCAATTAATAACTACTAATTAAAATATAATAATTTTAGATAGATTATCTATCCTTATACATATTCTCATAATACTTCTGGTAATCGCCAGAAGTTACGTTGTCCATCCAGTCCTGATTCTCAAGATACCACTTCACGGTCTTCTCGATACCCTCCTCAAACTGGAGCGACGGCTCCCAACCGAGTTCCTTCTGGAGCTTGCGAGAGTCAATGGCATAACGGGCATCATGACCCAAACGGTCGGTTACGTGGGTGATAAGATCCATGTCCTCACCCTCCTTTCTGCCGAGCAGACGGTCAACAGTCTTGATTACCACCTTGATGATATCAATGTTCTTCCACTCGTTGAAACCACCGATGTTGTAAGTCTCGGCTATCTTGCCATCATGGAAAATCATGTCGATGGCACGCGCATGATCCTCCACATACAACCAGTCGCGGACATTCTCACCCTTACCGTAAACCGGCAACGGCTTGCGATGACGGATATTGTTGATGAACAACGGAATCAGCTTCTCCGGGAACTGGTACGGACCATAGTTGTTGGAGCAGTTGGTCACGATGGTAGGCATGCCGTAAGTGTCGTGGAAAGCACGGACGAAGTGGTCAGAGCTTGCCTTGGATGCAGAGTACGGAGAGTGAGGATTATACTTGGTTGTCTCCAGGAAGAACTCCTCGCCATAAGCCTCGTGGTTCTTGCCGCTTGACGCCTTGGTTGTGAAAGGAGCAGGAACTCCCTCAGGATGAGTCATCTCCAATGCGCCATACACCTCATCAGTAGAGATATGATAGAAACGCTTGCCCTCGTATTTCTCCGGCAGACTTTCCCAATAGAGCTTCGCTGCCTGAAGCAGAGTCAGCGTACCCATGACATTAGTGCGTGCGAAGGTGAACGGATCCTTTATGCTTCGGTCAACATGACTCTCGGCAGCAAGATGGATGATGCCATCGATGTGCTCATCCTGCATCAGCTTATAGAAAGCATCGAAGTCGCAGATGTCCATCTTTACAAACTTATAGTTAGGCTTATCCTCAATGTCCTTAAGGTTAGCCAAGTTGCCGGCATAAGTCAACTTATCAAGGCAGATGATATTATATTCAGGGTATTTGTTCACGAAGAGGCGAACAACGTGAGAGCCGATAAAACCAGCACCACCGGTAATCACTATATTTCTTTTCATTATTTTATATGTTGATTGTTTATATCGTTGCGAAATGCTGAGAAGCCTTTATTTATTCTGAAGATTTGCAATACATTTCTCCAGAGAATCCACCCAGTAAGGCACCTTCACACCGAAGGTTTCCTTGATGCTTCTCTTGTCGAGCACAGAGTAAGCGGGACGAGTCACGGGAGAGGGATATTCTGAACTGTAACAAGGCTGGATGTCACACTCTGTATGACCGGCGATACGTGCAATCATCTGTGTGAAGTCATACCACGAGCAAACGCCCTCATTAGAGAAATGATATACTCCGACGTATTTCGTATTGTCTGCCTCAGCCTCCATCTTTCCAAGAATGGTCTGGATGGCGTTGGCGAGGTCGAGAGCGTATGTAGGAGTGCCACACTGGTCGAACACCACCTTCAACTGAGGCTTTGTGGCAGTAAGGTTGAGCATAGTCTTGCAGAAGTTCTTGCCGAACTCCGAATACAGCCATGCCGTACGGATGATGACGTACTTACAGCCGGTGGCAATGATTTTCTGCTCGCCATGAAGCTTTGTCATACCATAAACACCGGTTGGAGTACCCTTCTGATCCGGATTGCAGGGCACGTTGTAAGGCTCCTTGCCGAACACGTAGTCCGTGCTTATTTGGACAAGCACGCCGTCTGCCTCCTTCATTGCCGTGGCAAGGTTCTCCGGAGCGTCAGCATTCAGTTTCTCAGCGAGAGCAGCCAGCTTCTCGTCCGTCTCACAGGCGTCCACATTTGTCCATGCAGCACAGTTTATGATTGCCTTTACATTGTTTTCCTTCACCATCTTGCGAATAGCGTCCATGTCAGTAATGTCAAGGTAAGTAGTCTCCTGACCCTCCACCTGATTGACATCCGTGAAAATGTAATGGTCCGCAGAATTTCTGCTGACGATACTCATCTCATTGCCAAGCTGACCGTTGGCACCGGTTACTAATATATTCATATTATAAAAGTGTTAAATCCAAAATACAATCTTCTATTCTCTTTTACCGCCACCTATTTATACAGGTCCACGTTGATGTCAAAAGGACTGTCAAAGTCCTTAAGCAGTTCGTGCTTGGTGTCCTTCTCCGAAAGGATGGCATGTTCTGTGGGGATTCGCCAGTCGATGTTCAGGCTATCGTCCAGAATACTGATGCCGCCATCAGACTCAGGATGATAGAAGTTGTCGCACTTATACTGGAACACCGCAGTCTCGCTGAGAACGGCAAAGCCATGTGCAAAGCCGCGCGGCACAAAGAACTGTCTATGGTTGTCCTCAGTGAGTTCCACAGCAACGTGCTTGCCGTATGTAGGCGAACCCTTGCGAATGTCCACAGCCACATCCAGCACTCTTCCCTTCACGCATCTCACCAGCTTACTCTGTGTAAACGGCGGACGCTGGAAATGCAAGCCTCGCATCACGCCATAGCTGCTCATGCTCTCATTATCCTGGCAGAAGTCAATATGACGCACCTTCTCGTCAAACTCCCTTTGTGAAAAACTCTCGAAGAAATATCCACGAGCATCCTTAAAGATCCGCGGCTCAATAATCACCACGCCCTCAATCTCAGTCTTTATTACTTCCATTGTGTTTATTTGATTAATTTTGTCTTTCTAATTATTTAGCTTTATATCCCAATTTCTTTTATTTTGACACACTCTTATGAATAAAAATGTGACAACCATTTATTTATGTCATCTTTATCTTGTATGGATAGTAATTCCTCAACTTCCTCTTCCGAAAACTTTGGTATTCCAAAGTTCTTGATATTTGACCCATTCAAGGAATAATATCCAGATGAATATGGCTTACTATTTGCTATGACATAGTGCCAAAAAATATTTGATTCCAATATCTTCTGTAACACTTTCATCTTTCTTTCGTCTTCACTCACAAATGCCATCCCATTGTAGAGCAATAAATCTGGAGCCTTGACAAGAGCACAGTGCAAAGGCTTATTTGCTATTTTTGGAAAAAACATCTTAACAGGAGGCATAACTAAGGATTGAGTTCTTCCATATGCATACCATACAGAGTAATCCCGCCCCTTTCCTTTGTCACGTTTTGCTAATTCATCTCTTTGAGATACTAAATATTTATATGCCATAGGAAACTCATGCTGCATGACATTTTCTTCTATCAAAACAGCTTTTCCATTACACAATTGATAAGGATAAATTACTTTATGTTTGATCTTGGCTAAACTATTGTCAGAATTCAACTTGTTTGAATTTACTATGTCCTTACATATATCCCTTTCTATCTGATAAACATTGGTTTCCTTTTTCAAATAATAGAACTTCTCATCCTCATCTATTGGAGAGAAAATGTAAGTCTTATTACTCAATGTCGCTATACCATGCCGAGATTGACAAAACTTTGACAATGGGATACCTACACTCTCCAACTTATTTGCAACTTTATATTCATTCAAATTCCAACCTTTTTCTGCATCAAGCACCGAATAAGGAATATCCGTATAACCAAAGTTCTTTTTTAGTTCTGCATTATTATCACAATAGTAATGCAAAGTCTCACTCTTTTCCTTTTTTAGAAAAAACAAGCAAGTATAAGTACTTTTACCAGTAAAAACCTGATGACCACGAAAATCAATAATACTGACATTATAACTTCCATTCATAAAATACTTCCTTAGTTCACGAGCATTCAAACTTTTAAGGAAAGTATTCATGGTGATATATCCTAACATGCCATTTTCCTTTAGCATCTCAACCGCTATTTGAAAAAACGGAATGTACAAATCTGTAGAACCAGCATGGCAGACTTCATACATTTTAGTCTTTTCCTTGGTTCCATCCTCCATATTTCTTACACAAACATAAGGAGGGTTACCAACTATAACATCAAAGTCACTAAATACAGAATTCCAACCTTCAGAGTGAAAATCCAATGTATCAGTATTCAGTAGGTTAAACTCAAATTCAGAACATTCACCCTCAGATATAGCCAACAAATTCAACAGGATTTTACATCTTTCGATAGAATAGGATTGTATATCGACCCCAAATATGTTCTCTTTATAAATATTGTAATAACTTTTTCCGGTTTTCTTATGTATGTATTTAGCCATATCCATAAGGAAACCGCCACATCCGCAAGCTATATCAGCGACCCGAGTAGAAGACAAAAAATGTTGTTTTTCCAAACAGTTTTCCAAAATACATTTTCTGATATTACTTGGCGTATATATAGCTCCCGTAACAATTCTATCAGATGGAGATATAACAAACTCAAATAGCTTTATCATATCTTCCAAATCTAATTTTCTGATTTTCTGATTTTCTAAAAAAGTTAGAACTTGCTCCAACACCTCATTATCTTCATCGTTGTTATTTATAATGTATCTACTAATAAAGTTATTGTAGGTTGAAACCTTATTATATAGAATAAAGAGGGATACAAAAATCCGATTTATCAATAACGGATCTTGTGTTAGATTCCGTTTCAAAAAAGGAAATATACGTTGCAACATGATTCAAATTTACATTTTCAAACAACATAGGAATTATAATTCTACACGAAGATACCTTAAATACTTATGGAATTCTATACTCATATTCATGAGTAAATCTTTGTCAACAACTGTAGCTTTGTTTTGATTAACCTTTTCTTCAAAAATTTTCATTCTTTTTTCCAATCTATCAAGATTCCAACAAATAGCATATCTAAACAAGCCTAGATTCAAATGCTCAGCCATATATTGCCCCTGTGGCGTCTTCGCCTTTATAAACCCCTTGTCATCACGTTCAAAATGTAAATTGAAGTCTACATCACATGGATCCAAATAATTTGGATTATCATCATCCCATTTTGCTCTATTTACATAAGAACAACAATAAACCAAGTTACTATACTCGTTTTTTAACTCCGGGTATTTGCTTTCTGGCTTGAAATGATCTATTTGGAAAGTACGTTTTCCACCAAACCAATAATCCGAACAATCAGTATAGCCACACCTGTGATTAAAATCTTCTGCAATAAAAGTCTTATAAGCATTATAATTAGCCCTATTCTTTGTACATGTACGTTTAGGAGCCATAATCCTAAAAGGTTGTGTCATACTAATTCATTTTATTTATTAAGTAATCCACTTTTTCTATCAATGTATTCAATTTTTCAAGATTAGACATTTGTTTTAATCCAGCAGGAACAGAATCTTCATTTCCATAAGTTTTCTCTAAAAAAGTATCCAACTCTACAATTCGTTCTTCATCTTGAGCCGTAGCTTCACCTTTTTCTCTTTTATCTATGAGATATAATAAGTCTTTACGTGCATTGTCTATTCTTATACGATATTTATCTATCTGGCTTTTAACTCGTTGAGCAAATGATACCTTTTCGCCATCAGCAGAAGAAAAGTACAAAACCTTTTTTACATATACAAAGTTCACATCATCAGAATCCTCGACAGCTTCACCATCGTATGAAGTCAAGACAAAGCTAGGAAAATCAGATAATTGATTATGTATAGCATTTAAAAGCTCAACACCATTATAGCAAACATTATATCTTATATCTTCTTTTTTGTCATTCAATTGATAATCCACGATAATGGCATCTGGATGTATTTTATCGATTTCATTCAGCATTTCTTTGATGGTAGAAGCAGGAAATGCACATACTCTTTCCGCCTCAGGCCAATTCGCTTCAAAATGATCTTTGAATATATCATGCTGAGTAGACTCTTCATCTATAAATAAAACTTTATAGCTCATAATTTCTTTTATATTTAATTGGGAATATAATTTGAATACCAAATCCAATCGTTGGAGTTAGCAATACTACACGAGCATCATTATCCTCAGAAATAAGTTTTACAAGCCACATTCCCAAACCAGTTCCTATCTCTTCTCCTGTACTTGTACTACGTTTGGTAGTGAAAAGGGGTTGAAATATATCATTAGGATTAGCTATATCTTCTGAAAGTCCAGGTCCACTGTCTCGATATGTACATATGATAGCCCTTTCTGTTGTCTCTACAGATACAACAATTTCACGCTCACGTTCTTCCCTTAAACGAACGAAAGCTTCTATTGAATTAGAAATCAGATTATAGAATATGCTGTCAAAATCTATTTCAAAAGCTCTCAAGAAAGCCTTGTCATCTACATTAGAATGATCAAAATGAATATTACGCTCAAGAAAGAGTCCTGACCAGACATCCTCAAGCTTATTAAAATAAGGCGCAAAACAAATTGTCTTTCTCTTACGTTTGTCCTTCTTAACTATGTTTGTAGAGAAGTTTAGCCAACGTTGCATTTTCAGATCATTTTCCTTTGCTTGTTTAAGTAAAAGAAATGGATTCTTTCTTCTTTCTTCTGGAAAATCTTCTTCTGAAATCTTATCATTAAGAAGATTTATAATTTTATCATATCGATAATCTAGAGAATCATTAAGTTTACTTAGATCATGTGCAAAAGAAGCCAACATTAAACCACTACTAGCTAAAGCACGTAATATTTTTTGTTCCTCACGCAAGAGTTTTATCTCTTCTGTTTTCTGTTCATTAACAACAGCTAACAGATGTAATTTATAATCAGTAGAATTTTTATCTGTAGATTTTTCAAGTGTACTTTTGCTATTTTCTATTATCTTGTTGGCAAGCTCTTCCGCACGTTCCCTATCCCTTGCGGCACCATTACGTAATTCATCATCAGCAACAAATTCTCTTGCAATCAAAGAACGATCATCTTCAAATATTTTAATAATACTGACAATCAACTGTTTGAAGACTGAGAAAGTTTTATTTTCTTGTAAACCTTCTCGACTTGACTTATCATCAAAATCGATATTAGAAACTCTAGATATAAGGATAGAACCAGCAATATTCTCTGCTTCCACACGATAACCGCCAGACTTCTTAGCAATACCTGCCGGACTATTGTTCTTACGCATACCAAGCCCTAGCCAATCAAAAGAAGAATCTCCCTTCTCTCCATAAGGTCGAACTCTAAATTTGTCACGGAACAATTTTATGCCACAATACTTGTCCAACCAACTTTTTCTAAGATTATATGGACATTGGCGATAAAAAAAACGAGCATCATCTTTTTTTGTCGCCGAACGTTTCAAGTAATAAAAAGAGAATTCAAAAGCACCTATTCTTGCCAATATACCATCAGTATCTGTATCACGGAAACCAGGAATCAATTGTGAAAAAGTACGAGTTGTGTCCCAATACCCGCGCATAAAATCCTCTCTTTTATATGGATAATTCTTCTGATTTTCACGTTCAAAGAAGGAAGGAGGAATAGCTTCTATATTATATTCTTGTCTATAAATGCGAATATTAACATTTTGATTAATATCAGCATGTGCAACTACCTTATAATCAAAATCATCACAGAACTGACTCTCTACTTTACCATACTTTGTCGGATTATCAAGAGACTGAAGATAAATTGAGAAATCATGGTTTTCTGATGGAGGAACCAAAACTCCCAAATCTTCAAAAACACGACTTATAGCATCATCATCCCATATATCACGTAACTGCGAAATTTTCAATATTGTACCATGACATATCGGTTTGGCAGCAACTATTTGTTTAAGAGAAGCAGGCAAGTCTATATTATTTAAACAATTCATATAAGTACTTCCTTTTATTCCTTCCAATTCTGCTCCGATTTTGTCTATTGTTGCTTCATCTTTCTCAAAATCATTCCAGTCTACGCTCCAGAAATAGCCTTCATACGGAGTTTTATTACCATCTTTGTCTTCATCTACATAAACTTCCTTATTAAAGAATGTAAGCATTTCACAGTGTTCACCTAACTTGTCTAGAGCAAAACGTCCAATACCTTTGGCACCTGCTTTAACTCTTCCCCCATGTGATACAAAATTACTATGCTTATTATCTGTACCTATAGTCATCCAGTAATTACGTATTATATCGCCAGTCATACCTTCACCTGCATCGATAATATAAAGAACGGTATTTTTCCGTAACTGTTGCTTTAAATATCCAATTTGCTCTATATTGACGTTGTTTTTTTCGATATATATATCATCACTTATTTGATATCACTAGTGTCCCGTTAAAACGAGACGATTATTAAATAAGTTATTAATACTCAAAAGTTTACGGACTTTTTATAGTGTATTCGATTTGATTTTGTATCTTTGCACGCATATTTAAAATACGTGTGCGA
>OFSC01000349.1_pt1 | contig 39377 bp, 54 predicted proteins | sample 1543201 | NCBI WGS metagenome assembly OFSC01 (sample SAMN04209228, study PRJEB22552) | human gut metagenome | biome: gut; material: feces | host: Homo sapiens | place: USA: Oklahoma
TTTGCTGTATATTTCAATCGCGGATTAAGGTGCAAGGCTATCGCTGAATAGTTACGAGTTAACAATGAAGAGTTAAATTTGTATAAAACATATATGTCTGAAATAACTCACAAGTTGAACAACTTCTTGGAGACGGAAGGATTTAAGATACGATACAATCCGGATATCCATATGGGGATTGAGCACTTTTTGTCAAACATTCTTAAAAATAAATGGGAAATAAATGACAAGATTGTCTCTTTTATTGATAAGCTTCCACGTTTTAAAAGCAACTTAAAGTTCCCTAAACAATACTGCGGACTGGCTTTCAGAGTTGCATGTGATATAGAACTACCTTTAAACTTGACTCGTAAAGATTTTAGTTCTTGCTCATCGTATGAAGAATATCAAAATTACGTTCACGATGTGATATATGATATGGATTAGTTAACAAAAATATTTAATTCTAAAGATTATGACAAAACAAGAAGAAATTAAAGTATTACAATCACTTAAAGGTGATACATACTTTGCACAGAAGTTTGGAGCAGACATCGACCAGATGTGCGAGAATATAAAGAATGATTTTGCTATTGAGTGCGGTTGCACTTTTAACAAAGAAACTGAGGTTTTGCGCAAAGAAGTAGAAAACGTAAAAACAGTAGCAAAAGATATGATTACAATTTTCGCACATAACATAATTGCTGCTCTCGATAAAGGCAACGACACGGACGCTATGGCCTATCAAGCTGTGGAAGAAGTTATAGGAATTAAGGAGATAATCAAATTCAAACATTCTCAAAACATCGAATTGTCGGACAGCGAAATTAAGTATCTGGTAGAAAGTTTGGATAAATAAACACACACGATTATGAAAAAGAAAAATTATACAGTCTACACTTACTACAGTCGTAAGCATGGAAAGTTTGGATATGTAAAAACTCACAGCGTGGAAGAAGCTATTGAACTCGCACGAAAAGATGGTGATAATATCAAGCCAACAGATTTACATGTGCGGTTATAAATATACCCTTATCCGTGAGCGATATGGCGCACATCACGTTCGAGACGTGACACGGAACTATTAACAATTTAAAAACAAACGATATGAAGATGCAAAGAAACCATGCAAACAAGGAAATGGTAAAGCTGCAACAACAAGTAGAAGGTGGCGGAAGAGGAAAGGAGTATAAGATGAGCTACAATCCTTTTGTTTCTCCTGAATGGCTCACAGCCATCCTTACACTCGATAATGGAGAGCGTGTTCGTGCTAAGGTTCTCATGCCTCATACTGACAAACCCTTATGGCACACCGACCTTGAGCGTCGCTTCATTCACGACTTTAACAAGTCACAACCTAAAGCTATTCATAAAGTTATAAAAGTACATATTTTACGCAATTAACATGATTAAACCAGAAAAATTAAGAATAGGGGATTATGTAAGGGTCAGCAGTGATAACTGCATGATTCCCCAAGGAGCACTTTGTGAAGTTGTAGCCATAGACTCCGAGCGGACATGTGAAGACAAGAAAGGACTTGCGGGTCTACTTCAAGTCGTTAGGGAAGAGTGGGAGTTTTCTCACGGCGTTTGGTGTGATTATATTGAGGGTATTCTCCTTACTCCCGAAATCCTCGAAAAGAATGGATGGAATAAGAGAAATGATCCGACTTCATCTTGCGATATTTACTCAAAAGGCAAAGACGCTTTTTATGTAAGCTTAGAACAAAGTATTTATAAAAAACAAGAAGGATTTGACTTTGTTGTAGCCGACTCAACTTATCGTTTTGGGAATAAACTCCAGTACGTCCACGAACTACAGCACATCCTCTGGGCGCTCGGCGAGGACGCAAACTTAAAGATATAACTATGAAACTTCGACAGGCAAGGAAAATTACCAAGAGGAACAGAAGTGATAAAGCTAATTATTGGAATGGGTATAATACAGATATTATTCCCAACTTGATTTTACACTTAGAGAACCAACGTCTGCTTCGTGCTCTACGCATTGTGCGCAAATTTACTGAGCCTCCCAAACCGTTAAAACCAACAAAATAAAGATATGGAAATATTCGACAACAACTGTCAGCAGTTCTTCGGAACTGACATAGACGGAGAAGTGATAATCAACGGCAACGTTATACGTGCGGCCAAAGAAATCAGAGTAAAAAACAACATGGTATTCATCAATGGCAAACCTGTCGAAGAATACAGCAACATTCCGCTCAAAATCGAAATTACAGGCTCCGTCAAGTCGATAAATACCACAACCGGAATCGTACATGTCCAAGGTGACGTAACAAATGTCGAAACAATGAGCGGCAGCGTACATTGTCAGACCGTTAAGGGTAATGTAGGAACAATGAGCGGCAGCGTCAGATGTAACATTATCGAAGGTGATTGCTCAACAATGAGCGGCAGCATAAGGAGATAAAAAATATTACAATCATTAAATATAAACAACAAAACAATGGAAACAAACATTGGAAAGAAAGTAATCATCCGCGGCGACCGCAGCGGAGTTGAGTTCGGAACACTCGTAGCACACAACGGCAGAGAGGTCACCCTGCATAACGCCCGACGCATCTGGTTCTGGGCTGGAGCAGCTTCACTCTCACAGCTCGCCCAAGAAGGAACATCAAAACCGAAAGAATGTAAGTTCACTGTCTCAGTAGACAGCATCACCATTCTCGATGCCATCGAGATTATCACTTGCTCGGACAAAGCCGTCAAGTCAATAGAGGAGGTAAAAGCATGGAGACGTTAGAAACACGCATCAAAGCATTCTTAAACGTCAGCGATGGCTATGGCGATGGCTATGGCTATGGCTATGGCTCTGGCCGTGGCGATGGCCGTGGCCGTGGCGATGGCTATGGCGATGGCGATGGCGATGGCGATGGCGATGGCTATGGCGATGGCGATGGCGATGGCTATGGCATAAAGAATCTGAACGGCGACAAGGTATATGTAATAGACGACGTACCAACGATTATAAAATCCGTCCGCGACAACATCGCACAAGGTTTCATATTAAACAGGGACCTTACCCTACGCCCCTGTTACATCGTCAAGGAGCAGAACCATTTCGCTCATGGCGACACCCTGCACGATGCCTTCACGTCCCTGCAAGAGAAACTCTACGATGACAGCACCGAAGAGGAACGAATCGAGGCTTTCCGCAAGAAATTCCCCGCCTACGACACCCCTTACCCAAACCGTGACCTCTTCGCTTACCATCACGTTCTCACCGGCTCATGTCGCATGGGACGAGAGAGTTTCTGCAAGGACAAAGGCATCAACCTTAACGACTCCACCACAGTCCGTCAGTTCGTCCTCCTCACCAAGGACAGCTACGGCTCTGCCACAATCCGCAAGCTCCCCCAAGCCTACGGAAAAGACAAGAACGAGCTGTCTAAATAGTTCAAAACGATTTCGTAAAGAAGTCCGGCATATATGAATTAAATAAGCCCCTGTCTTTTATCACTTTAGGACAGGGTGCTTTAAACTAAAAAGATATGACATTAGAAGAAGCAATAGAACACTGCAAACAAAAAGCAGATGAACTAAGTATTTGTAATAAAGATTGTTCTTTGGAACATAAACAATTATTTATTTGGCTTAGTGAATTGAAAGCTATTAAAGAAAAAATACGAGAATAAAACAATAGCACCATGCAAGCAGAGATATTTTTAAACTATCACAATTTTCAATTAAAGGAGCCGCTATTCGGAAACTACCATTCAAGCATGCGTAAATTCCGTAAAACAAAGAACGAGGCTTATTACAGAAAGCAAGTCTCTAAGCGGCACAAGAAAAACAAGAACAAGAAAACACATCGTAAGAAACATTAATCAAAAATATCATTATGAACAACCAACTAAAACAGTACACAGGTACCAAGACCGTAAAAGCACGCCCCATGACAATGGGCGAAGCCTACGAGCGAAAGCTCTTGAAAGAAGGCAGAAGACCTTCTGAGTGTGAAACAGACAAGGCAGGCTATCTCGTTGAGTATGAAGGCGGCTATCAGTCTTGGAGTCCGGCAGATGTATTCGAGAAGGCTTACAAGCCGTCTGAAACGATCGTCAACAGAATGCTTCTTGAACTCGAAGACCTTGAAAAACGCATGTATAAATGCGATAACTTTCTTTCTTCGGATGAGTTCAGTGCTTTAGACGCACTTTCTCGTGCTTTGTTGACTGTGCAAAGAGGGGTGATGGGGCAATATTACTTTGTCTTGACAGACAGATTTATAAAGGCAAATAAGATGAAAGCTAAGCTGTCCAATTTTACATTCGGCACGGCAGTACTTTATCTTAAAGCAGGTATGGCTGTCCGCAGAGCTGGATGGAATGACAATGGTTTGTTTGTTATCAAGCAAGTTCCAGCCCATATTAAAGCGGATATTATTCCTAACATGCAGTCACTTCCTCAGTCTGCCAAAGACATCATTATGGCACGTGCTGAACCACACATCGCTTACACTAATCAGATGCTCATAATTCACCCAGACGGACGTGCCGACTCTTGGGTTCCGTCTTCGAGTGATGTATTTGCAGAGGACTGGGAGTTGGTAACTGAATAATAACTCTCTCCCCAGTGACAGTGGGGAGAGAAGTTAGTAATCATAAGACAATGAATAAAGAAAAAGCTATTGAGTTAATAAAAGAGGTTAAGGATAGCCTCTTTCTTACAAAGGGTTTGTACATGGGCAAGGACGAGCACCTTATGGCATATATGGATTTGAATATACAAAGATGTGAGCAAGCTATAAAAGAATTGGAGGGTTAATATGACAGAAGAAGAAAATTGGAAAGATATTGTTGGTTACGAAGGTTTATATCAGATTAGTTCTATTGGTCGGATAAAATCCCTAAAAAGATACAAGGTAGGTAAAGAACGTTTAAAGAAACCATCTATTGGAAGAGACGGATATGAGTATATTATGTTATGGAAGGAGAATAAAGTTAAAAGATTTTCCGTACATAGACTCGTTGCGTCTGCTTTTATAGAGAATGCTGAGCATAAGCCAGAGGTTGACCATATTGACACAGATAAAACAAATAATAACGTAGATAATTTAAAATGGGTTACAAGAATAGAAAATCAGCACAACCCATTGACAGCAGTTCGCGTAAAGAATCAAATAAGACATCCGAGAAGCGAGGAAACAAAACGGAAAATTGGGAAAAGATGTTCTGTGCCAGTTTTTCAATACACTTTAAATATGAAATTCGTAAAAGCATACCCTTCTGCTGCGAGTGCAGCCAGAGATACAGGAATATGTTCTGAGTTAATCAGAAAGTGTAGAAGAGGTTTTTATAAACATGCAGGAGGTTATATATGGACATTTAATAAATTGAAGGAGGAGTAAGTTATGAGAACAATCAAATTCAGAGGCAAGCGTCTCGACAATGGCGAATGGGTGTATGGCGACTTACTCCATCTCGTAGACGGCGTGTACATAAGCAACGATAACGGAAACAATATGGCGCAGGTATACCCCGGTACGGTCGGGCAATACACAGGACTGAAAGATAAGAACGGCAAGGAAATTTATGAGGACGATATTCTTGCGCATAACGGAAAGAATATTGGTTTTGTAGCGAATGATATGCGCTGTTATTGTTTTGATTTAGTGTGCACCAACACAGCAAACACATGTACAGTGTCGTTGCACGATACTGTTGTCAACGATCACGAAGGCGATGTAGAAATTATCGGCAATATTAACGACCCAGTGGAGCTTTGAACATAAAAAATAAATAAAACAATGAGAAAAATTAAATTTCGTGGCAGATGCGAGAAAGAAAGCCGCTATGCTGGAGAATGGATGGAAGGTAGTTTGGTGCAATGTGAGGATGGAGCTACATTAATAGTTGTGGCACATTCAGACAATTGTACATCCACATATCACGTTGATCCAGAGACCGTATGTCAGTTCACTGGCTATGTAGACAAAAACGGCAAGGAGATATATGAGGGTGATGTTATCCATATCGGACCAGATTATTGTGTTGTGATATGGGTGGAAGATTTAGGAGGCTTCTACCTGAAAGTGGATTATGCAAAATTACCTTGTACCAATCCTTTAGGTGCAATGTTGTGCCGTTACGACGTTGAGGTTATTGGCAATATCCACGACGAACAGAAAGGAGGCTAATATGCAGGACGTAAAGATAACGTTTAGGGTTCGGGTGTTTGACGATGAAAGCCGCGTTATAATTACAGAGCCGGCAGTCACGGAACCTATAAGCTTTAGCGTTTTCATGGGTATCATCAGAAAACTTGCCGACTTTCAGGAAGAATGGAACGAGGAACACAAACCCGAAAACAGAGAACAATGACACAAGAAGAAGAGAATCAGCATATAAAGAAACTAAAAGACGCAGGGTTCGACTGTGGCAGCAGCATGTCAATGCTCGAAGCTATACAGCTTTTGAAGCTATCGAACAGAGAAGCAAAGAATGGTTCACGGAAAATTTAATAAAACAAAGCAACAATGAAACAGGCAGATTACATCAGACTGACGGCACATATTTCCGTACTGAAAGAAATTGCCGTTGATTACAGCGGCAAGACGATAGACAACATCATACAACAGCTCGAAGCAATTAAAAAGGAGGTGGAGCATGATCAGAGTAGAAGGTATAACAGCGCAAGTATACAATGAAACACACTGACACACTGATTTGGGCATAAACATTAACAACATTTCATCTATGATACAGCATCAGCATTGGAAAGAATCCATCCGCATACTCATCACTGACGAGCAGCATCATGGCAGCGTGCAAGCGTTCATTCCAAACCTCAATGAAGACAAGCCCTTGGATGGTGAGGCTGACGCTCTAATCTACTCGCTGTGGGTAGACGAAGCGCACCGTGGTCGTGAGGTGGCAAAACACTTGATGGAGGCTGTAGAGAGGGAGCTGAAGCGTTGCGGTATATCGACCGTCGCAATATCGTGGGATGGACGCGACTCTCCCAGATGGGTGTTGCACTGGTATAAAAAGTTGGGTTTCGAAGAAAAGGCGTTCGGCTATCAATGCAGCACGCTTCTAAAACGGTTGTAACATATTAAAAGTCGTTGATAGAGCAAACCGATATCGCATAAGATTGGAACAGTAATTTTGTAAATAGTAAAATTATGAGGGAAATAGTATACAGAACACAGACAAACATTGACGGACTCCGCTTTAAGGGCGAGCCCAAAGAGACATACATTGTATTAAAAGGAACTGTAGCAAGAGTTACGCAAAGGAAGTTGTTTGGCTTTATTCCCCTTCCTGACAAATGGATGTGGGAGATAAGCATGTTCGATATAAAGAGCAAGACTGTATCGGAAAAAGAATGTAAGAACATCTTCTCTTTCGATACATTCAAGCGACTGAGCGAGGAACGTCTTGATATGGAGAGAATGTTAAGAAATAAATGTAAGGATTACAAGAAGAAATATGGTACAGGTAGGTAAAAGTATGCTCGCTGTGCATCCTACTGTTGCTAAACGAGTGCTTAAAGAAATAGAAGAACAATGTTCTCTATATTATATCGTCATAGGTTCAGTATATAACCTCGCTCAGAGTGCGATGGTGGACGCGATGCAGCTTTTAAAACAATCTAAGCACTATAAACACGAGATTAAACGTAACTCAAATATGGCTCTTGAAGCATACAACCATTGGAATCAGAAGATGAAGCTTAAACTCTGGGATAAGTACCAGCTATGGCTAGACTGTTCAGATGCTGTAGCTGATAAGATGAAAATGGACATAGAGAAACTTAGATGGAGTTATGATGCAGAACTTATGAAGCAAGGTGAAAATGAGCATACGTTAAAATCGTATTTACTAACAGCTGTGACATTGAACGACATTGCAATGCACACTTTCGTAAAGTTTTTGACGGATGGTTCAGAAAAGATAGGCATAGACCTATCACGTATGTTCCGAAGTGAGAGTTCATTTGAATCCGTAAAAACGAACTGGGAGAAAGCAGTCACTCCACTACTCCATTGTTCAGCTGGTAATATAGATTGCAACAATGATAAGAACTGTGTTTTGGCAAGTGACATCATCTGCAAGAAGCTTGCAAACTTCAATATGTACGAGGAAGCTTGTGCCTACGGAGCTGAGCTTAACATGGATATAGTTGAACAGTACATAGAGAATTAAAATAGCATGAATACGTCTTAGTGCATCTTGGCCGTGAGGTTAGGATGCCTTTTTATAGCATTAAGTTTCGTTAACACATCGTTAAAAAGTTATATATTCCTATATTTGTTATTTTAAGTTTATGTAACATTTAATAGTTTCCGTTAAGTTAACTAAAAGTTAAATTCTTTGTTTAAGTTGTTCTAAGCTTGTCAAATTTTCTCTCCATATACTTATATTTTCGGAATTAGCTTGTTACAGGGGAAATTGGGTTAAATGTTAAAACTCTTTTTGATTAAAGTTAGCTAAAGTTAAACTATTGATTATCGGTTATTTACAAGATTTGAAATTTGGTTAATTGCAAAAAAATGACTACCTTTGCAATAGATAATTAAAACAATAACAACTTTAAAAATAAAGAGCAATGAAACAACAAAAAACAAAAGTCTACAATCACTTAACAACAACGAGTAAGAAGTATAAACTAACTAACGAAACCATCGAGTTTTGTGGCAGAAAACTTCACCGAATCCAAGCTCTCATAGACTTCTCAGATGTCAAATCAGGAGACCTTGGTGGATGGATAGAGAAAGAAAATAATCTATCCCAGATAGGCGATGCGTGGGTCTATGGCAACGCAAAAGTCTATAAAAACGCAAGTATCTTACACAACGCTAAGGTTTATGACAACGCTAAGGTTTATGGCGAAGCAAAGGTTTATGGCGAAGCAAAGGTTTATGGCGAAGCAAAGGTCTATAGCAACGCATGGGTCTTTGGCAACGCAAGGGTTTATGGCAACGCTAATATATATGGCAATGCAAGGGTTGGTGGCTATACAAAGGTCTATGACAATGCAAGGGTTGGTGGCAAAGCGATGATTGGCGAATTTGCCGAGATACATGAAAATGCAAAGGTCTTAAGCAATGTTGCAATCTATGTTGTCGCTGATATACGAGGTGATTCCGAAATTCGTAGTAGGGAAGACAACGAAAAATTAGACGGGGAGGTCTTCACATCGTATAAAAGGTAATGGAGTGACTAACCATCACTCCACAATATATAGAGCAATGAAAAAGATAATTGAAACAATCAAATGCAACAGAGAGGAATTGATTTCTAAGTATTCCAAAATGAAGAAAGAAATCGAAGTCCTTTCGGAAGGAATTAAGCAAGCAACAAAACTTAAAAAGTATGATGTCGCCGATAAGTTGTGGATTAAACGCTCTGACCTTAATACAGAGGCAAAAGATATTCACATGGCAATCAACGACCTAACAAACGCACTCAATCATCTTGGAGAGAGTACAGATATATTCTGGGGATAATATACATAAGATAAATCATCAGTAAGCAACGCATATGCAAGTTACGAAACCATAGAAGAGCTGAAATCAGTAACTAAGCATGTTGAAGTTGACGAGTGGGGAAGCTTCTTCTCACTCGTCAAAAAGGGGGTATATAACCTTTACGGATTTCATCAGTTTCTTAATGAAAAGCCTGAGTTAAGTTTAATAATTCAGGACATAGATGATTACCAAACAGCAATTCAAGAAATGTTGGAAGAAATCGGACTTGATAAAAATGACGTAAACGGTCCCGGCGCTAACCATATGAAACTGATTGCAGCTAACAGTAAAGGCGTCATAGTATACGAAACAGAAGTTATGAATTATTAAAATATTAGAGCAATGGATAAAGAAAGCAACTATTCAAAACCGATGAGATATACAATACTAGCACACACCTTCAATACTTTCGAAGAAGCATGCGAGTACATGAATCAAATTATCTCCAAGGGTACATGTCATATTAACCCTCTTATCAAAGCTTGGAATAAAGGAGTGGTTGTAGCACAATGGATTGTTACAGTAACTCAAGAAGGTGTTATTTATAAGTCTGACTTTAAATAAAAAAAAGAGCAATGAATATAACAAACGATTTAGTAGCGGAAGAAAGACCAGAATATAAGATTAAGGAGAGTGGTTGTCTTTCATCACTCACATCAGTAGAATTATTAGCTATGCTTTTCGGCAAAAGCTCCACTTTAACACTTCAAAAAGCAAGGGATATTCTCACGCTGACGAACGGAAGCATAATAGGCCTGTCTAAACTTACCACAAAGCAAATAAGGGAAGTAACCAATTTTACAGAACAAAAAGCAAATTCCATACTTGCTGCTCTTGAATTAGGACGTAGGTCACAGATAGAAGAAACAAAAAACTGCAAAAAGCTGGATAGGGCAGAATGTATATATAACTATATTAAGCCTTATATTGGAAGATTAACCCATGAAGAAGTATGGGTGATACTTATGAACAACACCTTCAAGCCAATCAAGATAAAGAAAATAAGTAGTGGAGGACTTACAGAAACTGCATTTGATGTGCGTATTATTTTAAAAGAAGCACTTCTCAATGACTCTACAGTGATAGCAGTTGCACATAATCATCCAAGTGGTAATAAAAGACCTAGTGCGGAAGATGATAGAATAACAAGCCGACTAAAGCAAGCTTGTGATACCATGCGTATATACCTAGTTGACCATATAATAGCTACAGATTCTGGGTATTACAGCTATTCGGAAGAGGGTAAAATATAGTTCTTACAAAAGATTGAAAATTATCATTAAAAATTATTTGTCATTCAAATAGTTTTTAGTATATTTGCAAACAAAACGTGTGAAGATGCACGTGACAGAACCGTTCGTAATCATTGCTCATTATTTAGGGTTCTAATAGCGATGGTCTGCCTGCATTAACGCGCGCAGACCATTTTTTTATCTAACAATAAAAGCAATGAATAAGTATCTAAGAAAGGTTCTTGAAACGCTGAAAACCAACAAGGACATTAAGGCATTGGGGTTCAGCCGTAGAGAGTTGAAGGGTATCGCTGCCAATGTTGCCGATAAACTTAAACTCGAAGATGAAGCTACTGACGAAGATGTCAGTGAAGCAATCAGTAGTGCAATTGATGATGTCTTGCCATTACTGAAACTCACTCAGTCAGCAGTTGATCGCCAAGTCCAAGATTACAAACGCTCTACAGATGATGACGTTGATGATGACGATGATGACGACCCAGAGCCAAATCGTAGGAGTCCATCAAGGAAGAATCCTAAGAGCAAAAAGGATAGCGATGATGCTGATTCCGCTACCCTCGCTGCACTCAAAGAACTTACGCAAGTAGTCACAGCTTTGCAAGGTGAGGTCAATACTCTTAAAACTGGTAACACCACCAACAGCAGACGCGCAAAAGTAGAGAAATTGCTCACCGACACTGGCAAGTTTGGAGAAAGACAGCTGAAAGCCTTCTCTCGTATGAGCTTCAAGGATGATGAGGAATTTGAGGATTATCTTGAAGACCTCAAAGAGGAGATCGAAGCAGAAAACCAAGACAGGGCAGACCGAGGCTTGGGAAAGCTCGGCAATATTCCCGCACCCGACAAGAATGGTAAAGATAATAATGAGGACGAGTTAATGTCAGATGATGAAGTCAAGAAGTTGGCTCAGATGTAATCATCTATTGTTTAATCTTTAAAAAACGAACATGGCAGTTTACGAAAATTACGAACCTGACCGTAAGAAGGTTGACTCGGGTATGGATTCAGTTGTAATCCGTCAGTACAATGGCGGTATCACTGGAGGCAAGTCACTCGATTACACAGGTTTTGACGGCGCAGTGATTCAAGCCGGACATCTAATCGTTAAAAAAGAAGTCGACGGTATTTATGAGTACAAACCGCTAACTGTAGACGGAAGTACAGGAAAATACCAATCCATTCCAGCCGATGGAACCTCTCCGGCGGGTGTAGTAGTGCGCTCTCGTTTAAAAGGTGAGGCGGTTGCCATTATGGACGATGGTCGTGTTAACGATGTTGCAATGCCTTATCAGTTTAAGGACGAAGACCAGAGAACAGCTTTCAAAACAGCTCTTCCAAATCTTATTTTCGAGCACGATTAATAAGTGTTCTAGTATTTAACTAATAACTGCACAAAAGTATGCATGAATCTCTTTTTATTCAGTTTATAAGGGCCATTTTCCCTAAGCTCAGCCTTTATGTGAAAGAGAAGGAGACCCCGAAGAACCGCACATATCTGTTCAAGACAATGTTGCGTGAGGTATATTCTCCAGATCAGAAATGGGAGGGCACATCAGCAAACACCACCTATGTTGCTGCTGATATCGTGGAAATGGACTCTCCTCTTCCATTGAAGAAGCGTGGTTCTATAGCCACATCAAATGGCAAGCTACCGAAGATTGCCATGAAAAAGACTCTCCTAGAGTCAGACATCAATAATATCAACATTATGAAAGCGCAGTATGATAATTTGGTGACAAAAGCCAACACTCTCCAAGAGCAAGGTCTTGTAGAGCAAGCGACTGCAGCAAAACAAGCAGCTGACAATGCAAAGGCTCGTATCATCAATAAACTCATGAATGATGGCGTAGCTTGTTCTGTTGGTATCGAAGAGCGTAATGAGCTGAACTTCTTGGCAGGTCTCTCCAATGGTATTATTGCTGTTGAGGATGCTGACAACTCGGGAAAGGCAATCCGTGTTAACTATGGCTATCTACCAGCAAACAGTTTCCGCACAGCTACTAATGGAGTAACCACTAGAGACGATTTCGAGAAAATCTTCGAAAAGGCAAATGCTGACGGCAACACCATTATCAAGGTAATGCTTGCAAAGAGTCAGTTAAAGAAAATCCGTAAAGAGCAATGGGCAAAGGAGCTTGTTGCTGACTATGAGGGTAAGACATACACAGAAGACTCTAAACTGAAAACGCCATCAGAAAGCTCTTTCTCAGAAGCCTTTGAGGACGAGTTCGGAGCTTCAATTGAGACGGTTAACCGAACTGTTGTCATTGAAAAGAATGGCAAGCAGCATTCGGTAAAGCCATGGAACGAGAACAATATCATCTTTATTTGTAACGAAGAGGTAGGTTCGCTCGTTTGGGGTGCACTTGCAGAGTCTACAAATCCTGTAGAAGGTGTAAAGTACAGTACTGTAGATTCGTACAAGCTTATCTCTAAGTATTCAAAGAACGACCCTGCTCTACAGGAGGTGACATCTGGACAGGCTCTCATACTTCCCGTCATAGAGGACGTAGATCAGATTTATTTGCTGTCAACAAAGGCTGAGGAGGTGGATGAAGAAGCCGAGAAAACAGATACTTCCGACGAGTACACTACGTACAAAGGTAAAAAGTACAAGAAAGCAGACCTCATTACAGCCTTGAAGTCCGTAGGAGCTAACGTCAAGTCAAACTCAACAGACGAGACTCTGGTAAAAGCTCTGAACGCTCTTAGCGACGAAGAAGAAGCAAGTGTTCTCGCAGGGTTAACAGAACAGTAAATATTTGAAATAAGACAATTATGAAGACAATTTTGCAAGCGCTGATAGACGAAATCCACTATCCTATACCGATTGGGTTCGTCGAAAACAAAGTGATAGAAAGGCAACTTGATGGTGGAGATTTCTTCACTTTCGAAGTAGCGCAATCGAAAGAGTGGAAGGGAGCGCTTGCAGATTGCCTTTATTCTCTCATACAGGCTGTAAACTTATCTGAGTCAGACAAGAGCATAGGCACACTATCTGACAAGGATAAGGAAAGGCTGTTAGTTCGTATCAATGCACTTTATAAGGCTATTGGTGAAACTCCTGCAATGGGTCAACCAATGGTTTACATAGGATGTTAGAAAATGGCAGTATTGGATTTCTCCGCCCATACATTGGATTATAAAGAGATTGTAGGCGGACATGAAAATGATAATGGAGACTGGGTGCAAGGTTCTGAAAAATGGATGGAGAACTATTGTAAGTGCGACATTGTTCCTGCAGGAAAGGCAAATGTTATTACAATACCAGACGGCTCTACACAAAACTATTCTTACACCATCTACAACTTGCCAAGAACGTGTAAAGAATTTAAGTATGGAGACACTATCAGAATCAAGCTCTTTGGTAAAGTTCTCAGAGAGTTTAAAGTACTTGGGTTCCATCGCTATCAACTGCAATGTAAAATTTGGATATAATGGGAGCGCGACTTGTAAATACTCAAGATGTCATTAAACGTTTCTTTGACGATGCTTTTGAAGTTATCAGAAAGGAAATAATTATTGCTTTCTCAAAATTAGGAGAAGAGTCTACAGCAAGAATCCGTGATCGCTCTGCGGAAGAAAGTTGGATAGACCATACCTCTAACCTCAGAAGTTCTATAGGATATGCCATATACGACCATGGCCTAAAGTCCATAGAGTCGACCTTTGCCACTCTGGGAAGTGGCGCAGAGGGTTCTTCAGAAGGAAAGAAAATGGTTCAAGAACTCGCTTCGGAATACTCCAAGGTATTTGCATTAGTAGTCGTAGCTGCTATGAACTATGCAGACTTCGTAGAAGCCAAAGAAAACAAAGATGTGCTTGCTTCCACAGAGTTATGGGCACGTTCTGTCGTAGACGGAAAACTCAAGCTTGCATTGGATAAAGCAATAGGAATAATCAACAAGATGAAACTATGAAATCAGACATTGACATCAAAGACGACGTTTATAAGATTGTAACAGCATCGAAACTAAAAACAGCCGTAACCGGAAAGGTCTGTAAACGCAAGAGAACAGATTACCCAACTGGTTTCCAAACCAAGGAAGATATATGTATATCAGTTCTTGCTAATCAAACAAAGCAGTTGCAGAACGCATTTGTCAATGTCAATATATACGTACAAGACGAGATTACGGAAGGCCAAAAGGAAGAAAAATCGCAAAGATTACGAGAGCTATGTCAGCTATCCTTCTCAATATTCGAGTCAGTACATGGTTCTGATTTTAGATTGTCATTAGACGAGCAAAGAGTAATTCCATGCGAGGAAACAGAAGAGCACATCATAAGTAACAAATTATTGTATCAAACCATAAACGATTAACAATATGTCAGTAACATCATGGGGCAAATGCTCTATTTTCATTCAGCCTGTCGGCTCAGCGAAGAATGAGTGGGACAAGCTTGATACTCCAAAGGAGGATACCACACAGGTAAATCCAACTAAAGGAGACACCATGACACAGACCGAAGAAGGAGGCGGTACAGTGGATCGCAAGACAAAGAAGTCTACCTACGAATTGGTCTACCAGATGTTTATCAAGAAGAACGTTCCACAGCCATTCCCTACAATCGACGGTGTAGTAGAAGGAAACTACAGAGTTGCCGTACAGCCAGAAGATGCGGAGTTGCCCGGAGTATACATGGGCAATACCACAGTAGGCGCAGAGGAAGCCTACACGACTGCAGACGGAGCGCTTATCACATACACACACTCAGCACTCATCCCAGATGGTGATGTAGTTGCAAAGACAACCAACAAGAAGAATGAGGACGTGTACTGCTCTTATCGTTGGCGTGTTATCACAGCAACGAAAGGCACCGGCAACAAGTATGCTTTGACCTTTAAGCATCCCGCTGGAGCCAAGGAACAAGGTGATATTACGGAGACGTACACAAATGGTGATTAATTCTCTTTTCCGACAACATCTTTAGTCGGATGAACCCAAGTAGCTCAGTTGGTTAGAGCGAGGTCTATTCAGCCAAAATAAAATCCATGACCTTTAAAAGATGGTTTAGAGGCGCAGGTTCGAGTCCTGCCTTGGGTGCAAAATATAAAATAATATGAATGAAATAAACATAGGGACAAAGGTAGCTATGGTATTAACTGATATGCCATTGGGAGTATCTGTAGGTAAAGAGCATTTTTATCTTTATCCGCAGACACTAGGCAGAATGTACCTTACATCACAACTTATTGACAAGTTGGAGATAAGCCAAGATAACCTAAAGATTAATTCATTCATGGAAGCACTAAGAGCTGTTACCAATCATAGAAAAGAGAGCTGCCAGCTTATCGCTTATCATACACTACGAAAGAAAGCAGAAATGCTTAACACAAAAACTTTGGACCGTAGAGTAGGCACTCTTATGAAGAACTGTAATAAAAAGAATTTGGCTACACTGCTCATTACCATCCTTGCCGACAGTACATTGAATGATATAACAAAGGACTTCGGAATTGATAAAGAATCCCAAAGGATGGATAAAATCAACAAAGCCAAAGATACCAAGAACCAATACGTCTTTGGAGGCAAAAGCATTTGGGGAGCTCTTATTGATGCCGCATGCGAAAGATATGGATGGACATTCGACTATGTTGTTTGGGGTATTTCCTATAACAATCTCACGCTTATGATGAAAGACAAGATAACATCTATCTACCTTTCAGACGAAGAGAGAAAGAAAGCCCATATTCCTGCTGCCAATGAGGAGGTGATAGATGGTAACAACAAAGATGCCATCATGAAAGCAGTAATGGAAAGTGAGCTAAACCCAGAGTAACCCCTTATTGAAGGTGAGGGCGAAAGAGGTATCTGAGTGACAGAATTGACATATAAAAAAAGAGGAAACTCGCAAACAAGATAGAAACACTAAGATGGGAACTCTTAAATTCGACATAACAGGAGATAATTCAGCTGTACTGAGAGCCTTTAAGGGAGTGCAGGATGGTGTGGCACAGACAGCAAGAGTAGTCGAGCAGCAGGGACAGAGCATTGAGGATGTTTTCAACCGCATCAAGTCTGTTGCTACATTAGCTTTCGGCGGTTTCACGGCAAAGGAAGTCATTAGCACGATAGGAGCTATACGAGGAGAGTTCCAACAGTTTGAGATTGCCTTTGAAACCATGCTTGGCAGTGGACAGAAAGCAAAGGCTATGATATCAGACCTCGCAAAACTTGCTGCTACCACACCTTTCGACATGAAGGGCGTGGTAAATGGTGCAAAGCAGCTCCTCGCATACGGATTTGCAGCCAACGAGATTACAGAAACCATGAGAAGGCTCGGTGATATATCCGCAGGATTAGGATTGAACCTTCAAGACCTCACATGGCTCTATGGTACCACGATGGTTCAAGGTCGATTGTTCACTAGAGACTTGATGCAATTTACAGGTCGCGGTATTCCTTTGACAGAGGAACTTGCCAAGCAGTTCGGAGTTACCAAGGATAAGGTTTCGGAATTGGTGACAGCCGGTAAGGTTGGTTTCCCCGAAGTCAAAAAGGCTATCGAAAGCCTTACCAATGAAGGCGGCAAGTTCGGTGGATTGATGGAAAAGCAATCTCACTCTATTACGGGTCAGATAAGCAATATTAAAGATACCATCGAAATGGCTATCAATGACCTCGGCACTCAGACGGAAGGCTTGATGAATGATGCTTTGGATATCACATCTACGGTTATTGACCATTGGAAGGAGATAGGCGAGGTTATTCTTGCAGCCGCATCTGCCATCGGTCTTTATAAGGCAATGGCGGTAAGTGTAGCAGCCTTTGATACAGCTACAGCAAATGTAGGCTATGCGGCTGAGTTGTCAGCCCTTGACGCATTACTTCCAAAGAAGGAAGAAGTAAAGAAGACAGACCTTGAAGAAGCAGTAGCCAAAGGTCAGTTATCAGCAGCCCAGGCGGAATTGGTAGCATCCAAGCGTGAAGAGGTTGCGGCTTACGTTGCCGAATTGCAAACCAAGGCAAAGGTTATGCAAGACGAGGTTCACGTATTGGAGAATAAGCTTGCGCTACAAGATAACGAAGTGCAATCACTCCAAGATGCTTATGATGCCCTTGACGATTATGTATCAGCAGAAGTCAGAGATACGGCAGCAACAAACCTCAATACGGCAGCAAACGAAAGAAACAATATAGCAAACCAACTTAAAGCAGCAAGAGAGAAAGCTGCAACGGCTGCAACCAATGCCAATACCGCATCCCAAGGCTTGAATACCGCAGCGACAGCTCGCGATACCGCAACCAAAGGAATATGGGCACAGGTTACTCTCTTATGCGAGAAAGCACAGAGGGCATGGAATGCTTCTATGTTCTCAAGTCCTCTGTTTTTGATAGCTGCCACCATCGCAGCAGTAACTTATGCCGTATATAAGCTTGCCACAGCAGAATCGGCACACGAAACGGCTGTAAGGAAATCCAATGAAGCATGGGACGAATTTGATAACAAGGTCAAAGAACGTCAGCAGAATATCGAAAGCCTTATCAGAACCATACAATCTGAAACGGCAACGGAATTTGAGAAAGCAGAAGCCTACCAAAAGCTCTCTAATCTCGCTCCTCAACTTACAGATCAGTATGACCAAGCTGCCATAGCTTCTCTTGACTTTTCTAAGGCCCAAAAGGAAGTGGCAGAAAGCATGGATGAGTCAAAGTACGACAAAGCCGTAGAAGATGTAAAAAAATACAAAGAGGAAGTAAAAAAACTTCAACAGCTGATTACAAGTGATGCAACGTACAACGGAGGAGGTCAAGGAATAATACTCAGCCGTCAGTTAGAACAAGCTCAAGCTTCTTTAGACCAAGCGGAAGATAAACTTAGCAATATTATACAACTCCGTGATCAAGCAGCAGAAAATGCTAAACCTATCGAAGTTCGCTTGCAAGAAGCACAAGAGAACGAAAGCGTACGTCAAGACATCTTTGATTTCTACGATGAAGCTATGACCCTCGCTAATGATTGGCAAAAAGCCAACGAAACCATCAACTACGCCACAGGCGAGAGTAGATTGGACGCATTCATCAATAAGGCTCAGAAAGAGATAGCAGAACTTCGTGATGACATCAAGAAGAATCCTGCCGATCTGAATCTCCGCATGCAGGAGTCTGAGAAAACAAAGGCTCTGAACAACCTCTTAGCGATGAAACGAAATTGGGCGGTCACAGGCGCGACAACCATACCTTTGATATTTAGGGCACAATGGAATACCGCTAAACAAGCCCTCAACCAAGCCAAAACAAAAGCACAAGCGTTGGCTAACACTGGTTCTACGCAAACCTATCAGCAAGCCTACAACGAGGCACAGCGTAAATACAACGCAGCTAAAAAGGAGGTTGCGGAAAAGGAAAAAAACAAGAGTAATTATACTGTTGCTCAATACGAAAAGGCTATACAAGACCTTAAAGCAGCCAAAGATGCTTATTCAAAGTTAGGTGGTGATGTGAGTGGAAAGTCTGCAAAAGCGGCAGCAACGGCACGTAAGACTCGCATCAAGGAAGAGAACAAAGCTATCAAAGTCCAGGAGGAGTTGAACAACCGCTTGAAGGCTTTGCAACAAAAAAACATAGATGAGACTATCTCCCTCATGCAGGAAGGTACAGAAAAGAAGCTGAAGGAGATAGACAACGACTACAAGAAACGGTTGGCGGAGATTAACAAGCAGGAATCCGAGTTTAAGAAAAAGAATAAGGAGTCCGGCAAATCATCATCCCTAACAAAGGAACAGTCAAAAGCTCTCGGCAATGCTAGGTATCTCGCAAACCTCAATAAGGTACAGCAGACAGCAGATATTAACAAAGAACTGTTGGAGAAAGAGCGTGACAACCTCTATGAATACCTTAAAGAGTACGGTGACATACAACAGAAGAAACTTGCCATCACAAAAGAATACGCCGAAAAGATATCCAAGGCAGAGAATGCTTATCAAAAAGCTTCACTCGCCAACCAACGTGATAACGAATTACAGAAGCTGGACACAAGCGATATCTTTGAGCAGATAGATTGGGAGAACGTCTTCTCAGACCTTACTTCTCACACAAAGGAATATTTAGTTTCCCTCCGCTCACAGTTACAAAAACTCATCAAGAGTGGCAAACTAACAGATGTCTCTGACATATCCAAGGTGCAAGAGAAAATCAATGACCTCAATGCTGAGATAAGCAAGCAGGGCGGGATCTTTGACTTCGTGGGAACAAAGCAGTTGGAACAGATACGCCGCATCAATGAGGCTAAAGAGGCACAAGAAGCTCTCAACTCTGCGAAATCGAAAGAGGCAGATATTGAGAATCAATATACACAAGCCCTCAAGCAAGCCAACTATAAAGCAACAGACCTTGGAGTACGTTCAATAGGTGACAGTACGTTAGAAATACAGGCCAACATAGATAAGTTCGGTATTGACAAAAATGCCAAAGAGTATAAGGAAATGGCTACACTTCTAACTCAACTTGCCATACTTGAAGGAAAGCTCGCTAAGGCACGAAAAGAAACAGCCAAGGCTACAGCTGAAGCTAAGAACAAGGAAGATGGAGCAAAAGTCACTACCAAAGATAAAGTAGCGAACTGGTTCTCTGATGCACAAGAGTTCATCACTAAAAGCGGTATAGACCAACTCCCTACCCTATTCTCCAACCTCGGCATGGACGGTATAGCAGGTAGAGCAACACAAGGCCTTGCTGCCTTCAATGATGCAGCAGGGGCTGCAGCAGACTTTGCAAGTGGCAACTTTATCGGTGCTCTCTCAAAAGGCGTTTCTTCGCTGCAAAACTTCACGTCTGTCCTCGGTATAGGCGGTGATAATACAGCCAAGATGCAGAAGAAGATAGATGAGTTGAACTTACGTAACGATGTACTCGCTAAACGGCTTGAAGAATTGAACGATACACTCCAAAGCACTAACTCTATCACGGGAGCACAAGACGTTTACAAAGAAGCTGTTGAGCTAATAAAGGCAGAAGAAAAGAACAGCTCCTTAGCAATGATAGCAGAAGCAAAAAAGCATGGTACATGGAGATCGTCTCTGAATTCATCTGTAGAGGATAACCGTACTTGGAAAGAATCCATGAAACAAGTGTCTAATATCCTTGGTAGGAAGATAACATCAAGCGGAGATTTTCTGTCACTCTCAGCAGAAGACATGAAGAAAATACGTGATACAGACAAGGACCTGTTTATGGCAATCCTCAACGAGTATCGCAAAGAAGGTGGCAAAGGTGGACGCTCTGACAAATTGCCGGACATGATACAAGATTACATTGACAAGTATGCAGACGCCATAAATGACCTTACAGAACAACTCCAAGAAAAGTTCACGCAGATGTCATTTGATGACTTGGAAAACAGCTTCTTTGATACCCTTATGGATATGAGTAAGGACGCGGAAGACTTCACGGATGATTTCTCAAAATATCTTATGAGGGCAGTCTTAAAAGCTAAGGTGGGAGATTTGCTTGACAAAGACCTTAAAGAGTTCTACGATGAGTGGTCAAAGTTAGCAGAAGATGGACTAAGTCAAACTGAGATAGACTATCTAAATCAAAAGTATACCGACCTCGTAAAAAAAGGATTGGAGCTTCGTAATGAGGCATCCAAGATAACGGGATATACAGGAGAAGGAACTTCACAATCAGCCACAAGTGGAGGATGGCAATCTATGGGACAGGAAACAGCGGATGAACTAAACGGTCGTTTCACAGCACTACAGATTGCAGGAGAGACTATTTCCGCTAACATGCTTACAACTGTGGCACAGATGGAAACAATAGTGGCTACTGGAATATCAACAAATGGGGCGGTCGTAGAAATCCGTAACATGATGATAATGACAAACAGCTATCTTGAAGACATCGTTAAATATGCCAAGCTCACATACAACGAGTTTGGGACTAAAATGGATGATATGAATAAACGATTAAAAGAAATATGACCTACAACGGTTTTTCGCTGCTCAACCCTTATTACTATACTCACAAATAGGAAAAGAGGTTCACAGCGAAAACCAAGTGGGTCACAGCTAAAATAATAAGATATGCCTAAAGGACAACTCATAATAAACGGTAAGGATGCGTTCAGAGAGTATGGTATCTTCATGGATGACACCGCGCTCAGCACACTTATGACACCTGCTCCCAACAAGGAGTTTATTAGTAACAAGTATCGCTCCAAGAATGGTAAACGTGTTATCAAGCACAACCCATGCTTGGACGAACGAGAGATAACAGTAGGATTCCATTTGTCAGCCAAAGACGTTGATTCCTTCTTGTCGAAATATGAGAAGTTCTGCAACGAAGTTCTTGCTACAGGGGAAATGGTTATTCATTCCTCCTTCCAGCCGAATGTATGGTACAGGTGCATTTACATATCCTGCACGCAGTTTAGTCAGTTCATGAGGGAAATGGCATCATTCAGCCTAAAGCTCAACGAGCCAGACCCAAGTGACAGAGGAGAAAAAAGCAAATACGTAACAGATGATACAGATATACAGAAATAATCAGCCGTTCTTCGCTCTCGAAGATGTTTGTGATGGTTCTAAGATGTCTCGGCAGCTTATGGACCACCATTACATCGTCTTGAAGTTTTCTACAGAAGAGCCTGTCTATTTTGAGATTGGTGACTCTGTGGAGATAGCAGAATTCGGTCTTTTCGTCCTTACATCTGCATACTTCCCGAAGTATAACGAAACCACTGACGGTTACGACTATGAGCTGCAGATGGATGCCTATTACATGAGCTGGAAGAACAAGATATGTAAGTATCGTCCTCAGTATGGTGCTAACGAGACATCATTCAAGCTCACAACATCTGTTTCTGTACACTTAAACGTCGTTCTAAGCAACTTAAAGGCTTTAAACTATAAATACCACAACAAGGATTTTTCAGTCGATTACATGACATATAACAAAGAAGTATTCGACACGGAAAAAAGATTCCTTGTAGAGTATAGTTCAATAAGCATAATTGAAGCTCTTAATACAATATGCGAGACTCTTGATTGTGAGTGGTGGGTGGATGGTTCTATCATATACCTTGGTTACTGTGAAATGAATGGACAGACAACCTTTGAACAAGGTGTAAATATGCTGTCTATGTCACAATCAGAATCAAAATCATCTTTCATCACTCGACTGTACGCTTTCGGATCAGACAAGAACATACCTTCGGGATATTTCTCAGGAGCTGACGCAGATGTGACTACAGACGGTATAGCAACAGATTATCTCATGCTTCCAAACAAGGACGTTGACGAAGAAGGCTATTACAGTAAAGATGGGTATATCGAGAATGTAAATGTGGTCAAGAGTGATTCACAAGCCATCGAAGGAGTAGTTAAATTCGAAGATGAATACCCTAAAGTTAGTTGCTCTATAAGTGCAATCAAAACATATGAAAGTACTGTAGAAAATGAAGATGGGACAAAAGCCACAGCAACATTTTGGCAAATCACTTCAGAAGAGTCTTTTGTCACAAGCTTTGAAACGAGCTGGATAAAGAAGGGGCTCACTCTTATGATTAGGTTCGAGAGCGGTGCGCTAACAGGGATGGAATTTGAGGTAAACTTCAAGATAATAGACAAGGTCAAATATTTCGAGATTGTTGCAAATGATACATACGGACGCACACTTCCTGACTCTGCCATGTGCCCTAAGATAGGAGATAAATTCTACCTATATAATTGGGATGCTACCAAGATAACAGAAACCCCTCTAATCTCGGAAGCTCAAGAAGCGTTGTATGTTAGAGCTAAGAACTACTACAAGAAGTCAATGGTGGACAACTCAAATTTCACATGTGTTCTTGATAGCAGTAAGTTCTTCAACCATGGAACGTACAATTTTCACCCTTTGGGCGAGCAAGTGAAGCTCATCAACCCATTGTTCTCTGATATAGACAGTGACGGTAAACATTATCGTAACTCACGTATCATAGGCATGGAAATCAACTTGGATATACCATATGATAGCCCAACGTACATAGTCGGAGAAAAAGCAGCCTATAGTCGGCTTGGACAACTGGAAGACAAAGTTAATACCATTACAGTTAACGGCTTACAAATTGGGGGCGCTTTAGGGGGAAGTGGAGTTTATGTTATCGGACTGAATGACGTCACTCCTGAGACAGATAGCAATGTTTATTCTGCTCGTCGTACACGGAGTGCTTTCTTAGCTAAAAACCGCGAAGACGTAGCACAGAAGGTGATAACCTTTATGGAGGGCTTAAAACTGGGCAAAGATGGGAAGAAGGGACTGACGGGCGAAGGGGCTGCTACGCTGAGTACGGTTGTTGTGGACGAGGTGCGTGACCCTAAGAGCACCGAGCAAGACCGTGTGATTGTCGGTGCGCAGGGTTTTTACCTCTATATTGGCAAGGACGGCAAGAGCCATCTTTATGTTGACTATCTGACGACAAGGACGAAATTCTTCGCTGCGAGCGCTGAGGTAAGAAAGGTGAGCTATTCGGGCGGCACTACGCTCTTCTCAAACGCTGGCAGCACAATAATGAAGGTGGCGCACGTACTGGATGATGCAGGAGTGGGTATCGGCTACAAATGCTATGCTGCTGCTGATGACGGCACGACACGAACGGCTAACTGGTGGCACGTGGGCATGATGGCACTGTGCCAGACCTTTAACGTGAAGGCAGGAGAATCAGAAAATCTTGCTAACAGATATTACTGGCGCCTTGTGGTGGGCACGGGACAGGAAACATTAGAGGACGGCAAGCTGTATGACTACGTGATACTGTCAAACAAGAGGACGTTCATGGGCAGCGAGGCTTGCGTGCCGGTGACATCGCAAAGGGTGATAGGCGCTGACGGCAAGGCGTTAGTGTTCGGCGACGTGATGATACAGGTGACCACAACGGGCGAGAAGCAGAGCTTGGCGGCGGTGTTCGAGGAACAGGAAGGCAAGACAACCGACGACGGCAACAACGTCATAGCAAACCGCATGTTCTTCGGCTACGAGCCATCCGCAGACGGCGGGGAGCCTGAGGCGCCGCAGCCCTACGACGTGATAGTACAAGCTGGAGACCAAATACAATGGAACCGCTTCGGCAACCTCATAAAACTGACGACATCTACGGAGGACGGAAGCGACAACGGAAACGCTCCTGCCATTGCGATGTATCATGCTATGGGTGCGCCTTACAAGACGGGAGACACGGTGAATCCGTATCAGTGGAAGACGCTGACCTCATTAGACTCTCCTCTTCTTGTGCTCAAGAACGCCAAGAACTTCAAGTTCTTCACCGACGACGACCCTGAAAAGGTAATCGACCCTGTGACGGTGACGTACGACCTTGTACCATCCTCGGAATATATCATCCGCAAGCCGAACTCACAGACGGCGACCCCGAACGACATAACCTTCACGCTTCGCAAGCGCACGGGCAACGTGACTGAGGACATGAAGGACGGCTATGCGCTTAAGGCGGACTATACGACCACTGCGGGCGAAAGCAAGAGCGGCGTGGCGATAAACCGCCTGTCCGACATTGGCGTGAGCTTTTACCTCCTCGCTTCGGTGACGGTACGGGCAACTGTCAAGGCGGACAACACCACCGTAACGCTGACACTTCCGATTCTTTCCGACGGCGCGAAAGGCGATACGGGCACAAGCTTTAAGGTGCTCGGCTACGCTCTTGCCCATGCCAAGACATACGCGGAGCTACAGCAGATAACGCCTACGGACGGCGGTCTGTACCTTGTGGACGACACAACGGGCATGGAAGGCGGCGGAAAGAAGCCCTGCGTGGTGCAATGGAAGAACGGCAAATACATCGTGTGTGACTCAAACGACGGCGACTCGTATAAGATAGGCGAAATACTCTGGACAAATACGGGCACGTACTGGCTGGACATAGGCAGCGTGAAGGGCGAGGGTGTGGTGATATCGGACATGAGCGTGACGTACGCCATATCTGACAGCGCTACGGTGACACCTACGGAATGGCAGTCGGCCATCATCGCCGCCACCGACGCGAAACCCTATCTCTGGACGAGGACAACGGTGACCTACAAGGATTCGGAAGGCGAGCATACAACGGTGTCGTACGCCATCGCCTATAAGGGCAAGGACGGCGACAAGGGAAACCCCGGAGCAAACGGCACGGACGCTGTGGAGTTTATTCTGAAAAACGCCCCTCTTGTTTTTGACACTGACGAGAACGGCGTGGTGCCTTCATCGGTGAGCAAGACAGCCCAGATACAGATGATGCGGTCAGGAAAGAACATCGTGTCTAAGGTGAGCAACCTCTTCCCGAGCAACAGCAACGTGGGCTGCGGCAAACCGACGCTTACGAAGCAGGAGGACGGCATAGACGTGACGATATCGGGGGCGTCGATAAACAAGGACAGCACGCTCGGGGTGAGCGTGACGAGCGGATATGTAATCGTGTATATGGCTATCGGAGGTACGCTGTATTCTCAGCAGATACCATTTATGGTGAACGTGGCGAAGTTTACGGGGCAGATAGCGGCTGATAACAAGAAACTGCGGTCAGATTACACGGAAGTGACCAACCGCGTAGGGAAGGTGGAGACGGACGTAAACGGAATCCCTATCAAGACGCAGGGTGAGCTGACGAAATACACCTCGACCATTGAGCAGACGGCACGTGAGATATCGCTGAAGGTGACGGAGGAGACGGTGAACATGGCACGTAACTGCATCGTCGGTTCGGCGCTGAGGGAATATGACGAAATAACGCCAATCAACGACACGAAAAGGGTGACGATAATGCCAGGCGGTGTCGGCGGAACAAACTACGCGCAATGTCTGTCCATAGGCGCTACGACGACAACGTGGACAGGTCTGTACTTTAAGGATGTCCGTGTGAAGCCGGAAACAAAATATACCTTTAGCATCTGGATGAGAATGACGGCGAAGCCTGACAACGGCAGCTATGTTTCTATCCGAACTTACAACATCCATGTGACGGGGCAGGAAGTGACACGGGTGGTCTTCCCCGATTCGCAGACGCTGAACGTATGGACGCTTTATAAGGTGACAGTAGACGTACCGGCAGGATGTCTGAGATTGATTATGGAGGCGGCAGTGAGAAACAACGGCGGCATCGACCTTTGCCGACCTATGCTTGAGGAAGGAGAGGAATATCAGGGCTGGAGTCTGTCGCCTGACGATACGACAATAGAAGAAGTGATGCAAGCGACGGGTTTTGACATCAAGAACGGCATCATCAAGGCTACGGCGGACACGTTTGAGGTGCAGGACAACAGAGGAAACACCACGGCAAGGATAACGGATGACGGCTTCTTTACGGGTTCGGTGTATGCTACGAACGGCTACTTCGATGGCCTTGTAAGAAAACTAAAGCGCGTGATTACGAAGGAGAACTTCTACGAGTACTTCGAGAAGAACACCTACTCCGGCATGAGTGACGCATATAATCCGATATGGGACAAGATAGGCTCGGACTTCGTCATACAATCGACTCCCGAGGATGCAGACGGAGTTGCGATGTATCTACAGCTTGCACTTCCGACAGCTGAACCTACAACGCATCCGTACACTGACGGACGTTACGAGCGGGCGCGTGAAGTGATAGGCAACACTATCATAATCCGCTGCGAGAACGGCAACGGCATCACACTTTACGGTACGTCGAGGACAGCTCCGAACTGGGACAGCGGCGGTGTGGCAGGCTCTCCCTACACGCTCAAGAGCGGCTATGTGGCTTATCTGACGTGCAAGGTGAAGAATACTGGTAGCAGTTCGGAGGAGAGCGGGTATGAGACGATATACTGGGAGAGAGTGGTTAGGAAGGCGCTGCCGTAATGAGCCTCGCTGAGGCTGCTTGCTCGGCTGGCGAATAATAAATAACAATTACTAAATAATAAATAATAAAAGACGGATGAAGAACATTGTACGAGGAAATGACTTTACGCTGCGCATTCCCGTCAGGAAGATGGTGAACGGGGAGAGCTTTGCCTTTCCGCTGCCGGGCTGTACGGACGTGGCGGTGAACGTCGTAAACAGCTATCGTCGCGTATCACTGTCATACACCATCGACGTGAAGGAGGACAATGTGCTGAACGCACGTGTGGAGGGCGACCAGCTTGCCTGTGGCGTGTATGCCTTGGAGGTGAAGGGAAAGCTGTTCGGCAACGACTGGCGCTCTAACGAATACGAGCAGTTCGGCATCGTGGACAACAACGCTGCGGGCGGCACGGTATTCGAACCGCAGGAGGGTGAGGACTCGGTGGAGATGGACACGGCCATGGTGGTGCTGGCTCCTGAAGCAGACCTCTCCTGGCTGATAAGCGACGTGGGAGAGACGCTGAAACGTGCTGAGGCTACCATCACGGACGTGGAGAAGCGCACGGACGCGGCGTTAGGCAATGTGGCTACTGCCGTAGGCAATGCGGACAAAGCCGCCGAGAACGCAAAAGCGCAAGCGGAAAGGGCGAAGGCACAGGCTGATCATCCTAACATCATCGGCGAGGACGGCTACTGGATGAAATGGAACGAGGAGACAAACGAGTATGTGCGTACCGACATCTACAGCCGAGGAACCATCGACTACCCTACGTTTGACGTGAACGAGGATGCGGAGCTGGAGGTTACTATCACTGACGGGTCGGACAAGCGTTTTGAACTCAACGATGAAGGGGAGCTTCTGATAAACCTGAACAACAACATTTAAAAAAAACAAGAGCATTATGAACGAAAAAGTAAATTTAGGAAGGGTAGGCTTCGTGCCGAGGGGTGCTTACAACCCTGATACCACCTATAAGAGGCTGGCTGTCGTAACCTACAAGAATTGCACCTATGCAAGCCGGAAGGATGGCAATGTAGGACATGAGCCTGTAGGTGATGACGAATGGTGGCAGCGCATCGTGGACGGACAGACTGCCTACGACGGAGCGGTAAAGGCTGACAAGGCGGCTGACAGAGCCAATGCCAGTGCAGATGAAGCAGACCGCAACACCAATGAGGCTGACAGGGTGAGAAATGAGGACAGAAGGACGGAAGCAGAGAATGTCCGCGTCTTGCATGAGACAGTGAGAGTGGGTGCAGAGAACGACCGTATCGCAGCCGAGACTTTGCGTTTGTCTGCCGAGGACGGACGCAAAGTCGCTGAGATAAAACGTGAACAGGCAGCTACAGAGAACAAGGCGGCGACGGACAAGGCTGTAAAAGATTGCCAGCAGGCTGTGAAGGACGCACAGGTAAGCGTGAGATATGAAGCTGATACTTACTCAATCGTGATAACAACCGGAAAGGAGGAGTAAGGGCTTATGGCAGACAACAACATGATAAACGTAGTGGCGCTGACGGAGGCTGCCGAGCTGAAGGACGGTGACACGCTGCTGCTTATCCGTGATGACGGGAAAGGAGGCAAGACGTGCTTCCGCATCGAGGGACGGTCGTTCCGTGGCAAGAGCGCCTATGAGGTGGCGAAGGAAAACGGCTATGAGGGTACGGAGGAAGACTGGAAGAATCAGACCAAGAAAGTGGCTGACTTTGACGTGAGCTTTGACCCTATGGACGGATGTCTGGTGATAACTAAATGAAAAAAAGCAACAATAAAAAAAACAAAACAGATTATGGCAAAGACAGAAACAAGGGTGAAGGTGGTCTTCACCAAGGCCGGCGAGGCGTACAGCGCTACGCAAGCTTACCGTCTGCATGACTACATCGTGCTGGGCGGCGTGACCATCTACGCTTGCAAGAAGGTGGACCCGGCAACGATGACGTGCGTGGGCCATCCGCTGACGGACACGGCATATTGGGACAAGTTCATGGACATTGCTGACTTTAAGGCGGCTGCTGAAAAAGCTACGGCTTCCGCTAACGCTGCTGCAAAGAGCGCTACGGACGCGGCAGGAGCGGCGAATACGGCGAAGACGAATGCGGACACGGCTATGGAGGCTGCGAACGCTGCCGCATCCGCCGCTAATACGGCGAAGACGAATGCGGACACGGCTACGGGTAAGGCAAACACCGCTGCTGCGGGTGCAGAGAAAGTGAACGCCACCATCACAGCCGACAACGTGCTGAAGGTGACGGACAGAACAGGTGCGGAGAAGACTCTCGAGCTTGTGAATCAGGCGGAGGCGGCTACCATTAAGACAGAGTTGGCTGGGAAGTTCGACAAGGATTCTGTGGTGCAGGAGCCTGGAGATGCAGAGGATAAGGTGATGTCACAGAAGGCGGTGAGTTATAAACTCAGTGACTTAACAAGCTGTGTTAATAATGTTATGAGTAAAACAGATTTTAATTTGGCTATGTCAAGTAGTTTCCTTCGCACTAATCTTTGTAATCAGAATGCCCCAGATTTTAAAGATGGTTATTTTATAACACCTTCTGGTGGTCTTCAAGCAAACGAAGCTACTGTTACAACAGGATTTATCTTCTTTACAAAGGAGATGGAGTCTCTCGTCTGTTCTGTTAACGGTAAGCTAAATACTTGGAATAATATCTTTATAGCCTTATACGACATTAACAAAAATTTTATTTCTGCAAAACCCGCTAATAAGAATGTTGTATGGCAAGAAGGAGTTGCTTTTGCAAGATTCTCCTTACAAAAAGGCTCAACTGGTTTAAACCATTATCAAGTAGAAGTTGGAACAGAACCAACGCCATACATTGAATATGGTAAGGCTGATATCAAGGACATTGTTAAAGTCACAGAAAAAAATATTGCAACTGGCAGTGTGACTTCTGAGAAAATTGCAACTGGCAGTGTGACTTCTGAGAAAATTGCAACTGGACTTATTAGAAAACAAATTCAAATAAACACTTCTGATTCTGAAATAGAAATACTATTAAAGATGAAGAAAGCTTTTGATGAAGGAAGCTATGATGTTTACTGGGAGCATGGAACATATACCTTTTCAAGTGTTTATCAGTATATGATAGACACATTAAAATGGTCATGGACCATGGGCTTGCCCATTGGAAATAATTGCAGATACTATTTCAATGGCTCTACCTTAATTTCAAACGGCCCATCTGACGAATATTCTGAATCAAGGAACATCTTAGATTGCAAGGCTAGTTCACAAAACTATGAACTTCATGATGGTGTTCTTATCAACAATGGTGGAACATATTGTGTTCATGATGAAGGCAATGGTGCGGAAGGTTTTTATAAGCATGTATATGACAACATGCAAATGAAATATGTAAAAGGTAGCAAAACTCAATATCTGTCAAAGTGTATAGGTGGTGGAATGGGACTAAATGGTCTTGTTTTAATTAGTAGATGTATTTTTGATACTAATGCTACTGCACAAGATACATCATGGCATGGACCATTACATACAGAAGAAAAGGTAAATTTCAAAATAGTTATGACAAATTGCTATTTTTCAAAACAGGGAATATCTATAGATTCTACATTTAAAGATGAAGATTCTGTAATTTTGGAATTTGCTAATAACTCTATAAAGAATGGAGAGATTATGTCTAAAAATGTAACGCTGTATAAGTTTAATAATGAGATTAGAAATAGGACGTAATATTTTAAAGCAATGATGCTTGAACTCTAAGTCGCTGACTTCGTAAACGAGGTGTAAATGGCTGGAATTATGAATAGGACAAGACGCAGAAACATAAGGGGCATGGTGGTGTATATGTGCATCGCCATGCTTTTCGGGGGCTTCAGGCTGCTGGCACTGATAGTGCATGAGGACAACGACAGATGCCATAACTATAACGGAACGTGGAACGTCGGCGACCTTGTGTGCGGCTGCGGGGCTGCTTAATGGGCGCAAATAATAAATAATAACTGACAAATAATAAATAAGAAGATGACACCTAAGGAATTTTGTAAATGGATGGCTCCTGCGGCTTATAATGCGGACATTTCGCCCGTGTTTATCATTGCTCAGGCGGCACTGGAGAGCGGATGGGGCAAGAGCGCCATCGGCAAGTATAACGTGTTCGGTATAACGAGAGGCGGATGGCCTGTGGAGAAATGCCTGCTTGTCACAACGCATGAGTATTTCAAGACTAAGACGGTGAGGTTCACGGCGCCGGAGAAGGTAGTGAAGATAGAATTTGTGGCTGGCAAGGGTCTGTATAAGTATACTTGCAAGCGGCTGTTCAGAAACTACGCCACTCTTGGCGAGGCACTGAGAGACCATGCGGCTGTGCTGAAGAAATCGTGGCCAGAAGCATGGGCGTACCGTATGAGTCCTGAGAACTACGTGAAGAAGATACAGGAGGGGCGGAAGAAGTATGCGACGGCTCCGAACTACGTGGAGACTATGGTGAAGATGTTCGGGACAGTGAGAAAAGCGATGAAGGAGGCTGGACTGAGCTGCTGAGTTTCTTGGCTTTTAGGAAGGATTATTCTTTTGTTTGGGATTTTTGTTAATGTAAAAAAGATTGATTGGATGGTTAATAACTTGACTACAAGTACGGGTAAGGCCGTCGTTTTGGGGACAATGGGAGGGGAGGCACTGTCTGCGCTCTTCGATTTGAGATGGATGTTGGTGCTGATAGTGGTGCTGATAGTGGCGGACTTCTGGTTCGGCGTGAGCGAGAGTCTGCATAAACATGAGCATTTCCGCTTTTCGAGAGCGGGCAGAAGAACGTGTAACAAGGCGGTGGACTATATCACCTACCTTATATTAGGTTCGGTGCTCGGTCTGGCTATCTTCGAGCCGTTGGGATGGACGAATCATGTGGTGACGGCGGCGGTAGGACTTGGCTTGGGGTGTGTATGGGAGGTGGACTCTATCGTCGGGCATGTGTGTGAGCTGCACGGCGTGAAGAACAGATTCTCCATAAAGCGCTTCATTATAGCATTGATGAAGAAGAAAGACGAGGACATCGGCGAGGCTGTGGAGGAAGCGATGAAAAAAGAGTGAAGGAAGATAAAGTTTTTAAGGAGAAGAGGTTATGATGGACGAATTATATAGTAAATTTGTAGGAGCACTGTGGGGGATGCTGCTCTGCCTGATGGTCAGTATGCTGGCCGGCTGCGGCGCGAAGAAGCCCGTGGTGCTGACAAGAACTGACAGCGTGAGGGTGGCGAAGGACACTGTGTACTGGGACCGCATAGTGCTGAGATACGTGGAGAGGGCGAAGACGGACAAGACCGTGAACAGGGACTCGACGGCTACGACCGTGGACGAAGAGGGAAACGTGAAGAAGACGGAGGCTTGGCACTGGAGGGACAGGTACGTGGAGAACTCGCTGAACACGCTAATGAAGGACAGCTTAGAGACGTACAAGGCGATGGTGGACTCGATGGCGAACATTGGCAGAAAAAACAATGACGTGCCTGTGCCGGTGGAAAGAAAGCTGAGCTGGTGGGAAAGGAACATCGAGAAGCCCATCGCGTCCTGCATCGCTGTCATAATAACAGGCGCTGTGCTTCTGCTGATTCTCAGATATGCGAGAGGAAGGCTGAAGAGCGGCGTGAAGAAGGAATAAAAGAAGGAAATAAATATGATTGATGGCTTTAGTTATTAGTTTTTTAATTTAAGGTTTATAGATTTGTTTCAGGTGAGCCTTGCCCGTCCGTAGAGGATAGGCAAGGTTTTAATAAAACATAAATAATCATAAACCAATGTCTTGCTCTCGAAAATAATTACTAACTTGCAGCACTAAACTAAAGAAGCTGAAAATATTATTACGTTAAACTTAATTTATTTATTATGAACGAGGAAGATAAAAAACGTTTCCTTGCTCTTGTGAAAGGTAAGGACATAGCGGAGATTATGTCTTTGTTAGCAGAATCCGGTAATCAGTATTCACGCAGAATACTTAGGTTTTTTCGATGGTTCTGCAAGTGGACTCCGTTCTTCATAATGCTGACGCACATGTACGGAATATTCGACTTTAGCCGTAATCCCAAAGAAATGTTTGTGGTGCATAAGGCAAACTGGGCGTGCTACACGTTCATTTACATCATGGTGTATGTGCTGCCGATGGTTCTTATCCTTGCATCACGTTTCTTCTGGCTGTGCTGGAAGTATCGCATACCGTTCTTCTACTTCTTTGCCATCAACTCAATCCACCTCGTATACTGGAGTTGGTATACGACAAACGAGATGGTCATGGCGCATTTTGCTATTATGGCCTTCACTCTATTGTTGTATGTGTATGGGGCTGTTGATTGGTTTTGTAGCAAATCACGGCTTGGCAAGAGAATGTTCAGCTAAGAACACACGTCTATGAGAAAGATATTTGGCTATAAAATGCTTGGCACGCTGTTGCAGTCGCTTGCTAATTCCTGCTTCAGAGCTGACGAGCAACAGCGCAATGGCGAGAAGGTAACAGCCTGCGGAATGAGCGATGAAGACATCGAAACGCTCTGTCAGGACATACTCCCGAATATGCTTAACCCGATGATGAGCGCAGAGGAAGTAAAGGACAGGCTTAATGTCAGTGACGCGACACTCAACAGAATGGTCAAGCGTGGGGACATACCGAACGGAGAATGCAAGAAGCGCGGACACACACGATACTGGAAGAAGTGGGATATCCTGTGGTTCATAAGAAAGAAGAGAAGCAAGTGATAGTACCGACTATCACTTTAAACATCTGACTATCAGTATGATACAAAATCTTTGAGCGTGTTATGGCTTTATTGGTCGTAACACGCTAATTTTGTGCCTGTAACGTTACAAAAGAGTTAGTAAACCTATTAAGTAAAACAGAAAAAATATTGTTATTATGGAGAGTAAAACTTATGTGTTCGGTGAGAATGGTACTGGCACTGGTGGTGGTCTCAATAGCATACTGGCTATGCTTCCGGCACTCATGCAAAAGCAGGGCATAGACCCAAGTTTGTTTGCCCTCTGCAATGGTAAGAGCAATGGCAACGGTTGGGGAGACAATTTGTTCGCCATCCTGCTTCTCTTTATCATCATGGGTAGAGGCAACTTCTTCGGAAACGGTTTTGGAGGCGGCATGATGCCTAACGGACAGGGCGGTGTTGTTCCTATGCTCAACAATGACGCTAACACAGCTGTTATCATGCAAGCTGTTCAGCGCAATGGTTATGATGTTCAGAGTTTGGCTACAGCCCTCAACACTTCGAGCGACGCTGTTATGGCTGCTATTAACAGCTTGGGTCAGCAAGTATGCAACATCGGCAGTCAGATGGGCATGAACACCAACCAGATTATCACGGCTCTGATGCAGGGCAATAACGCTATCGCTACACAGTTGGCAGAATGCTGCTGCAAGACAAACAACGCCATCACCGCTATGGACGGTAATGTAAAGTTAGCGATGTGTCAGCAGACAGGTGCTTTGACAAACGCCATCAACAACGTGGCAGTCGGTCAGGAGCGTGGTTTTTCTAATGTTGCCTATGAGACACAGCGTCAGACTTGCGACTTGCACAACGCTATCAAGGACAGTACTCAGACCATCGTAAACGGTCAGAAGCAAGCTGAGATGCGTGAGATGCAGAACAAGATCGATGCCCTGCGTGAGGAGAACAGTACCTTCAAGTCTTCTGCTATGACTTCGCAGATTGTAGGTCAAGCAATAGCGCCTATCAATGCGGTATTGGCAGGATTGCAGACCGAGGTAGCTGGTATCAAGTGCAAATTGCCCGAAACGGCAACAGTAGCATACAGTCCGTTTACCGCTGTCCCAAACTGCGTAGCAGCACAATACGGACTTTACGGAGTCAACGGAGCTAACGGCTTTTGGGGCTAACCATCTAACTGGAGGAACGACTATGATTTGGGGCTATCCTTTTTCATGGGTCAACAGAAGAGGGTCGGCAGCTATCGGTTCTACTGGTGTGTCGGTAGACGCAAACGGTGTGGTATTCTCATTCAGGAACCATGCCTTCTTGAATGCCAACTACAGAGGAACGATATTCGTTAATCTGCAACAGGCAATACCGACGGGCACAACGACCACGCTGCCGATACTCTTTGAGACCAACGGCGCAACCCAGGCTGTCACCAAGTTCGGAGGTGCGGCACTGACCGTTGCTGATTTAGCCGGAACTGGTGTATATCAGTTGTGGTTCGAGAGAGACACTAACACCCTTCAACTCATGACGGGTATTGTATAACAAGTTAAAATTCGACTTCTATGTTTCAAGGACTTCGACAAAACAGCATATTTTATGTGCTTGACAAGTCGGGAGAACCGACACTAAAAATAGGACAAGTGGTAAGTGTAAGCAACCCACAGCCTAAATTCCCTTCGTATCAGCCGGGGCAGTTTAATCCGCAACCTATGGAAACTACGGTTGACGTAAAGGTTAAAATGCAAGACGGAGAGGCTGAGTTTAAACAGCTCCCTTCGAATGGACAGATTGCTAACTCTGGCAATCTTGTAGTAGCAGACAGCCGTGATGCTATGATAGCAGAGGTTGAAGCGATGCTCAGACACTCGAAAGAGGTACTTGACAGTAAGGACTATCACGAAAAAGTAGTTAAGAACTGTGAGCAGATAATGGGTGTCCTCAATCCGCAAATAGCAAAAGAGAAAGCTCAGGAACAAAGAATAGGTAACCTTGAGGCAGACATGAGTGGAATGAAAGGCACATTGTCTAATATAGAGTCTATGCTGCAAAGAGCCTTGAACAAGAAGTCGAACGGTAACACTTAAAAAATGTGCATTATGTATATGATTGAGATTACAGAAAACAAGTTCGATGAGCTTGTGGAGAATGCCGAGAAGATGCTTAAATACGGTGGGAAAGTCATGTCGTGCCTTGAAGACATGAGACGTGGCGAAGGTCGTATGGGTGAGCGTTCTCCCATGTCAGATTATCGTGACATGGGACGTGACGAGCGCAGACGCTATGAGCGTGGCATGGACTACGACGATGAAGGACGTTACGGAGAACGTTATGGTGGCGGATATCATGGGGGTGGCAGACGCTACTAAGTAATAACCGACAGGTAAGGAAACAGTATTCCCTACCTGTCTTAACAAAGAAAGACTATGGGAAAATGTAGAATGCCTTTAGATGTCTATGATTTGAAGCCAGAAGGAATGATAGCTTATCTTAGATATAACGGCTATCACTTCAATAAGAAAATGTGTGAATGGGCTGTTAGTCATATGCGCAAGGTTAACAAGGCAAGCGGCAAAGAAGAACCGATAGAGCCTATGAACAAGGACAAGGTCGAGGAGTTAATGCAGTCTAACAATCTAACACTTGAAAACCTTGTCGGCTACGACCATGTTTACGTCGCTAATATGTGTAAGGCTGACTTTTGGGGTAAGTCTATAAAGGACGAAGAGAGTTTAGCGCATTATATAAAAGACACGGTTGACGATGTAGATCAGAAGGATGGTTTTATATTTAACCGCTTCTATGCTGACTGTTGCCACAATGGTATGCCTATTCCTTGGGAAGATTTGCTATGATAAAGCGCGAGATTCACTTGGAACAGTACAGATGGAGTGTTATGTGCTTTATCGGGTATACAGCCGATGATACTGATGAAATATGTCATGCGTTAGAGGTTATAGGCTGCAACGGGCATGCCCTTGAATCGGCAAGCAAACATCTATCATTAGCGAGTGAAGAGAGAGGACTAACCTACTCCAATGTAGGAACAAGAGAAAGTGTTGTCGCAGTTGGCGCATCTGACAACAAAGGAAACTTGGTAAACACCATAGGGCATGAGCTTCTGCATGTAGTTGCGCACATCTGCGACAATGATAACATAACAATGCAAAGTGAAGAGCCGTGTTACATAATGGGCGAGCTGTGTCAAAAAATATTTGAATCAATCTAAATCTAAAAAGTGGAACTATGGATATAGGAATAATAATCGAAGCAGCAACAAGGCTAAACGATACATGGAATAAATGTACGAAAGATATAGAGAAAGAAAATCTAGCCGCTGATATATACAACTGTGCTTGCGAAATAGACGAAGCCATAATAGCACTTGTTGAAAAGATAGGTAATTGCACTAAGGCTATTACTATCAGTAAAATGTATGGTAAATCGCCTCTTGCAGAAAGCCATAAAACAATAATAGCAAGAGATAATATATAATTAAAGGAAGGAAGCAAGTTGTTTGTATGCAATTTGCTTCCTTTAACACTTATGCATTTATATTAAGTTAATAAAAAGTTAAATTCTTCGACTTAGCCGTTCTAAGCCATCCAAAATTTTCCTCCATATACTTATACATATTTTTTAAATTATGTTGTTGCAGAAAAAACGACATTTAGACCAAAAACTGTTTTATTTTCCTGTGTTTATGTCAAGTATATAATCTATTACCTTACGATTTGCTTCGTCTATTTTTTTGCGGTTGAAATTGATATACACCTGCGTCACAGCAGCTCCTGTAGAATAAGAATGCCCGAGTGCATGACTTATAACATCTTCTGGAATATCAAGTTCGCTTGCTAATGTAGCCCATGTATGTCTTGCCCAATATGAAGTCAGTTTGGGAAACGGTGCACACGAACCTATATTCTTCAAATGTTTATCGAAACAAGTAGTGAACGCATGAGTATTGGAATATTTCTCCAACAGGTCAAGCAAGAATTTTTCACCTTTATAACGATTTATAATCTCAAGTGCTTCCGGCTCAACTTTGATGGAATAAAACTTTTTCGTTTTTTTTCGCTTGTAGTTAATCCTACCTTCAGCATCTATTTCAGTCAATTCGCACAGATCAGCAACATTAATACCAATCAAGTACAAGCACAGCTTAAACATATCAATAGTACGTTGTTGTTTAGGCTCATTAATAGCGAACAGCTGTCTTACCTCAGCTAAAGTTAGAGAACGCTTTTCTGTCTGTTCTGCTTTGATTTTAAAAACACGGAAAGGATAATTCTGAGTAATCTCGTTATCTAAAGCATCATTGAAGACAGCTCTGATATTACGAAAATGTATATTACGTCCATTGATAGCAGAAGAATACTTCTGCAGGAAAACATCAAAACCTGTAAGCCAATCTTTTGTTATATCCTCGAAGGTTTTCGTCTTAATCTTAGCATCATACTCAAGCATTCGTTTTGCAGTTACTAAATAGATTTCCTTAGTTCGTTGTGCAGAGCGAGAGTTAGCATAATTAATGAAACGATTATAGAAGCTATTAGAAGCAGCTACACTTGGTTCTAAAACTTCCAATACTTTATTTTTTATTTGTGTTGCAGTTAATTTAGTCAGTTTTCCTTCCTTTGTTAGGTCCATGATAATATTAGACACTTTATTGCGTTGAGTGTCTATGTAACTTTGAAGTGCCTTCTTGTTAGGATGGTCTTTGATCCTTTCCTTTTCAGCATCCCACTGAGTTGGATATATTCGCACATTCAAAGAGATATAAGCAGAAGACCCCTGCTTATTTATACCAATCTTTAGTGGAGCTTCGTTACCACGTTTCACGGAACGCTTATCTAAATATAAATGTACTGTTGCCATAGTTGCGGTTGAAAGATTAATAATTTGCGGTGTATTTGCGGTTTTTGCGGTGTATCTGCGGTGTATTTTACCCATATTTACCCAAAAATTCCGAGTAATTAAAAGCTTAGTAATTATTGAAATTCTGAAGAGGCAAAATGAAAACCCTGTGCTTTTATTAGCTTTCAAGCTCGTAATCCTCTAATACATAACCGAATGCGTATTCAGTCGAATGACGAAGTTAATAGAAATTTAGTTTCTTTTTGCGGAGAGAGGGGGATTCGAACCCCCGATACGCTTTTGACGTATACACG